>JABAOH010137586.1_pt5 | contig 16824 bp, 19 predicted proteins | sample 7062181 | NCBI WGS metagenome assembly JABAOH01 (sample SAMN14538630, study PRJNA623070) | marine sediment metagenome | biome: marine biome [ENVO:00000428]; feature: marine pelagic biome [ENVO:01000023]; material: deep marine sediment [ENVO:00002113]; isolation source: pool of 5 deep marine...
GACCAAGAACGGCAATAACGACCTGGCGCGAAATATCGCGCCCGGCCTCGGCGAGATAGGCGTATTCCTGCCTTACAGTCCGCTGCACGCGCTGCTACTCGACGAGTTCGCTTCACCGCTCGTCGCGACGTCTGCAAACATCAGCGGTGAACCGGTCCTGACCGACAATGAAGAGGTAGAGGCCCGCATTGCCAATATCGTCGACGGCTACCTGCATCATGACCGGCCCATCGTTCGTCCTGCCGATGATCCCGTCTATCGCCGTGTTGGCGGAACGATGCGGCCAATCCGCATCGGTCGCGGCTGTGCCCCGGTCGAAATAAGCCTGCCATGGCGTCAGCAAGAGCCGGTGCTCGCGGCCGGCGGCCACATGAAAGGAACGGTTGCACTGTCCTGGGACGACCGCGTCGTCGTATCGCCGCACATCGGTGAAATGGACAGCCCGCGAAGCCTGAAGGTATTCGAGCAGGTTGCCGGCGACTTGCAGCAGCTATACGGCGTGCAGGCGAAACGTATCGTTTGCGATGCGCATCCGGGCTACACGACGCATCGCTGGGCCCGGCGACAGGATCGGCCAGTAGAGACCGTGTTGCATCACGAAGCGCATGCGAGCGCGGTCGCCGCCGAGTGCGGCATCGAGGATTGTTGCCTGGTGTTTACCTGGGACGGCGTCGGCTATGGTGATGACGGCACGCTATGGGGCGGCGAGGCCCTGCTTGGCGCGCCCGGATCATGGCGGCGCGTCGGCAGCATGCGCACATTCAGGCTACCCGGCGGAGAAAAGGCCGGGCGCGAACCATGGCGAAGCGCGGCAGCGCTGATGTGGGAAACTGGCAGCGATTGGCCGGAGTGTCCCGATCCCGACGGCATTGCCTCCAAGGCCTGGGCGAAACAACTTAATTGCCCGGAGACCAGCGCCGTGGGCCGGCTGTTCGATGCCGCGGCAGCACTGATCCTGGGCAAAACTCACGCCAGCTTCGAGGCCGAAGGGCCAATGTTGCTCGAAGCCATTTGCCGTCAACCAGCAGCACCGGTATTCCTGCCAATCGAGAAAGATGCAGAGGGCGTCTGGCGGGCCGACTGGCAACCGCTGGTCAGGATGATGACTGACGATTGCCACAGTCGCGGCCTGCGCGCCGAGATCTTTCATTCGAGCATGGCGCAGCTCGTTCTCGAACAGGCGCAGGCTATTCGTGACGAAGTCGGCGTCACCAGGGTAGGCCTGAGCGGCGGCGTCTTCCAGAACCGGGTATTGACCGACCAGGCGATCGCCTTGTTGGAAAGTGACGGCTTTGATGTGCGTGTGCCGACCATCTTGCCTGTGAACGATGCTGGCCTGAGTTATGGACAGGCGGCAGAGCTTGCGGCCAGGGAGAGCTGACAGCATGGAAGACGATCGAATTTCACTGGCACATGGCAACGGCGGACGCTTCATGCGCGAGCTCATCGAGGAAGTCTTTGCGCGTCATCTCGGTGAGTCAGAACTGGATGTGCTGGCGGACGCCGCGCCAATCGCGCTCAATGGTGAGGATGTCCTGATCACCACCGACGGCTTTACCGTGCAGCCACTCGAATTTCCGGGCGGTGACATCGGCGGACTTGCAGTGCACGGAACAACGAATGATCTTGCTGTCGCGGGCGCCAGGCCTTTGTATCTGACCCTCAACGCGTTTATCGAGGAGGGCCTCGAGATCGAGGTGCTCGACCGTATCGTCGCCAGTCTCGCAAAAGCAGCACGCGAGGCTAACGTGCAGGTCAAGGCAGGAGACACGAAGGTGTTACGTCGCGGAGAGGGTGGCGGCTTGTATCTCGCGACCACTGGCGTTGGTGTGCGGCTGCCGGGCGTCGAGCCGTCGATTCACAACATACGCGACGGCGACGTCGCGCTCATCAGTGGGTCTGTCGGAGATCACGGCACCGCCGTGATGCTCGCACGCGAAGACTTTGGCTTGCGCGGCGACGTCATTTCGGACGCCGGGCCGGTCATGGAGTTGACCGAGGCCCTGATGCAGTTCGATGGCTTGCGTTTTATGCGCGATCCGACTCGCGGTGGAATCGCGTCGATTGCTAATGAAATCGTGCGCGCAACGGGCTGCGGTGTGCGCCTCGAGGCGACGATTCCCGTCAAGGATCCCGTACAGTCGGTCTGCGAAATGCTCGGCTACGATCCTTATTACCTGGCCTGCGAAGGACGCGTTTTCGCCGTCATCGATGCGGCGCAGGCCGACGATGCTCTCGCCGCATGGCGCTCCCTGCCGTCAGGTACAGATGCACAAAGGGCGGGGCGCATAACATCGAGCGACAAACGCGTCATTCTGGAAACGCCGCTTGGCGGTGAACGCTTCCTCGAAGAACTCGAGGACGATCCTTTGCCCAGGATTTGCTGAGCCTTATCTTTCCCCTGGACCGACGGCGAGTCCTGCGCTAACGGCACGTGCTACGATGACCCGCCGCCAATTACGGTCGGGTCAGGCACTTGAATACAGTCATTCCAGAAATCTCGTGGCAGGGTTTGCTGCTCGCGTTTTCGCCGACGGCCATTGTTATCATGATCATGCTGGCGTGGCGCTCAATTGCAGGGACGGCGATCTATGCAACTGTGCGGATGCTCTTGCAGTTGCTGCTGATCGGCTATGTGCTGATCTACGTTTTCGAAACCGATAGCTGGATGCTGATCGCCATTGTACTGCTCGTAATGCTATCGGCTTCGAGCTGGATTGCGACGCGGATCTTGAACGGCCGAACGTGGCGGGCATACTTGCAAACGCTCGCTGCGATCGCCCTTGGGGGATTGTTGACTTTGGCAATCGTCACCCAGCTCGTAATCAACATCAGTCCCTGGTTCAGCCCACGATACATGGTACCGCTCGCCGGGATGATTTTTGCGGGTTCGATGAACGCTGTCAGTCTTGCGGCAGAGCGGTTCCAGGCGGAAAGTAGCAGCGGCAGCAGTTACCGTGAGGCCCGGCGCATCGCTTTGCAGACGGCATTGATACCGATCATCAACTCGCTGTTCGCGGTTGGCGTAGTTGCACTTCCGGGCATGATGACAGGACAGATATTGTCGGGCGTGTCGCCGCTTGTCGCTGCGCAATACCAGATCGTCGTAATGACGATGTTGTTCGGTTCAGCCGGCATTTCGGCGTCTTGCTACCTCTATTTTCAGCGGCCGCGTTCCTGATCATCGTGGCGGCAGTTCGGTTACTCTATGTCGAGTTCACGCGAGGACTCGCATGAGAGACTGGATAGACAGGCTGGGCCCAGGACTAATGCTGGCTGCCGCCGCCGTTGGTGTGTCGCACCTGGTGTTTGCCACGCAGGCGGGTGCAACGTACGGGCTGAGCTTCATCTGGCTTATCGTCCTGATTTCGATCCTGAAGTACCCGGCATTCCGATTTGCCGTCGATTACGCCAGCCTGACTGATCGAAGCCTGGTCCACGCTTATTCAGATTTCGGTCGAATTGCTCTCACCTGGATGTTTATCGGCCTGGCCGTCGACATGTTCGTCGCCACGACCGCCGTGGCGCTCGTGACCGCGGGCCTCTTTATCAGCGTGTTCGACCTGCCATGGTCGGGACCTCACGTTGCGATACTTCTGTGTTTGCTGACCGGAACCATCCTGGTCAACGGCCAGTACCGCAAGGCGGAGCGCATCGTAAAAATACTCGTCGGTGGGTTCTCGATCCTGGCCGTCGTCACGACGATGCTTGCGTTGCCGGAACTGGGTAGCGACGGGCGTGGCTTGTTTGGCGACATTACACCGGACCGTTCTGTGGCATCTTTCGCGATTGCGATGGCAGGCTGGATGCCGATGCCGCTGACCGGGGCCATTTTCATCTCGATGTGGGCTCGTGAGAAGAGGCGTTCAGGTGGCACCACATTCAGGCATGAAGACGCCAGGTATGACCTCGCATTCGGGTGGACCCTGAGTATCGGCCTGGCAATCTGTTTTTCAGTTATGGGCGCGGCAATTCTCTTCAATACAGACAGGGTCGCGCCCACGAGCGCCGGCGCGTTTGCCAGTGAACTGCTGGCGATATTTACGACCGTCGTTGGAGGCTGGTCCTATCCGCTGATCGCGATCGCGGCAATCGCGGTCATGTGGTCGGGAGTCTTTGCGTTGATGGATGCGTTGCCCCGCGTAACGGCACGCCTCATGGACCACGTAACCGGCCGCGGCGAGAAAAGCGCATCGCCTTATGCTTTCTGGCTCGGCATTCAGTTCCTCGGTGTCGTCGTCATCCTTTCGTTTTTGATGAAGAGCTTCGGAACATTCGTCGCTTTTGCGACTGGAACCGGATTCATCACGGCGCCCGCAATCGCCTATTACAACTACCGCGCAGTGAGGTCGGCGAATGTGTCGGGTCAATACTCGCCGTCCAGACCGTTGCGGATCTGGCACTGGACCGGATTCGTGTCTTTAGCGATTTTCGCTACCGCATTCGCCATCGATCAGTTGATCTCCTGAACCAGGGAGCTTCCTACCGGACAAGCAGGACGGTCGGGTAGAATGCTTGCCATGTTCAGGCACCTGCATATCGTCGCGTGTTCACCACGGACCGGCACAACACTGCTGCACGAGGTGATGGTGACCTGCTTCAGGGTCGACAAGCATTATGATCATGAGATCCGGTTCCATCTTGTCAGGGCCGAAGAGGGTCAGCTCGTGATTACGAAGCGTCCCAAGGACACGATGTACATGCCTGCCGTGCTGGAGGATGATCCCGAACTTTTTGTGATCTACCTGATGCGCGATCCGCGCGACACGATTTGCAGCCGCCATGGCAAAGACAAGAGCATTTATTACTCGAACATTCGTCTGTGGCGACAGATGCATGGGTATGCGCAGCAGATGGCCGGTCACGATCGCTTTCTCGAAGTTCGCTACGAGGATTTTGTGACCGACCCCGATGCAACACAGCAGAAGATCATGGCGAAGTTTCCGTGGCTCGAAAAGATCCACGATTTTTCCGAATACCATGAACATGCGCGCGTCTCGGATAAATCGATGACTGCCATGCATAGCGTGCGGCCAATCGCGCCGACGAGCGTTGGCGTGTGGACGAAGAATCCCGGCCGGGTCAAGGCTCAGCAGATGATTCATGGTTCGCTGACGCCTGAACTGATCGAGTGCGGTTACGAATCCTCCGATGTCTGGGAGAAGGTCCTCGAAGGCGTGGAGCCTGACATGACGCGCAGCCTGTACCCGGAAAAGCTTTACTTGTGGAGACGCATTTCCCAGACTCTCGATGCGCGCCGAAAAGTTGCCAAGTATCGCCGCATGCGCCGGACAGCACCATGACTGAGCTTGCCCCCTTATCCCCGTTCAAGGAAAAGGCGCTGAACCTTTTCTATCGGGCCGCCGTTTCGGGGGCGTTGCCCGTCTCATGGTTTCGCGATGTTGATCCCGCCACGGTCGACAAAGCAAAGAAGACCGGCAAGCTCCGTCTCGAGATAGTGAGTCATTGCTGGCGCTATGGGCACTTCCTGACCTACCAGCTGAGCTCCCTGGTCAATCATCGCACCGATAAGTTCGATATTACGATGACCGTGTTCTACGTTTCCGGTGACGACAAGGTCGAACCGGTGTTGGAGTATTTCGGGCGTATGGAAGTGCCGGGGGTCACCTGGAACTGGCAAGCCCTGCCCAAGGAGCAGCTGTTCAGGCGGGGCATCGGTCGTAACATCGCGGCCAAGAATACGAAGGCAGACTGGATCTGGTTCACCGACGCCGACATTATTTTCCACGACAACTGCCTCGATACACTGGCAGACCTGCTGCAGGGCCGAGACGATGGTCTCGTCCACCCGCGCATCGGATTGGGCACGTCCCTGCTTCCCGATGATCACGAGTTTCTCGAAAAGGGCCGCCAGGGACCGAATCTTCTCGAGATACCTATCGAAGAATTTCATCCCTACGGCGGCCCGAGGCCGAAGGCGAAAGGGCCGCACCAGATCACGCACGGCGATATCGCCCGCGCTTGCGGCTATTGCGATGCGATCAGGTACTACCAGACGCCGGCCGTGCGCTGGATGAAGACCTACGAAGACCGCGCCTTTCGCTGGCTGATCGGCACGCACGGCACACCGCTCGACATACCCAACGTCTGCCAGATACGCCACATCGTCAAGGGCCGATACAAAAAGGACTCCTGGTGGACGAAAGTCCGTAAGGCCGTACGCAAATCCCAGGAGACGTAGGCCGCGACTGCGATAGCCGCTTACCTTCATGGCTCGCTTCGCTGCGCTTTACTTCCGGTAAACGGCTTCTCCGTCGCGCCCTACTGGCCCAGCTTTTTCGCCCAGTTCTTGAGCTTACGTGACAGGCTTGCCTTGTTGGCGTGCGGGAACGGTTCGTTCGGGACCGGGTGACCGAGGAAGTTACAGAGCTTTTCCCAGCCGGCGTCCTGCGGTATGTCAATGATGAGCAGGTCATCCGGTCGGTCCTCGAAATATTCGAGAACTTCGCGATTGTGGCGTTCGTAGCGCGCTATATAGATGTCTTCGTTGCCTTCGGGGCAGCCGGCGTTCTCGCCATAGATCCAGCGTCGCATTGGCGTTTCGGTTGTCGCGAAATCCTTGACCATGCTGAGAATCCAGGCATCGCTGGGCCTGCGGGTCAAAATGAATTTGCTGCCCGGGAAGCGCTCGTCCAGCTCCCGGAAAAGGACCGGCCAGGGGTTGTCCTCGAACGCGTCGTATTGCGCGGCGAGCGCATAGGCCATCTCGTGGACCTTGCTTGCGATATCGGGGTCCTTGGTGCCGAAGCTGCCCTTGACGCGGTAACCCAGTTTCTTGAGGGCGACCTCGAGACTCGTCGTGCCAGTCTTGTGCGAGCCAATACAAAAAACCTTTGGTCTGGTCATCGTGGCATTCCCCGGTGCTTACCCGAATCGGTCCAGGGCGACAGCACCCCACACGAGGCACACCAGCGCGAGCACAAAAAAAACCGCTGCCGATCCCATATCCTTGGCCCTCCCGGACAATTCGTGAAACTCGTCGCCGTGGCGATCAATTGCTGCTTCTATCGCGGAGTTGAGCAGTTCCACGATCAGAACGAGTAACAAGACGCTGAGCAATAACGCGATCTCGACTATCGTTCGGCCGAGCCAGAACGCAGCCGGCGTCATCACGACGACCAGCGCCAGTTCCTGCCGGAATGCCGCTTCATGTTTCAAAGCGTGGCCGATCCCCTGCATGGAAAAGCGCGTTGCACGAAGGATGCGGCGGATGCCGGTATTGCCGGGTTTGGCCATGGTGTCGATCTTTTCAAGCCCTGGTAGGCCGAGATTCTATAACAGTGTCGCCACTAATTGATTTCTGAAGAAATCTTAAGATTCATCAAGATTGGACCAAAATGGTCGGATGAGGGGTTTAATTGTCCTAAACTCGTTAAAGTTCTTTGGTATTTGGCAAATTCATGCTTTCGCACGATATCAGCCCGCAAAGCGATTCCGTGGAGGTCATCCGGCTCGAAGATGTTCGGCGGCGCTACACGATGGGATTGACGCACGTGGATGCACTGGCCGGGGTCGACCTGTTGGTCCAAGGCAATGAGTACCTGGCGATCATGGGCGCTTCCGGTTCGGGTAAGTCGACGTTGATGAATGTCATCGGATGCCTCGACACACCGACTGGCGGCGAGTACTGGCTGAATGGCCAGCATGTCTCACATATGAGTGACCGTGAACTGGCCGGCGCCCGGAATCGGGAGATTGGTTTCGTGTTCCAGATGTTCAACCTGCTACCCAGGCACACGGCGCTGGCGAATGTCGAGGTTCCGCTGGTTTATGCGGGAATGAAGAAAAAGGAGCGAGACGAGCGCGCGAAACACGCACTCGAGATTGTCGGGCTCTCCGACAGAACAATGCACCGTCCCTCCGAGATGTCGGGCGGCCAGCGGCAGCGAGTCGCCATTGCGAGGGCGCTGGTCACCGAGCCGAGCATCCTGTTGGCCGACGAACCCACGGGCAATCTCGATTCGACGACGAGCAGGGACATTATGGTGCTATTCGACGACCTGCATGCGGCGGGTCATACGCTCATAGTTGTAACCCACGAACATTATGTTGCCGAACATGCCAAACGAGTCATCTGGCTGAGCGACGGTAAAGTCATCAGTGACTCAATGAACGGAGCAGGAGCTTGAAGCGATTTCTTCCCCAGATAGCAGTAATGCTGCTCGCGGCATGTGCCAGGGAGGCCGATATCGGGCCGATGTTCGATACCGTAGAGGCAAGGCGTGCCGATATTGAAGTTGGCGTGAGTTCTGCAGGCGTTGTCGAGCCGCTGACCACCGTCGAAGTCAAATCGAAGGCGTCCGGCGAGGTCCTGGAGCTGCGCGTTGAGACCGGAGACTACGTCGAAGAAGACACGCTGATGGTGCGAATCGACCCACGCATCGTGCGCAACCGGCTCGACCAGGCGGAAGCGGAACTCAAGGCGGCAAACTCGCGTCGTGAGATCGCTGAATCGCAAATGGAGCGCGCCGAGAGACTGATCAAAAACGGTACGTTTACCCAGGCCGACCTGGAACAGGCGGCGCTGGATCTCGCGAACGCCGAGGCGCAGGTCGTTATGGCGCGGGTCGCCCTCGAGAACGCGAGAATTGCCGTCGACGATACCGATATCCGTGCGCCGATCTCGGGGACCATTGTGACCAAGCCCGTCGAAGTGGGACAGGTGATCTCGTCACCGACCCAGGACGTCGGCGGGGGGTCCCTGCTGCTCACAATGGCCGACCTCAGTAACGTCCGGATTCGAGCGCTGGTCGACGAGACGGATATCGGCAAGGTGCGGCCCGGCATGCAGGCAACGGTCTCGGTGGCGGCCTATCCGCACCAGCCGTTTCCCGGGTCGGTGGTGAAGATCGAGCCGCAAGCCGTGCTGGAACAGAATGTGACGATGTTTGCGGTCCTGGTTTCGATCGCCAATCCTGATGGACTGCTCATGCCGGGCATGAACGCCGAAGTGGATGTCGAAATAGCCCGCAGCGAAAACGTGGTGTCCGTGCCGATCATGGCTCTGCGAACCAGCCGTGACCTGAAATCCACGGCATCGATCCTGGGCGTGACGAGCGATGACATAGCAGATGCGCTGCGGGCCGACACTGGCAGCGAGTCTGGCGGTGCTCGCCAGGGCCCGGGGGCGGGCCGCAACGCGAGGTCGAATTCTGACTATCGATTCGGTGGCAAGTTTTGGGTCGTCGTTGACAACAGTAGCGAATATGAATTTCGCAACGTGACGACCGGCATTACCGATCTCGACCGCGTCGAAATTATCGAGGGCCTGAAGGAGGGGGAGTCGGTGCTGATATTGCCGAGCACGCACCTCGTTGAGACGCAGCAGGACCTGCAGAACTGGATTAATCGCCGGATTGGCAGGTTGCCCGGCATCAACTAGATCAGATCATGCTGATTACTGAAACACTGCGCATCGCTTTGTTGTCCATTCGGGGCAACATCTTCCGTACTGCGCTGACTATGCTCGGCATCATTATCGGCGTCGCTGCGGTCATCACGATGGTAGCGCTCGGAACGGGCGCGCAGCGCGCCATCGACGAGCAGATGGCGGCTCTTGGTGGTGACATCCTCTCGATCCAGACTTCGAGCTGGTTCAGCCGTGGCGTTGCTCGCGATCGGCAGACCCTGACGACAGATGACGCCGCTGCATTGAGCATTGGCACACGGCATTTCGCGGCTGTCGTGCCCGAGATCAACAATCGCTACCAGGCCAAGTACGGCAACATGAACCTGAACCTGTCAACAATAGGTACGACACCGAACTACCCTGACGTGCACGGTTTCGAGATCGCCAACGGCCGCTTTTTCTCTGCCGCGGACGAGGCGGCCCGGGCCAGGGTGGTGGTCCTCGGCGCCGAGATCCCGGCAATGTTCGAGACCGATGCCGCCGCGATCATCGGTCGAGATATCCTGATCCGCTCGATTCCGTTTACGGTCATTGGTGTCATGAACGCCAAGGGTTCGTACGGTTGGCGAAACCCTGACGACGACATCTGGATTCCGCTGAGCACCGCGCAGTTTCGCGTGACCGGTGACGAGCATGTCGAAACCATCAGCGTGCAGGTGGCGGAGGATTCCACAGTCGAGCTCGCGATGCTCGAAATCGAGCGAGTGCTGCGCCGGGAGCACAAGATTCAACCGGGCGCGGACAATGACTTCTCGGTCATCGATCGCAAGCAATTCGTAGAGTCACGCCAGGAAGCCACCGAAGTATTCACCTACCTGCTGGCCGGTATCGCCGGAGTCAGCCTTGTTGTCGGCGGCATCGGCATCATGAACATCATGCTGGTTACGGTCACTGAACGTACTCGCGAAATCGGCATTCGCAAGGCCCTCGGCGCGACCCGCGGCAACATCCTGTTGCAGTTCCTGGTGGAGTCAATAACCTTGTGCCTGTTCGGCGGCATACTGGGGCTTTTGCTCGGAGCCACGGCTTCATCGCTGCTTGCAAAATTTGCGGGCTGGCAGACGGTCGTGACAACTGACTCGGCAGCGGCCGCGTTCGGCTTCAGCGCGGCTGTAGGCATCCTGTTCGGTATCTGGCCGGCGAAACGCGCTGCGCAACTCGATCCTATCGACGCCCTTCGGCACGAATAGTGTCGTGAGGCACGCAGCGCTTATCGCTCAACTCCCGACTTTGTCGCCGTGCCGGAGATAGTCGCCGCTGTAAAAAAGCAACGGCTCACCGTCATTGGAACGAAAACGCTCCACCTCGCCGATGATAATGTAGTGATCGCCGCATTCATGAACCTGCCTGGTACGGCATTCGAAACAGGCAATCGTCCCCAGGAGGATCGGCACGCCGTGGTCTGACGAATTGTATTCGATACCGTTGAACACGGTGTGGTCGGACTGGGCGAAGTGGTGTGACAGGTCGCGCTGATCCGCGCCGAGCACATTGATTGCGAAATACTCGGCCTCGAGATAAGCGCTCAATGAGTGAGATACCTTGGCGATATTCCACAACACGAGCGGCGGGTCCAGCGATACAGAACTGAAGCTGTTGGCCGTTATGCCGCACGGGCCCCTGTCTCCACGGCAGGTCACCACGGTCACGCCCGTGGCGAATTTGCCCAGGCTCTGGCGCAGGTCAGCGACGTCTTCTTCGGTCACGGCGATGCTCCGCTTGACAGCAGATTAATAGTTAATATATTAATAATTCGTATCGTAATAAAAAAGCGAACGATGGCTATCGAACAGTTCAACCGCTCTCTGCCCATGGTGCTGTACCGCACGCTGGATGCGGTTATGCCAAGATTCCGTAAGATTTTCAACGAATTCGGCCTTACCGAGCAGCAGTGGCGCGTACTACGGGTGCTCTGGGAGCGCGAGGCGGAAACCCTCAACCGGCTGGCCGCGCTCACCCTGATCCCGGCCCCGAGCCTGGTCGGCATCGTCGACCGGCTCGAGCGCGACCAGCTCGTGATACGACAGCGTTCGCAGGCTGACCGGCGAAAGGTCAACATCGTGCTTACGTCACCGGGCGCTGCCCTGGAAGATGAGATCATGCCGCAGGTGGCGGCAGCGTATGCGGAGCTGAAGCGCTCGGTGGATAGTGAGACCTGGATCAAGGTTCTGGAAGGACTCCAGGCGATAGCCGAATCCGAAGAACAAAGACAATGACCAAGCGGGCGTACCATAAAGCAAGCAGTAAGAAGATGCCGCCCCCGGACGGCTGCCCGGTCGACCACGAGTTTTCGCCTTACTCGGAACGCTACGTTGCGGATCCGTATCCCTGGCTCAAGGACAAGCGCGAGAACGAGCCCGTGTTCTACTGCGAGGATCTTGGCTACGTGGTCGTGACCCGCATGCAGGAAGTCCAGCAGATTTTCATGAACCCCGCCGTTTACTCTTCCGAAAATGTCCAGGATCCCGTATTCCCGCTGTGCAGCGAGGCGATCGAGATCCTGTCGGCCAAGGACTACAACCCGATCGCCGTAATGTCCAACCGGCAGCAGCCTGGACACACGCGCATCCGCAAACACACGCAGGCGGGATTTTCGGGTCGCAGGATAGAGGCGCTGGAACCGGTAATTCGCAAACGTGCGCAGGTCCTCGTTGACGCCATGCTGGCCGGTGGCTCCCCGGCCGAATGGGTCAGTGCCGTCGGCAACCAGTTACCGGCCGAAACGATCTTCAGATTGCTCGGTTTCCCCGAGGCCGACGACGAGCAAGTGAAGGCATGGACGAACAAGCGGCTCGCATTCACGTGGGGCAAGACAAGCCGGGACGATCAAATAGAGGTAGCGACGAACTTGCTCGCATACTGGCGATATGTCGTCGACTACGTGGCCATGAGGAAAGACAATCCGGCCGACGACTTCACATCGGAGCTGCTCTCGGCGCACGGTGAGGATCCGGATGACCTCACTTACAACGAAGTTCAGTCTGTGGTCTATGGCCTGTCATTTGCCGGACATGAAATCGTTCGCAACATGATCAGTAATACACTGCTTTGTTTGCTGCACGAGCGCGACAATTGGGAGCGAGTGTGCGAAGACCCGACCCGGATCAGGGATGCGATCGAGGAAGCGCTGCGATTCAAGTCGGCGCAAACGAGTTGGCGCCGCGTAACGACCCGCGAGACAGAACTTGGTGGATACACGCTACCGGCCGGAACGCAGGTCTTCCTTTCGCTGGCAGCGGCCAATCACGACCCGCGAGTATTCGAGCATCCCGAACTCTACGATATCGATCGAGCCGACTCGGCCCAGCACATCGCCTTCGGCCGCGGCATTCATATCTGTCTCGGCCGGCTGCTCGCCAAANNTCGGGCAAAAACTCAGTTACTACCCGAACTTCTCATTTCGTGGCCCCGCTACCCTGTACCTGGAGTGGGACTAGCTGTTTAGCGTCGTATAGAAATCCGCGAGCAATTCGTATAACTGCTCGAGGCGGTCCTGTCCAAACTCGGCCTCGATCTCCTCGTAGCGACGCTCCGAATCGGGACCGACGCTGTCGAACACTTGTCGGCCCTTTTGCGTCAGCCACAGGACCGAGCGACGCTGATCGTTGCTGTCGGCCGCGCGCCTGACGAGCCCCTCCCGCTCGAGAAACTGAAGAATTCGAGTCAGGCTCGGCGCCAGCAGGTAACTGCGTGCAGCGACTTCGCTGGCATCGATTCCTTCGTTGTCAGCGAGCACGCGTATCACCCGCCACTGTTGCTCCGTCAGGCCGTACTCGCGCAGCACTGGCCGAAAACGCGCCATCGCGGCCTCGCGGGCGCGCAACAGCTCCATCGGTAACGAATGCCGGAAATCGCGCAAAGGCTCTGTCATACGGACTCCGCAGCGACCTTGTTGCAGAGCGTACCTATGCCTGGAACCTCGACAGTCACCACGTCTCCATCCTTGAGGTATTTCGGCGGGTCAAACCTTGCTCCCGCGCCGTTCGGCGTACCCGTCGCAATGATGTCGCCGGGCTTGAGATGGTAAAACGTGGACAGGTAACTGATCAGGTAGCGGAACGGGAACATGAGGCTGTTGGTGGTGTCGTTCTGGCGCTCCTCGCCGTTGACCGTCGTGACGACCTGCAGTTCGCCCATCGGGTCGAGCTCGTCGGGCGTCACCATCCACGGTCCCAGCGAACCCGACTTTGCAAAATTCTTGCCCTGGGTCACGTTGAACTTGGCGTGNNTTGGCGTGACGCAAGTAATCGCGGACCGAGCCCTCGTTCATTATCGTGAGGCCCGCCACGTATTCGTGAGCCTCTTGCTGGCCGATGCGGCGGCCCTCCCGGCCGATGACGATGACGATTTCGCCCTCGTAATCGAGCTGGTCGGACTCGGGTGGATCGAGGATCGGCTGCTCGTGCCCGACGAGCGTTTCGCGCGTGCGCATGAACACGCTCGGATACCTGGGCGGCTCGGAACCGTCCTTGTATTCTTCGTTGCGGTTGGCGTAATTGACGCCGATGCAAATGATCTTCTCGGGATTCGGGATCGTCGGCAGGTACTCGATCTCGCCGAGGGCAATGCCGCCGCCGGCCGCCGCGGCTTCTTCCGCAAGCACGCCGAGCCCGTCCTGCCGAATGGCTTCGCGCAGGTCGGGGAGCTCGGGATGCGCCGCGCCGAGGTCGACGACCTCGTCTCCGACGACCGCGCCCCAGCTGCTGCTACCGCCCCTCGTGAAACTCAAGAACTTCATTGGTCTTCCTTATCAGTAGTCGGCCGGCGACGAGTCACCAGCGACGGACGAGAATCTGGCCGCCAGCGCCCGAGCGGAATTGCCGATCAGCAGGGTGTCCACGCCGATGCCGACGAAGTTGGCGCCGCAGTCGATGAAGTGCGCGACCTTCGACTCGTCGAGACACAGCAGGCCGGCATGTTTCCCGGCTGCCCGGATCCGGCGAATACCGTCGCTGACCGCGTCAATAACTTCGGGGTGGGCGATATGTCCGGGATGGCCCATCGATGCCGCGAGGTCGGACGGCCCGATGAATATTCCATCGACGCCCTCTACGGCCGCGATGCTCTCGAGGTTTGCCATCGCACTGACGGTTTCCGCCTGGACGATTACGCACATCTCGTCGTTGGCTTTTTGCGCATAGCCCGGAACCGTGTTCCAGCGCGCGGCTCGCGCCATCGACGTACCGAGGCCGCGGCGTCCCGCGGGTGGATACTTGACGGCACTGACGACCGCCGCCGCCTGCTCGGCTGTATCGATCATCGGCACGACGAAACTTTGCGCCCCGATGTCACAGAGTTTCTTGAGAAGGGCAGGGTCGTCGTCGACAGGTCTCACTATCGGCGCAACGTCATACGGCGCCATCGCCTGCAGGTGCGACAGGACGTCGCGAACTTCGAACGGGCCGTGTTCGTGATCGACGACGAGCCAGTCGAAGCCCGCACCAGCCAGTATTTCGGCAACCGAACTGTCCGGGATTCCCAGCCAGAGTCCAAACTGAGTCGTACCGGACGCTAGCCCGGCTTTAAAGCGATTTGGTCTGATGTCACTCATTCGAAGTTCACCTCGATCCTGCCGTGCGAGCCGTAATCTGCAAGGATATTGTCACCCGCCTTGACGGCAATCGGCCGCGTGAAGGAGCCGGCCAGGATGATCTGCCCGGGTTCGAGGCCGATGCCGTGGGGCGCAAAGCGCCTGCATACCCAGCGAATGCCGTGAGCCGGGTGACCCATGACGCCGCCCGCGAGGCCCGTCTCCTCGATTTCGCCATTGAGATAAAGCATTGCGCCGGCCCATGGAAGATCGATGGATCCGGGATCCAGCTGCTTGCCACCAAGGATATAACCCGCGTTTGCGGCATTGTCGGCGATCGTGTCGAAGACCGTCCGCGTATAGCCGGTCTCGGGGTCGACACGGCGACTCCTTGCGGCGATCAATTCCAGGGCAGGCACGACATAGTCGGTTGCCGCCATGACCTCGCCGAGCGAAACGTCCTCGCCGAACAGTGGCGCCTTGAGCACGAACGCAAACTCGGCCTCGATGCGCGGGTCCGTGAAGTCAGCTGCCGCGATTGTCGCGCCATTCGCGAAATACATGCTGTCGAGCAAGACGCCGAAATCAGGCGTGTCGATCTTCATGGCCATTTGCATGGCGCGCGAAGTCAGGCCGATCTTGTACCCGGTCACACTGTTACCGTCCGCAATCTTGCGGTCGACCCAGGCCTTTTGTACGGCGTAGGCATCGTCCATATCCATGCCGGGATAGGCCAGCGTGAGCGGCGCAATCTGTTCGCGGCGTTGTTCGGCGCCGTACAGCGCGTCGGCGGCAGCAGCGATTTCTTCAGTGGACAGCATCAATGAGGATCTTCGGTTGCAGTGATTCCATCAGCGCAGTATACTTAACACGTTAACTAAATTCAAACTTGTCCGGGGTGAGGCCCAATGCCGCATCAAGTGATTGAATATTCAGCGAATCTCGAGGCACACCTCGATATCAGTAAGCTAGTAGAGCGTATGCACGAGACGGCTGTCGGCCTCGATGCATTGCCGGTCGGCGGCATCCGCACGCGCGCCGCGCGCCGCGATGTGTACCGGGTTGCAGATAGCCACCCCGACAATACATTTATTAATGTGACCTTGCGGATTGCGCCGCGGCCTGCCGAGGTCAGGCAGGAGGTTGGTGAGGCGCTGTTCCAGGCATTGAGAGACTTCGTGCAACCGGTCTTCGACAGGCTGCCGATGGCGCTGTCGCTCGAAGTCCAGGAAATCGATGCGGACTTCCGCTGGAAACACAGCAACATCCGTGACTATCTCGCGAAAAGGAACAACTAGATGTCAGAGCTCGAAAATAACCTGCAGAAGCTCGAGGAGCTGCTCGCGCCGCTCAAGGCGGAGACGATGCCGCACTTCATCAACGGCAAGCGCGACCCGGGGCGGTCAGGCGAAACCTTCGAGGGTTATACACCTGTCGATAACAGCGTTATCGGCAACGTCGCTGCGGGCAATGGCGATGACATCGATGCGGCCTGCGATGCGGCCGAGGCGGCATTCGGGGAATGGAAGGAAATGCCGGGCGCCAAGCGCAAGAAGCTGTTGCACAAGGTTGCTGACGCGATCATCGACAATGCCGAGAGCATCGCGCTCCTCGAGAGTTACGACTCCGGTCAGCCGCTGCGATTCATGAGCAAGGCCGCGATACGCAGCGCGGCAAATTTCCGGTTCTTCGCTGATATGGCGCCGAACGCGCGTGATGGCCAGTCACTGCCCGCCGATGAACACCTGAATTATTCGATTCGCCAGCCGATCGGCCCGGTGGGGGTCATTACGCCATGGAATACGCCGTTCATGCTCTCGACGTGGAAAATCGCGCCGGCACTGGCTGCCGGCTGCACGGTCGT
>JABAOH010056773.1_pt1 | contig 16818 bp, 13 predicted proteins | sample 7062181 | NCBI WGS metagenome assembly JABAOH01 (sample SAMN14538630, study PRJNA623070) | marine sediment metagenome | biome: marine biome [ENVO:00000428]; feature: marine pelagic biome [ENVO:01000023]; material: deep marine sediment [ENVO:00002113]; isolation source: pool of 5 deep marine...
GGTCTTTAAAGATGTTTTGAACATTTGAACATTTGAATTTCGGATTTGTTTCGAATTTCGATATTCGAATTTCGGGTTTATTATTCTTATCCGTCATTTCAGCATTGACATGAGACTAGAAGGTCCTAAAATAAACAGTCAAAAAATTCTCCAGGGCTAACTGCTCCGCCCGTACTTTGGTGACATTCATGATTGTCCCTATTTTTGCTATTTACGATACTATTCTTCCGTTAGAATCGGTTGGAAATTATTGATGGCATTTGCAGCACGCTTTAAACTGTCCGAATGCTGCGCAGCCCGATTTAAATCCCATTTATCTTGTACAAAGGAAATCAATTTTCCATTGTAGTCCGGTCCTACTTTAACAGCAGCATGTTTAGGAACGATTGCATTTCGTATTGCCCGATCTCTTGATTTACGTGCCATCTTAACCAGGAACGCTTTCGGATCCATCACTTCATCATCGATATTCAGGGGAATTTTCGATATAGGTATCCCCAAAAAGTGAGCAAACGCGTTACGGTCCGCCATCACCCAGGACTCTACTTCCCTTTTCGCCACCCTAAAAATCAAATTAGGATGCGGTTTGAAGGGCAGCCATTCTCTAATCAATTTTGGTGCACATTCTTCCCTGTCTAAATCGGTTAAAACCAGGAAAGGCATTCCTTTTGCCGCATTATTAAATCCCTTTAACCTTGACTTAATATACCCGAAACCACTGCTGGAACTACGCCGGCCTAAATCGGGAAAACGCCCGATAACTTCAAACTTTTGACTTGACTGCTCCAGGATAACTCGCAAAACTTCCTCGCTTAATATATCTTCTATTATAAGATTTATCCGGATCATTCAAATAAACTCAACTGTCTGATATTTTTCGGTTCTGTGTAAGATACAATGACTTCCGCCGGACTAAGCCCCTGTTCGAGGAGCAATCTTATTTCTCTTATTGTGGAAGATGTTTTAATCCTGGTCCCCTCCTTACCAGGAATAAAAAGTAATATTTCCTCTCCAGAAATACCTGTATCTGAAAGCATATCAAGACTGTGTGTACTAAACAAAATTTGCTGTTTTTTCTTTTTTTTGCTGACTAATCGATAAACCAAAGCCGGTAACCGGGATACAATTGAAGAATTAAGTGAAAGTTCGGGTTCCTCTAACAGTAATAAAGAGTTGGTTTCCATTATGGACCAGAGAAAGCCAATTAAACGTATTGTCCCATCTGAAAACTGGCTTTCCTGCTGCTTTCCAGCTTTTGGCCTCCAATGTTCATAAGTGGCCTCCAGGTGAGGCACTCCACGATCATCTCTAGTAATAGTGAATCCTTTTAATTGTGGAACGGCTATTTTTAATGCTTCTTCGATTTTCTTTAACCTTGACTTACGGGTTCCTTCCCCTGTATCCATAATATTTTCAAGAAAATGGAAACCAAAAGAATCGTCACCTTTAGAAACGGATGTATTAAAAAACATTTCAGAGTACCTGAGCAATTGAGGCACAATATGAAGATACCTTACAGAATTAAAATAATCATAAATTTCCCTGAATGTCAGGTTAACACTGATTTGCTCTAAATTGGTTTGGGTCAACCGCCAGTTATCTTTTCTATCAATCCCATCAGGTCTCTGAAGTATTATTTTTCCATTTTTGTGTGCCTCTTCTCTGGTGATTAATGTGCGGCGTTTCCCCCTGGTTTCAATCCTAATAGCAAGTATATATTTAAATTTTGTTTTTGAATTACCCTCAAGCGATTCGGAGAAATGAAACTCCAATTCCACTTCAGGGTCTTTTCGGGCTCCCAGGCAGCGTATTTTCGGTATTCCCCCCCTGTCTATAACTGCCTTTTGCAGTCCACCTCCTGGCTTTACAATATCGCGCATAAACCTGAAAATATCAAGAAAATTAGATTTCCCGGATGCATTGGGGCCAATAAGGAATGCTCTTTCTCCCAACTCCACATCTATATTCCTAAAATTTTTCCAATTCTTGGCCTTGATACAAGTAATAAACATATCTTTACTCCTCATACTGCACAACTTCACGACTATTATATCAAATCTTTTCTGTATTTGCTATTATGGTGTTGAGATAATTTTCAAAAGGCGGGCGGCGCCCGCAGCCCAATAGGATTTGTTCATGGCATTTGAAAGATACCAACCGTAAAAACTTTGTTTTTTTTAACGCATTTTGCAGAGTATTAATAAAAGATTGTATAAAGTCACCCGCTATTTCTTATTGCAAAGCAGACGGTAAATACCTAAAAAGTTTTCCAGAATTAACTGTTCCGCCCTTACTTTGGAATCGAGATGAAGGCTGGAAAAAATCCCGGATAATTTTCCTGTATCATATATAGAAGCCAGGTTGTTGAATAACGTCTTGCGCCTGTTCCTGAAACACCGCCGTAAAAAACGATAAAAATCAGCGGTATTAATCTCAGCATCAAATACCGATGACACCCGCTCAAACAAAAACACAGTGGATTTAACCCGCGGCGGCGGCGAAAAAGAACCGGGCTGCACATCAAACATCTTCTCAACCCGGAAAACCCCATTAAAAAGAACGGATTGAGCATTATACAATTTTGAACCCGTACCGGACGTTAGCTTATCTACAAACTCCTTCTGCATCATAAACATGCCTTTTTTTATCTTTTGACGGTGGTGGATGACCCAATCCAACAATTCCTTTGAAATATAATAGGGCACATTGCCGATGATATTCACGGTTTCATCTTCATTAGGAAAAAACTGATGAAAATCTGTTTTTAGAATGTCTTGATTCAAAATCTCAAAACCTTCATTTTCAATATACTTCTCCTTTAATTGAGAAAACAATGATTTATCCAATTCAATGGTGATAATTCTATTATTCCGGCAATGGGTGATCAACAACTGCGTTAATATTCCTTTTCCCGGTCCGATTTCAAGAATCGGGCCATTGACAGGAAGGAATTTTTTAACCATCTTTTCTGCCACATGGCGATTCACCAAAAAATTCTGTCCCAATTTAGCTCTTTTCATTATCCCAACGTTCCAACTTTCCATCATTCCATTATTTCAATTGTGAGCGAAGCGAAATAAGCTCTACTTTATCTTCTAACGATGGTCCCTTCGCATAAATTGTCATTAAGAATGTGGCTTAGTTTAACTTTGACCTTCTTTTTTTTGTATCCTTTTACCGGCGGCACCCTGACAAAGAGATAATTTTTGGTTACAATCATGGAGTAATTGGGGTCTTCTTCGATTAAAATACCTTCCAGTGTATTGCCTATAAACCGTTCCCTGTAATTCATCCGCTTTATTTTATTGACTTCTCTCAATTCATTTACCCGCTTATGAATAATATGAGGGGGTAGTTGTTCCATTAGGGCGGCTTTGGTCCCTTCCCTGGGAGAAAACGGGAAAATATGGGTATAGGTCAGGTGGCTTTCGGTTACAAAATTCAGTGTTTGCCGAAACTCTTTATCGGTTTCACCCGGGAACCCCACCAGGATATCGGCACCAAAGTTGGCATCCGGGAAAAAGTGCTGGAAATGTTCCAATATTTTATAAAATTCAATGGTTTTACTTCCCCGTTTCATTCGCCTCAGTACTGAATCGCTGCCGCTTTGAAAGGAAAAGTGAAAACTGTCCGCCATTTTTTTTATGTAGCTCAACTCTTTTATAAAGTCGTATTTAATATACCTGGGGTCCAGCGAACTCAAGCGGATAAAATGAATGCCCCTGATTTTGGCTATTTCCTGCACCAGGTTCAGCAGGTTTTCCCCGGGAAATAAATCATAACCGTAAGAGGAGAGGTTGATACCGGTTAAAACAATCTCCCGGTAGCCCAGGGAAGCATAATATCTTGCTTTTTTAATAACTTCAGCAGCAGGAAGGCTGACGGATTTTCCCCTTAGAAAGGGAACAATACAATAGGAACAGCGAAAATTACACCCATCATGAATTTTTAAAAAAATACGGGACCTGTAGGCCGAGTGGTAAATAATATTGTCCTGGACAGGGAATAACGCCTTGACCCGCTCCACCAGGGATTCCTTCTCGCGATTATCGTAAAAATAATAATTCCTATATTTATCTTGCAAGTGTTTTTTTTCTTTGGAAACGGTGCATCCGGTAATGATCCATTTAATATTGCTTTTTTTATAGACCCGGTTAATGAATTTAAAAATATCCTTTTCCGCGCGTTCGGTTACACTGCAGGTATTTAAGATACCGAAATCCGCGGCAGAGAGGTCTGAAGTCAATTGATAACCGGCATCTTCCAGGTCGATGATCCACTCCTGGATTTCTGCCTGGTTGGATCGGCATCCAAAGTAATCGACATAAAACTTCATTTACATTTACAACACCATCATAACGTGAAGAATCATAATTCAATCGCTTGATTCTTAATTTTTTCTTTTAGGCGGCTGCTTTTTTCCAGTACGCCCATTTTTTGTTTTTCCCTGAACTCCACCAGTGCTTCTTTCAATTCTTTATCATCCAGAGCCAGTATTTCCAGGGCAAAAAGTACGGAATTGACACCGCCAGAACTTCCGATACTAAACGCAGCCACAGGTATGCCGCTGGGCATCTGCACAATGGAGTAAAGGGAATCCAACCCGGACAGGGCCGACGTGATAGGTACTCCCAGTACCGGGAGCAGGGTATGGGACGCAATAACCCCGGGGAGGTGTGCCGCACCTCCGGCTGCTGCAATAATTACCTGGATACCTTTCTTCTCAAAATCTTTCACTAACTCAACGGTACGGTGAGGGGTCCGATGAGCAGAACTAACTTCTATCTCAAAGGGTATATTAAATTCCTGTAACAGTCGAATGGCGTTTTTCATATAGGGCAAATCCGAATCGCTTCCCAGGATAATCCCGATTTTTTTTTCTCCACTTATACGTGTACTCGAGTTTGTCTTTGCATTTGCACTCATTTGCTTTTCCTCCCGATATCCTGTCTAAAGGTCATATTATCGAAACTGACAAAGGAAATAGCATCGTAAATTTTTTTCATTGCCTCTTCTAACGACGATGCCGTGGCACAAACATTGAGAATCCTGCCGCCGGAGGTGTAATAGCCGCCCCCTTTCATCTGGGTCCCGGCATGGAAGATTTCCACTCCCATGGCTTTTGCCCGTTCCAAACCGTTTATTTTCTTACCGGTTTCATACTTTAGAGGATAGCCTTTGGAAGCAAGAACCACACAACCGGATACGTTCTGATCCCACTCCACCGGGATATCAAATAGATTGCCTTCGGCTGCTCCTTCCAACAAGTCAACAATATCACTCTCCATGCGGAGAAGAACGGGCTGGACCTCGGGGTCGCCGAAGCGGACGTTGAACTCCAGTACATACGGGCCGGTTTTCGTGATCATCAAGCCCGCATAGAGAACCCCACGGAATTCCTTACCTTCAAACTTCAAACCTTCAATAGCTGGATAGATGATGGTTTTCATAATATTGTCAAATAAATTGGTATTGATCTGGGGGGCAGGAGATATGGCGCCCATTCCACCGGTATTGGGCCCCTGGTCATTCTCAAATGCCCGTTTATAATCCATTGAGGTAATCAGGGGAATCGCCCGTTTCCCATCCGACACCGCCATAAAAGACATCTCCCGGCCCTCGAGAAATTCTTCAATCACCACCTGTTCCCCGGATTGTCCGAATTTGCTTTCCAGCATAATTACCCGGATACTTTCCTCTGCTTCTTCAAAATTTCTACATACAAACACGCCTTTTCCTCCGGCCAGGCCATCGGCTTTTACCACCAGGGGAAAAGAGGCAGAGCGAATATAATTGATGGCTTCAAGTGAAGAGTCAAATACCTGGAAACCGGCAGTAGGGATGCTGTTTTTTCTCATAAACTCCTTGGCAAAGACTTTGGAACTTTCAATGGTAGCTGCTTTTTGAGTCGGGCCGAAAATTTTTAAATTTCTCCTTCTAAATTCATCCACGATTCCTAATGCCAGGGACATCTCCGGTCCCACGACGGTCAGATCAATATTTTCCTCCTGGGCAAAATCCGCCAGCTCTACCGTATTAGACGCTTTGATATCTACTAATTCCGCCAGGTCTTTCATTCCCCCGTTGCCCGGGGCGGCGTAGATTTTAGTCACCCGCTTGGATTGAGAAATCTTCCATACTAATGCGTGTTCTCTTCCACCTGAACCGACAACCATTATCTTCATCATAAATCTCCTTTTCAGCCGCGAAGACACAAAAAAACGCCTTCGTTTGAAATTAATTAGACTCTCATTATACGATATTAACGAGTAGAGGTAAAGTTTTTTATTTTTCTCTCTTGACAATAATCCTGCTTTTCACTACTATTGGGGATGGAGGAAAAATAAAATGGACTTTAATTATAACCAAGACGCCATACAATTTTCTTTACCGGAACAATTACCCCCTAAAAAAGAATTTGTTAACGGCATTCGCCGGGCACCGGACAGGGTATTCAAACTGAGCAAAGAACAGGCAAAAACAGCACTAAAAAACGCGCTTCGATATATTCCCCCTCATTTGCACAAGGAAATTGCTCCTGAATTCATGGAGGAATCATATACAAGAGGCAGGATATACGGGTACAGGTACAGGCCTGAAGGTAATATCAAGGCCAAACCTGTTGATCAATATAAAGGGAAAATTATCGAAACCAAAGCCTTCCAGGTTATGATTGACAACAACCTGGACTTTGATGTGGCCCTATATCCATATGAACTGGTCACTTACGGCGAATCCGGCCAGGTATTCCAGAACTGGATGCAGTACAACCTGGTAAAACAATACCTGGAAGAAATGACAGACCATCAAACCCTGGTGATCTATTCCGGGCATCCGCTGGGCCTATATCCCACCTGGAAAGAAGCGCCCCGCGTTATCTCCACCAATGCCATGCTGGTGGGGCTGTATGATAATATGGTTGGATTTCATACCGGGGCAGCCATGGGAGTTGCCAATTACGGCCAGATGACTGCCGGGGGCTGGATGTACATCGGCCCCCAGGGTATTGTTCACGGTACCTATATTACTGTTTTAAACGCTGGCCGCTTGTACCTGGACATTCCCCAGGACAAAGACCTGGCAGGTGTTCTCTATGTTAGTTCGGGTCTTGGTGGGATGAGCGGTGCCCAGGCCAAAGCGGTTGAAATCGCCGGCGGCATCGGCCTCATTGCCGAAGTGGATTACTCCCGTATCCAAACCCGATACCAGCAGGGATGGGTAGCCAAAATATCTGATAATCTTGACGAAATCATGAAATGGGTAGATGAACACAGGAAATCCGGGAAACCTGTCTCCATTGCTTATTATGGAAACATTGTCGACCTGTGGGAATTCTGTGTCAACCATGATGTTAACGTCGAACTGGCTTCGGACCAGACCTCCTGTCACGATGCTTACGGCGGCGGCTATACACCTGTAAGCTGCACCTTTGAGGAGGGAAGAAAATTATTAAGAGAAAATCCCGGCCTGTTTAAAGAAAAAGTCAACCATTCCCTGGTAAAACAGTTTAACCTGATAAAGCAAATGGTCCAACGGGGCACCCGTTTCTGGGATTATGGTAACTCTTTTTTAAAAGCGGTTTTCGATGCCGGGGCCACTGAAGTGGCGTTGAACCCGGGAAACCCCTCCGAAGGATTTATCTATCCCAGTTATGTAGAACATATTATGGGGCCCATGTGTTTTGATTATGGGTACGGTCCCTTTCGTTGGGTGTGCCTGTCGGGTAAACCCGAGGATTTGCAAAAAACCGATAAAGCAGCCATGTCCTGTATCGATCCCAACCGTCGGGGAATGGACCGGGATAATTACCAGTGGATTAAAAATGCCGAGCAAAACAACCTGGTGGTGGGGACCCAGGCCAGGATTCTTTATTCCGATGCCGAAGGGCGAGTCAGAATTGCCTTAAAATTTAACCAAATGGTCCGAAACGGTGAAATCGGACCTGTCATGATTGGGCGGGACCATCACGACGTATCCGGCACCGATTCTCCCTTCAGGGAAACCGCCAACATCAAAGACGGCAGCAATATCACAGCAGATATGGCAGTCCACAATTTTGTGGGTGATGCGGTCAGGGGCATGTCCATGGTGGTGCTTTCCAACGGCGGCGGTGTTGGTGTGGGAAAAGCCATTAACGGTGGATTCGGACTGGTACTGGAGGGCACTGAATTAAAAGACCGGATCATCAAATCCGCCATGGAATGGGACGTAATGAATGGAATTTCCCGGCGAGCCTGGGCTCGAAACCAAAACGCCCTGGAAACAGCCTCCCTGTGGAATCGAAAACACCAGGACCGGGGGCATATTACCTTACCCTACCTGGCCGATGACCAATTGGTCGATGCAGTGGTGTCCCGGGTCGTGCCGTGATAATTATGAATTGTTAACTAAAATCACCAATTGATAATCCATCTATCTCTTTTATTAATGAACGTTTGAGCCATACCATTTCAAAAATCTTATAATAATATACGCACATTAATTTGATTAAGGGGTTGACAAATTGAAATGATTGTATTATACTACTACTGGTGCAAAAGAAAGTGTAGAAAAACACAAGAACACCGAAACCAAATAAAAGGAGTGTGAAAAAATGGGAAAAATAATTGGTATTGACTTAGGAACAACCAACTCAGTGGTTGCTATAATGGAAAAAGGGGAAGTGAAAATTATACCCAATGCAGAAGGTGGGCGGACGACCCCGTCGGTTGTGGGATTTACCAAGGATGATGAACGGCTGGTGGGCCAGGTTGCCAAGCGCCAGGCCATCACAAACCCGGAGAACACGGTTTATTCTATTAAGCGATTTATGGGGCGCCGCTTTAACGAGGTCTCTGAAGAAATCAAAATGGTGCCTTATAAAGTCATGAGAGGTGCAAAAGATGATGCCAGGGTTGAAGTACGTGAAAAACAATACTCACCTCCTGAAATCTCTGCGTTGGTTTTGCAAAAACTAAAGGAATCCGCGGAAGATTACCTGGGAGAGAAAGTGACCGAAGCAGTCATTACTGTTCCTGCCTATTTTAATGATTCCCAGAGGCAGGCCACCAAAGATGCGGGTCGAATTGCCGGGCTGGATGTGAAACGAATCATCAACGAACCCACGGCAGCGGCTTTGGCCTATGGGCTTGACAAAAAGCAGGACCAGATGATTGCTGTATTCGACTTTGGAGGTGGCACCTTCGATATTTCCATCCTGGAAATCGGGGAAAATATTGTTGAAGTGAAGTCCACCAATGGAGACACTCACCTGGGTGGTGATAATATCGACCAGTCGCTGATTGACTGGATTATCGCCGAATTCAAAAAAGACCAGGGGATTGACCTCTCCAAGGATAAAATGGTGCTGCAGCGGTTAAAAGAAGCGGCTGAGAAAGCAAAGATCGAACTATCTTCCACCATGGAAACCGAAATCAACCTCCCCTTCATTACCGCCGATGCGTCCGGGCCCAAACACCTGGTGATGAAACTGACACGGGCTAAATTTGAACAGTTGGTGGGGCACTTAATCGAGAGAACCCTGGAACCCTGTAAACTGGCGGTTAAAGATGCCGGTATCCAGGTAGCCGATATTAAAGAGGTCATCCTGGTGGGCGGTTCCACACGGATACCCATGGTGCAGAATTTAGTAAAAGATTATTTTGGTAAAGAACCTAGTAAAAGCGTGAACCCGGACGAAGTGGTAGCGGCTGGTGCGGCTGTCCAGGGTGGAGTCCTGGGTGGTGAAGCCAAAGATATTCTCTTACTGGATGTCACGCCCCTTTCCCTGGGAATCGAAACCCTCGGCCGTATCACCCATCGATTGATCGAGCGGAATACCACCATCCCCACCAAAAAAACAGATATTTTTACAACTGCCGATGACAATCAGCCCAGTGTGGAGATTCATGTACTGCAAGGTGAACGGGAAATGGCTTACGATAACCGAACATTGGGTAAATTCCAATTAACCGGGATTCCACCTTCTCCCCGTGGGATTCCCCAGATTGAGGTTACCTTTGATATTGATGCCAATGGTATTCTCAACGTCTCTGCCAAGGACCTGGCTACCAATAAACAGCAGGCCATCACCATCACTTCCTCCAGTGGACTATCGGATGACGAAATCGACCGGATGGTAAAAGACGCTGAAAAACACAGGGAAGAAGATAAAGAGAAGAAAGAAAAAATTGAAAGCAGGAATAAACTGGATCAACTGGCCTATGCCCTGGAAAAACTGGTAAAAGAAAACAAAGAAAAAATACCTGAAGACATGCAGAAAGAAGTGGAAGATACAGTAATCAAGGCAAGAGATGCAGTCAAGAGTGAAGACGATGCGCGCATCCGGCAGGAGATTGAAAATATCAACAACTTGACTTCCAGACTCTCCACTGAACTCTATAAACAGGCAGGTGCACAACCGGGACAACAGCAGGAACCGGGAGCACAGGGTGCCCAGACCGGCGGTACGACTACGGAGGGCGCTGCCGAAGAAGGCGAGGTTATCGACGCTGAATACGAAGACATCGATAAAGGGAAAAATTAAAGAATTCAAATAAATTTAGGTTAAGGTTGAGGTTAAGATGAAAAAGCTCTTCCTTAACCTTCACCTTCACCGTGCTTCTCAAAAAATTTTGCCAGGTTAGGGAAGAATTTTTTTTGAGAAGTAACTAACCTATAAACCCGCAGCTTAAAAGGAAAAACACCAATTGCGGTTCATTTCATCATAAATTAACATTTGATTTGTAAGTTCAATTATGATAAAAATTACCTTTAAAAAATAAGAAATGATTGATAAAAATAAAACGTTTAATTTTAAGATTTGGACTTAGGAGGTTATATGAAGCCCAAGAATTTCAATATGTTCAGTTTGATTTTGGTTTTGACTATGCTTTTGTTCATTTCCTGCGGGAAAAAATCGGACCATAAAGGGGTTGAATTTAATCTGAAGATTCTCCCTGAGACGCTTACCGATTTCCTTTATATAAAAATGAACTACCAGTTCAATTTAACGGATAAGTTCCAGGGATTGGATGATGATTATCGAGTTTTTGTCCATTTCTGGCGACTAAATACAAAGGAAATGCTTTTGCAGGATGATCATACACCTGAAAAATCCATTACACAGTGGAAAGCAAATGAATCTCTCTCCTATTCACGCGTTGTATTTATCCCACAATTTCTTGATGAATTTGACATTGATTTCGAGGGATACGAGGAAATTAAATTAACGGTTGGTTTGTACAAGCCAGCGGAGGAAGAAAACAAGATCATCTTGCACCAGGAAATTTTAAAAGTTGCCATGGCTTCTTATAATGCCCCGGAAAAAGTGTATGATGAGGGATGGCACGAACCGGAAACAGATCCCAAAATAAAGAACCCGGAGGAGCAGACATGGCAGTGGACAGCAAAACGGGCGGTTTGCATTATCGAAAATCCCGGCAAGGAATCCTTATTGATCATACGCGGCGGTGTGGACAAATCAATATTTGAAGATCAGAAAGTGATATTCAAAATAAATGATAAAATCCTGGAAGATTTTATTCCTAAAACCGCCAAATTTTCCAGGAAATATATCATCTCGCCGGAAATGATGGGAACAGAAGATGAATTTAAGCTCATTATTGAAACGGATAAGACCTTTATTCCTTCAGATCTGAATAAAGATGTTAAAGATGACAGGGAATTAGGCATCCAAATTTTCTTCCTTTATTTTAGAGAGAACATAAAATGACCCGGAATAAGACAAAGATTGCCGGAACCGGTTCGTATTTACCGGAACGGGTGATGACCAATGATGATTGGGCAAAGCTTGTGGATACATCCGATGAATGGATTACTACTCGCACCGGTATAAAAGAGCGGCATTTTGCCGCAGAGGGAGAGGCCACTTCGGACATGGTCACAGAAGCGGCAAAACGTGCCATCGAGGATGCCAACATAAAGAGAGACGATATCGACCTCATTATCGTGGCAACAGTTTCCCCGGATACTGCCTACCCCTCAGCCGGCAATTGGACCCAAAAGAAATTGGGGCTCGGTCCCATTCCATCGTTTGATCTGGGTGCTGCTTGTTCGGGGTTTCTCTATGGTGTTATTATTGCAGACTCGCTTATAAGAACGGGAATGGCCAAAAATGTCCTGGTAGCCGGTGCAGAGATTATGTCCAGGGTTATTAACTGGGAAGACAGGGCCACCTGTGTGCTATTCGGGGATGGCGCCGGTGCAGCTGTATTGAACGCCGCCAATGAAGATGGCCAGGGAATTCTCTCCACCTATTGGGGAGCGGACGGTAACCTGGGCGATCTGCTGATTCAACCCGCCGGCGGCAGCGCCATACCCGCCTCGCGGGAATCGGTGGAAAAGAAACTGCATACCGTTCACATGAAGGGTAATGAAGTATTTAAGAATGCGGTATTGAGAATGCAAGAAGCCGCTATCAAAGCCATTGAATTGGCAAATTTGACCAGCAATGATATCGACCTCTACATTCCTCACCAGGCCAATATACGCATTATCGAAGCCACGATTAAACGCGCCGGAATTCCCAGGGAAAAAACCTTGATCAATATCGACAAAATCGCTAACATCTCAGCCGCTACCATCCCAATCGGCCTGGACCAGGCCCGGAAACAAGGACGGCTCAAAAAAGGAGATACCCTTTTGATGTCCTCCTTCGGCGCCGGCTTTACCTGGGGCGGCATCGTGGTTAAAATGTAAGCCTCCGGCGGCCAAAGGGGGCTCTTTTGAAAAACCGCCCCCTTTGGAATCCCCCGCAAAACTTTTGGTTAAAGGGGTTTGATAAAAAGGTCGTTTTATTATATCATTAGGTCTATGGAAAACGAAAAAGAATTAACAAAAGTCGTCCAGTTGATTATGGTAGAAGGTATGATGGAGGCCCAGATTATTAAATCCAAATTGGATAGTTTCGAAATCCCCTGTATGCTGAAATTCGAAGCCGTGGGGCGGGTGCTGGGAATCACCACCGACGGCCTGGGACAGGTCCAGGTCATGGTGCCCCCCGAATATCTCGAAAAAGCCAGGGAAATAATAAGCACTGATGAGACAGTAGGCAGTAGGCAGTAGGCAGTAGGCAGTTGGCAGTTGGCAATAAGAAAACCTGGAAGGTGAGAAAATAAAATGACCCTTCGTGCTCTTCGTGCCTTCGTGGTTCAAAAAAAAAGGAGTAAAAATGAAACGATTCCTTCTCATTTTATTTACGATTCTAGTGGCGGCAAATCATTTGTTATCTGAAACCCTGGAAGAACGGATAAACAACATCTCAATACCGGAAATGCAAAGTATCGTGGAATTTTTGGGACACGATTTACTGGAAGGCCGGGCACCCGGTACCCGGGGCGGCAACCTGGCAGAAATTTACATGAGAAGCTTATTTAAATGGATGAACCTGGAACCCGGGTTCAATAACCAATACTTACAGCCTTTTACCTTGAAAGGATTTACCATAAAACAATTGAACATTGAAGCCAACCAAATACCCCTGCGTCATATCGATGATGTTGTCGGCACCTGGGTGGGAAAAGAAAAAAACGTTGAATTGGAAGGAGAAGCAATCTTTGTGGGCTTCGGCATTACCACAGACCTGTGGAACTGGGATGATTATAAAAATGTCGATGTTAAAGATAAATTTGTCATTACCCGGGTGAATGATCCGGGGATGGTTAATGAAAAAATATTCGAGGGCAAAACCCTGACTTATTTCGGACGGTGGATTTATCACATTGAAGAAGCCGCCAGACGCGGAGCTGCCGGGATTCTACTCATCCATACCGATGAAAGCGCCGGTTACGATTGGAACGTGGTAAAAAACTCCTGGGGCGGCGAAGAAGTCTACCTGGAATCAGACCTGCAAAACAACCTGAAATTCAGGGGTTGGATTAAAGAATCCAGCCTGAAGAGAATCCTGGATTCCAAAAAAATCAACCTTGACAAATTGTACAAAAAATCCCGGGAACGGAAATTTAAACCCGTTCCCCTTGGGTTCACCGTAAAAGTCAAGGGAACATGTGATCAGCGGGAGGTGCTGAATCACAATGTAATCGCTGAAATTCCCGGTAAATCAACAAAAAAAATCGTACTCAGTGCTCATATCGACCACCATGGCATAAGCAGCGATAAAAAAGGAGATAACATATTTAACGGTGCCATCGATAACGGCTCTGCCGTGGCAGCCATGATGGTAACGGCGAAAATATTAAAGGAATTTCAAAAGGATTTGTTTTATACCGTTGTGGTGCTGGCCTGCCAATCCGAAGAAGCAGGACTGCTGGGGTCCAAATACTATGTAAAAAACCTACCGGACCGGGATAGGAAACATGTGATTGCTAACATCAATTTCGAATCCACACCGGTGTGGGGTAAGACTTCAGATTTTATGGCCATCGGCGGGCGATTTTCAACGTTGGAAGATATACTCAAACCCATCGTCAAAAAACAAGGACTGGACTATTCGTATTTTTCCATGACCAACCAGGGTTTTTTCTTTCGGTCCGATCAATTTTCTTTTGCCAGGTTTGGTATCCCAGCCATCTGGATCAGTGCCGGAGAAACCGACGATTCCGGCGAAAAAAAATACCCCCAATTCTGGAAAACCGATTACCATACTGTTAGAGACGAATATGATCCCCAATGGCCCCTGGAAGGGATGAGACAGACTATCCAGATGACGCTGCGTCTCATTGACTACATGAACAAAACCAAAGCAATCCCCAAATGGAAAGGAAAATTGACGTTTCCAATAGAATCTTGACTTTTTTTGCCTGCTGTTTACTGGATTTGAGTTGAAGGTTTCCCAACCCCGTGAGACAGCAACTTCCTGCGAATGCACACTAAATTTTGATCTATGGGTATTTGATAATGGAACTGTTCATTTAAGGAAACATTCGAGATGGCCCGAAGGGCCTTTTTAGGGTGGGGACACCGTTCCCTTATTTGAATTTTATCTCTCTTACTTTTCTCCAGGGAATATAAACCGGTTGATCATCATCCCAGACCAGAAGGCCATCATTATCCCTATTGACATCGCGGCCATCCTCAAGTTCAATCTTCCTGCCATTTTTCATGGTTATTTCCGAGCAGCAGCCTCCGACAGTCACAATCGTATCGATATTACGAATGGGGATTTTGTACAGGATTCCATCATAATAACCGCTGATTAATTCAAAATCCATGGTTTCATCAAGATCATATACAATTCGGCTTGAATAAATCCTGTTATCTTTTGTCTTGATTTTTCCCGAAAGCGTTTTGGGTTCAGCAAAATCATCATAGCCCGGCATGGGAGTCCCGGGGCTTTCTGCAAATTCTACACCGATAAATTCATCCCAATCTACCATTATCTTGCCAACATGAAGATCATTGATGATAATTCCCCGATTATCATCATTCACATCATTGGTTCCATACAAATAATATTCTTTCCCGGAATTCAACGTAACCAGGGAACCCCTTCTATACTTCTCAATGGATTTAATTTCTCCGAATTTAATGGACATCTTACCCTCTTCGCACTTGCCGTCAAGTTTATCCGTATCAACGCATTCCTGGTGGTCCCACTGGATAAAACCTCTGAATACACCTGCTTCCGTTTCCACCTTTCCATACAACGGCTCACCAAACTTTTCTTTTAATGGTTGGGAAACACCCATAAATTCAATCATTTGGATTTTTCTCCACTTAAGATTTAATTCTCCAACCTCCTGGTCAAGAATATGGATATTTGCCCGGATATCGTTTGATCCGCCGGATAATTCTTTCTTATCTCCATTTTTAAATGTCAAAATAACCGAACGGCTTCCGAGCATTTCCATTTTCTTTATTTCTCCAAACCGGCAGATAAATTGGTGTACAGGAAGAACATCTGGATGTTTACGGTGTCTGCTAAATAATCTCTTAAAAAAATCACCGATTCCTCTTCTCTCATCATCCCTACTGGCTCTCATTTCTCTCAAATCTTTCCAGGAAAGATAATGGGAAAATTCATTCTCCAGTTTTGAAGAATTAAACATGTCGTGCCAGAAGGTTTCCTCTGTTCCCCAGCGAATCACTCCCTGGAAGGTTTTACCATTCTTCATAGTAATCTTGCCGTAGATGAATCCCTGATCAGTATTAACATCAGCATTCACCGGATTGGAAACCACTAAAGAAACCAAAACAAAAATAACCACATACCCGATGTTTCCTGGTGTAATGTTAAAATAATTTTTACTACTCATAGTCTCTCCTTATTTTTTTGGTCTTTAATAATAAGTAAACGTATGAAATAAAAAAAAGTTCACTCCCAAACTAAAAAACCATAAGAAATTTTTTTCCTCTTACTCTCAACATCTCTACATCCGCGGCTAAGATAAAGGTAGGTGATAAGAATTTTCTGCCTAAGGTGCCCTTCGGGCCAATTTAATACGCCTTCGGCGAAGCCACCTTAATCTCAACCTTAACCTCAACCTAAATTATTCCAGAAAGATTGTTTTAGTCATTCGGATTTGGAATTCTTTTTGGGCTGGGGGTGCCACCCCCTTTGGAATTTGTAATTTGGTGCTTTCTTTTTCTTACCATCAAGCCCCCTGCGGGGGAAATCCGAAGCAATATGGAAAAATCCAAATTTCAAAGTTCCGTCCCTGGATATGGAAGACTTGCAACGGGTCATGGAAGGGTTGCAATGGGTCGTGGAAGGCTTGCAATGACTCCATGAAGGATTACAGCGGCATTCTTACCTGATACCTTTTTTCTTTTTTAAATCCAGAATCCAAAATCCAAATCCAGGGACGAATCCAGGGACGGAACGTTGAAATTTGGATTTTTTGAGAGAAAAGAAGACTG
>JABAOH010001674.1_pt1 | contig 16812 bp, 16 predicted proteins | sample 7062181 | NCBI WGS metagenome assembly JABAOH01 (sample SAMN14538630, study PRJNA623070) | marine sediment metagenome | biome: marine biome [ENVO:00000428]; feature: marine pelagic biome [ENVO:01000023]; material: deep marine sediment [ENVO:00002113]; isolation source: pool of 5 deep marine...
GTATTCAAAGGGGAATAATACAGGAGGTAATAGTTTTCGGAAGAATCCAGCGCTTTCCGGAATAAAACTGAAGAATTCGAAGAACTGCCTGAAAATCCTCCTGTCGCCTCGGCCATCTCCTGAAAAACCCTGAAGAGGTCCTCCGAATGTTCTTCCATGCGCACACCGTAGATAAACTCTGAAGGTTTACTGATATACAAGAAATGGATAGAGATAGAGGAATCCGCGTAAGACTGCTTAATCTCCTCCACATCAAGGTTTATGTCTCTCCTGTAGAAATCGAAAATCCCGGTGACCGTATGGAGGATATTGGGCCTGTCCTGGTACAAACTCATATACTGATTCATTATCTTCGGGTCAATCTGAGGAACGTACTCTTTTTCGTAGAACATGAATATGTACTTCTGCCCTTCTTTGCCCTTGATGAGGTCTGCAAACTCTATGAATTTCTTCTGGTCAGTCGTCCTCATGCTGTCGAGATTCCCCAATATCTGCCTGTATCTTTCGAGCTGCTCTTCGATGGTCATGCCTTCGTACTCGCTCGAAACTAAACTGTCCGCATATCGAACAGGATTCTGACCTTCAACAGACGTGGTGTCTTCAGTCGCGGTTTCGCTTGACTGCTCGAACAACGCAAGGGACGCGGATAAAGCCCTGGCTAGACGTGCGAGTTCATCCACACTATTCCTGTATTCAGTGCTTCCGGTTAACGCATCCTTTCTCAGTATCCCTTTGAACTGCTTCACGATCTCATCTTTGGATAAGACCTCGAGCGTTTGACTCCTGAGCCGGTATGTCTTCATCGGAGTGACGATGGTCAGATTGTCTCCCGGAACCAAGACATTGTGGATAAAATAGTCTACAGCTTCTCCCAGTTTGGAAGTGTATTCATTGATCTCAAAAAAGAGATAAAAGTTCCTTGCCGTGTCCGGCGCAAATCTTTTATTTTCTTCTCTTCTCTCGATGCTTCTCTTCTTCACGAGATACACGGCTTCGATTTTTTGAGGCACTCCATCTTCAAGAACCTCAAAGTCGTTTAGCGTGAGATCCTCCACGAACGTGCTGCCCTGGAATACTCGGACCGGCACTTCTACGTTTATCACCATGGTCTCCTCAGAGACTTGCTGAGAGAACAGCGCAAAACTGAGGATGGATACGGCTGCAAAGAGTGTGATCTTTCTCATTGCATTGTCCCTACATTATTAAAATAGCAGAGTGAGAAAATGAAGTCAATTTGAGTGGAATATGTAATAATCCTGGCAGATTGCTCTCCGGCAAAATCAAAGTGATCAATAGTAAAGACAGAGAGAAAGGAGCGTGTGTCTAATCGGCAAAATAGCCAGAGCGGTGGAGGATCTTGTAATTTTGATCCTTCACTCGGACTTCAATTTTCTTGAATTTCCCATCCTTTTGAAAATTTATCGGAGAATAATACAGGAGATAGTAATTTTCAGAAGCCTCGACAGCATTCTGGAATAAAGAGAGCGGATTGTTTGAACTCTCTGTTAATCCCCCGGTCGCGTCTGCAATTTCTTTAAACGCGTTGTAAATGTCCTCAGAATGCTCTTCCATATGAACGCCGGGGATAATATCCGCAGGTTTGGCAAAGAAGAGGAAATGGATCGCGATCGATGAATCCGCATAGGCCTGCTTCACCACATCTATATCGAAAGTAATCTCTCTCCTGTGAAAACTGAAGAGATCTGTAAGAGAGTGAAGGATATCTTCCCGGTCCTGATTCAAGCTTATGTACTGGTTCAGAGTTCTCTGGTCGATTTGAGGGATGTACTCTCTCTGGTAGAACATGAAAACATATTTCTGTCCTTCCTTGTCTTTTAAATACTCTGCAAACTCCAGAAGCTTTTTCTGGTCAACACTCCGCACCTGTTCCAGTTTTTTCAAAAGGTCAGAATACATCATGATCTGAACATCGAGCTCCAACCCATCATATTCTGCTGTGCCGAATTCATCCTGGGCGCCCGAGCCAGACGAAAGAGCTTTCGCCAAACCAGTAAGCTCATTCACCGCATTCCTGTATTCCGCGCTTCCCTCCAGGGTATCCCTTCTCAATAATTTTATGAGCTGACTTTGGATCTGTTCTTTGGGAAGGATATTAAAAGTCTCAGGCTTCATCCTGTATGTTTTCATCGGCGTGATCACCGTCAGGTTATCTCCGGGAATCATGACATTATTAATGAAATAATCCACGGCATCTCCCACTTTTCCAGTGTACTCGGTGATTTCAAAAAAGAGATAAAAGTTTCTTGAAGTCTCGGGGAGGAATCTTGTTTTTTCTTCTCTTCTTTCGATATTTTTCTTTTTTATAAGATAGACCGCTTCCACTCGCTGAGGAATCCCGTCCTCGAATACTTCAAAATCATCAATGGTTAAGCTGTCAATGAAATGGCCACCTTTTAACACTCTTACAGGGACTTCGATGTTCACCACCATTGTCTCATGAGTGATCTCCTGAGCGAACAGGGTCAATCCCAACGCAAGAATTCCGACTGCCAGTGCTTTTTTCATCGCTTTACAACTCCTTATTCTTCAAATCTGTGGAATTTTTATCAGAGGGATTATTCTTTATTATACAATCTCTGATGATATCTCACAATTAAATAATTGAGAACCGTCCTTCTCTTTATTCTTTAGACGACAAAGTTCGCGTATTTCTTCCCGATTGGTTTTATGGAGTCTTATACTCATATCTGCCGTTCCTGGCAAATCATGCCTATCATTAAGATTATCATTTTTCAATACAACAGAAGGGAGCCAAAAGCGAAAGAGGAGCAAATGCTGAGGCGTGCTTCCTTATGACTATTGAAGGTTCTGGAGAGTGGTCTGGACCACTTCAGGTAAGGCCGGATGAATATGCATCCCGCGGATAATGGGCATCACTGTCCCATCCGAAGCCATGGCATTAATGACTTCTTGGATAAGAACCGGCGCATAGGGCCCGATAATATGAAATCCTAAAAGACGGCCGCTGTTCTTTTCGATGATGATCTTGGCAAAGCTTTCGCTGTCCATCATGGCTTCGCCCTTCGCTACCTCCGAATACTTCGCCTTCCCGACACGAATATCATAATTCTTCCGGGCCTCCTCTTCTTTTAATCCAACGGATGCGATCTGAGGGAAGGAAAACACGGCATGCGGGACTTTCCCATAGTCCACTTTATTTCTGTCACCGTGCATGCTGTTGTGCCAGACGACGTCTGCTTCTCTGTTTGCCGAATGCCTGAACATTTTTTTTCCGATCGCATCCCCGAAGGCCCAGATGTTCTTCTTGCTTGTCTCGAAGAAATCATTCACCTTGATGTACCCTTTCCGGTCGACCTCCACGCCTGTATTCTTGACTTTTAAAATATCCGCGTTCGATTTTCTTCCTGCGGCCACAAGGATGTGTTCGGCGCTGAATTCCTTTTTCTCTCCTGTATTCGTGTCTTTTGTGACCACTCCAAATCCTTTTCTCTCTTTGTTGATCTCAAGAGCCTCGGTACTTGTGAAAATATCCATACGCCTTCCCATTTCCTTCCTGAGCAGCTCGGAAATTTCAGGTTCTTCGCTGCGCACCAATCTCTCTGCACGCTGGAGGATCGTGACCTTTGTGCCCATCGCGGCAAAGAAATGTCCGTATTCCGCAGCGATGTATCCTCCGCCGATGATGATCATGCTTTCGGGTTTTTGAGTCAGCTCCAGGACGCTCTCGTTGGTGAGATAATCGCTCTCCTCGATTCCCTTTATCCGAGGGATCAGAGGCCTGGCTCCAGAAACGATGAAGATTTTCTCGGCTTTGATCCTCTGCTTTCCGACTTCCAGCGTGTAATCCTCCACAAAAAAGCCAGTCTCCTCGTAATAATCCAATTCCTCAATGTTCTTTATTCCTTCACGGATATGGCCTTGACTCTTTCCCACGATTTTTCTCATCCTCTCCATGATGGCCGGGAAGTCTATCCCCTTTATTTCGGCCTGTACACCCAATTTCCCCGCTTCCTGGATCTCCACCACTCGGTCGGCCGGAAAGATCAGAATTTTCGAAGGGATACACCCCACATTCAAGCAGGTTCCCCCCAGTGGGCCCTGATCCACGAGGGCGACTTTTAAGCCATGGGAGAGAGCCTGCTCGACCACGATCGCCCCCGCTCCGGATCCGATGACAACCACATCATACTCTTTTTCCTTCATGAGAGTTCCCCTCACTCCAATATAAATTTCCCTGGATTATTTATAAAACCTGCCGACACCCAATTCCTTTTTCTCAAAAGGGGACAGTCCTTTACTTCTGTAAAAAGACTTTAAAGGGCAGTCCCATTTTTCTCAATGCGGGTATATGTGATGAATAATTCAGGTTTTTGATTTGGCTGCGTTTTTTTTACGTGGGGTCCGAATCAAAAACTTCTGTGTGTCTTCATCCATATCAATAAAATTATCCGCTTCATCGATCAGCTTTTGAGAGCTTGTTTTGCGGAATGCCAGGACTTCGACATAGCAGCCCAGAGCATGTTTCAGATGCTGGACCAGAGGAACAAAATCACCGTCACCGCTCACAAGCACGATGGCGTCCAGCTTGGACGCGAGCTCTATGGTGTCCATGGCGATACCGATGTCCCAGTCGCCCTTCTTGGCTCCCCCAAGGAAAACTTGAAGATCCTTTGCCTTGACCTCATAACCCAAACCTTTCAAAGCATCAAAAAAATTCTCTTCATCCTTGACATCGGCTTTAATGACGTAGGCGATCGCCCGGATCAGCTGTCTTCCCCTGACTGCTTCCCTGAGGAGTATTTTGAAATTGACCTTGGATTTGTAGATGTTTCGGGCAGAGTAATACATATTCTGAACATCGACGAAAATTCCGACTCGCTGGGGCTTGAAAAGGTCAGGATTTGATTTTTTACTCATTGGCTATTTCTCCCTCTTAGGTGCATAGATAGTCTTTCTATGAATAACAGACAATTGGAAATGAACAATCAATATTCTTAGTCCTGCAGGACAACCTCATGAGCTCCCTCGATTACCTCTCCGATCGTCCAGGCTTTTTCTCCCGTTCCCTCGAAAAATTGAAGCGCACGACGGGCATTTTGAGGCCCGAGTATCAGGGCCATCCCCACGCCCATGTTGAAGGTCCGGAACATCTCCATGTCCTCTAAACGGCTTTTGTCTTGAATCTTCCGGAAGATTGCGGGAACAGGCCAGGAATCCTTCCGGATCTTCGCTCCCAATCCAGAGGGCAAAACCCTCGGGACATTCTCGATCAATCCACCCCCCGTGATATGAGCCATGGCTTTGATCCGAATATTTTTTAGGATTTTCAGAATCGCCCCGGCATAAATGCGTGTCGGCCTCAACAATTCCAGGCCGAGCTTTCCTTTCAATTCTTCCTGGGTAAAAGCCTTGCGAACGAGAGAGAAACCGTTGCTGTGGAGTCCGCTGGAAGCCAGCCCGATTATTTTATCCCCCTTGCGGCAGAGGCGGCCGTCGATTATCTTCGCTCGGTCCACCACTCCCACACAGAAGCCTGCGAGGTCGAACCTGCCTTTTTCATACATTCCCGGAAGCTCGGCTGTCTCACCGCCGATAAGGGCGCATCCGGCTTCCTGACAGCCCTTCGTGATTCCTTTGATCAGTGCATAGAGTATTTTATCGTTCAATTTTCCGCAGGCGATATAATCGAGGAAAAAGAGCGGTTCGGCACCGGTCACCACAACATCATCCACGCACATGGCGACCAGGTCGATCCCGACCGTATCGTATCTGTCGAGCATCTCGGCAAGCAAAAGTTTGGTGCCGACTCCATCCGTGGCCGAGACGAGAACAGGCTGTTTGACCGATTTGAGACGGGGCATAAAAAGACCGCTGAAGCCGCCGATTTTTCCGAGGACTTCGGGGCGAACAGTCTTTTCCAGAAGGGGTTTTATCCTCTTGACGAAGGCATCCGCTTTGTCGATATCCACACCGGCTTTCTTATAGGTCAGGGACGTCATATTTTCTACTTTGAATTCAAGACACCTGATTTATATCACCGCTCCCCCCTCAAGTCAATCACCTCAAAGCCTGACCCCACGGAGATGGGAGATCATACGGGGCACAGCCAGCGGGACGACATCCGGGAGCATGTGAGGCATCAGGTTATTCATCACTTTGGGCATCATGCGCGGAAGAAGCTTTGGAAACAGGATGGGGAACATCCGGCAGAGTGTTTCTGACCAAAGGCTTGAACAGGCTCAGCACCGCGGCAATATCATGACTGTACAGGATTCTCTCCGTGCGGTTGAAATTGGCCCGTTCACCGAATGTGTCCTGTATCCACTTTTTATCTTTCTTCGTGAGTCTAGACATTATTCCTCTCCTTTGGGTGGAGTGATTTCCCTCGTGATTGAGAATTCAATCACTTATTATAATATTATTATTATATTATAATATATTAGATTTATAGATTCAAAGCAAACTTAAAAATTCCGGATCCAGTTTCACTCGGATCTGAGCGCTGGTCCCCTCCACTCCGGCTAGCTGGCGTGAAATTCCTGTCTTCTCAGAGTGGCCTTTTCGATCCTGCGTTCCTGGGGAGAGACGCCGATTCCCGGCGATTCGGGGACTTTTATGGTCCCTTTGCGGCTCACCTCCACCGGCGGTTCAATCAAATCTGTCTCGTAGTATCTCTTGCTCGCTGAAAGGTCGTTAGGAAATTTGAAATTGGGAAGAGTGGCCAGATGAATGTTATGCGCACGCCCTATTCCTGATTCCAGCATCCCGCCGCACCACACCGGAATGCGCCTCTCCTTACAGAAATCATGGATCTTCCTTGACTCCACAATGCCCCCGACTCTTCCGACTTTGATGTTGATGATCCGGCAGCTTTCCATTTCATATGCTTTCCGGGCCGTTTCAGCCGAAATCACGCTTTCATCCAGGCAAAGAGGAGTTCTGATCTCCTTCTGGAGATGCCTGTGATCCCAGAGATCATCTGGCGGGAACGGCTGTTCAAGCATGAGCAGGTTGAACGCATCCAGGTTTTTCAGTATTTCCATGTCCGCGAGGCTGTAGGCGCCGTTGGCATCCGCTTGAAGAGGCACTTCCGGAAATCTCTTCCGCACCTCCTCTAATACATCGACATCCCATCCCGGTTTGATCTTGACCTTGATTCGCTGATACCCTTCTTCGATAAAAAACTGGATTCTGTCCAGAAGTTCGGAGACCGTGTCCTGGATGCCGATGCTCACGCCAGAGGGAATCTCCCGATTGACTCCTTCATACAGCTTCCAAAGAGGCTTTTCCTCTCTTTTCCCTCGAATATCCCAGAGAGCCAGCTCCAACCCTGCCTTTGCCATAGGATGTCCTCGATATTTTTTTGCCTCATCGTGGAATACATGAGGACAGGAAATCGATTTCTCCAGGACCAGCGGCACCAGAAAATCACTCAGAACACTCCAGGCCGTGGAAGTCGTCTCGTAGCTGTAAAGAGGACTCTTGCCCGCCACGACTTCCCCGTAGCCGCAGATATCCCCGCTGTGAGCTTTAACGAGGATGAATTCCCGCCCTTCCTCACGCCCAAAACTTGTCTCGAAGAAATGGACGTAGGGAAGCCTCAGAAGAAGGAGTTCCACCCTGTCAATTTTCCCTCTCATGGTTCACACTCAAGTTCAGGAGAATCAGATATGACCTCGGCGTTCAGAAAGTCAGCCCTTTTGTTGACACCCAATCCTTTGGGTATCAAGCCTGCTCGTGGAGCTTGATCCACTTCTTCAAGCCGAGGCTTTCATACACTCTGATGATTTTTTCTGCCATGGCCTCCGATGAAAATTTCTTGTGAACGACTCGATACCCATTCTGCCCGAAACGGGCGGCCAGCTCCCTGTCGTTATAGAGTTTCAGGATGGCATTGGCTAAAGCCGTGGGATTCCGGGGAGAAACCAAAAAGCCGGTCTCCTTATGAATTACGACTTCGGGAATTCCTCCGACTTTCGTCGCCACTACAGGAAGACTGCACGCCATGGCATCGAGAAGACTGCTTCCCATGCCTTCTAAATAAGAAGAGAGGACAAACACATCCAGAGAAGACAGGATCTGGGGGACATCTTCTCTGAAGCCGAGGAAAAAGACAATGTCCTTGACACCGGATTCCTCGGCCTGCTTGGTCAACTCCATGTACAGGGGCCCGCTCCCGACGATAATGACTTTTATCTTGGAAGAATGCTCCTTCAGAGCTTTTGTGGCCTGGATCAAATACCGGTGTCCTTTATGGTCTGCAAGATGAGCCACTATCCCGACCAGAAAGTCATCTTTGGCAAATGACAGTTCACGGCGGAGATAATCGCTGGACGCCGCTTCTTTGTAGGGAGTGAAATCAATCCCGGAAGGGATGACTTTAATGACTTTGGGGTCGATCCCTCCTTTAACCAGTACTTCTTTAACGCCTTTCGAAATGGCGATGATCGCATCAATATTCTTTTTATACTTTCGCCGGGAAAAATAATTCCTCTTAAGAGGAAAATCGACTCTCCTGGAAATCACGCGCAATGGGACCTTCGCTAAAGAAGCGGCCATAGACCCGACTGATACAGAATGCGCATCGTGAAAATGGACCAGCATGCTTTTCGTTCGTTTCATGGCTCTGGCCAACCGAAAGACCGCACTCAAGTCGAATTCACTCTTGATCTTCACAGGAAAAACGGGAATTCCTTCTTCAGAGGCTTTCTGATGAAGCGGGCTTCCAGGCTGAACGGCATACACAAGCGGAAGGCCTCTTTGTTTGATGGCTCTGGCTAGGAGAAAGGACTGTCTCTGTCCCCCTCTCCATTCCCGGCCGGCATCAATATGGAAAAGGCTCAATTCTCTCTCCCTTTTTCCATATTTCCCTCAACTTGGCATACCTCAAAAAGATCGCGTATCCATGAAGCACAGAGATCACAAACCCGGCATATCCATCCAGAAATCCGGCTCTCCAGAAAAGGGATTTCATGAACCTGGAGAATGGCAGTAAGGTCAGATGGTACCATCTGCATTTTTTCCCCCTGGCGTAAAGCTTTTGGGCCCCAAGGTCGGAAAACATGTTGATCCGATCCAAATGCTCTGAGATGTTCCGGTAAGTGAAATGATGGATCGGGCCCTTCAACTTCTTGATTTCTCCATCGATCATCAAAGACTCATGAACATACTCTCCTTCCCACCGCGCTCCTTCTTTTCGGAAGAGACGTAACTTTCGGTCAGGATACCATCCGGAATGACGGATCCACTTTCTCAGATAAAAAACCAGCCTGGGCATCGTGAAACCAGAGCAATCCGGCTCTTCTTTTTTGATCTCGAGGATCTCCTCGCGGAGCTCCGGAGAAATCCTTTCGTCCGCATCCAGGGAGAGGATCCAGGGGAAAGACGCATGAGCATTGGCCCAGTTTTTCTGGTCTGCATAATCAGTCCATTTCCGCTGGTACACGCGACTGCCGTATTTTTTGGCAAGCTTGACCGTACCGTCCGTGCTGTAACTGTCGACTACGATGATCTCGGAAACCAGCTCCTTCAGGCTTTTCAAAGCGGGCTCGAGCCTTTTTTCTTCGTTGTAGGTGATGATGACAGCCGAAATATCCACGGTCCCAATCTTAACACAATTCATTTAAAAAGGGGACAGGCGGCTTTTTCTTTCGGGGACTGTCCCTTCCAGTCCTTTTATAAGGGAAGATAGAGACTGTCCTCTTTTTTCAAAAGGAAAAGAAAAAAGTTGTTCTTGCTCAATAATTTCGTCACAGTGTAACAATGTCATTGCGAGCGAAGCGCGGCAATCCCATAAGGAGAGGATTAAAGGTGTCATTGCGAGCGAAGCGCGGCAATCCCATAAAAAGAAATGTATTTTACTCTATGAGATTGCCGCGCTTCGCTCGCAATGACACCACCCTCTTCGATAGATAATGCAAAAGTGTTGACAGATTATTGAACTCAATGCATGTCCCCTATTTAGAGAACAGCATGGGGAGGAGGAAGATCTTTCATCACCACAACACCAGATGGTGCTTCCACGGCGCGAGGAATAGTGTTGATGGTCACAGCGACAGTCCCGATATCCCCGTGAACCCCCCCCATGATTTTCTGGTGGAGACGAGGCTCGCCTTCGATGATGATTTCGTCATACTCTTCATCCACAGCGGCGTTCGCACAGAACTCGAGAGAAATGACTTTATCACCGTTCTTTTTGCCAAAAGCGATGCTTGTCAATCCCACCACATCTCCTGGTTTGACTGTTCCAAGCGCAGTGTTAATCTCCTTGTTGTCTGTCACCGGCTCAGGAGGAAGCTCCACGGCCTCATCCAATTCCCAGCCGAGCCCGGCCGCAATCATGTTTATCGATTCCAGAAGCCCCACATGTCCTGTAATCACTCTATTCTCAATCTTGTCCCTGAATTCCTCCTGGGTTAAACCCGTACCGACTTTTGTCTGGAAGGGCACACGTCTCTTGGCTGAGTTCATCATTCGCGTGACTTTCACGGATCGGACATTCAAGCAAGGAGCTGTGAGGATCAGCGGAAGTGTATCCATCAAAAAACCCGGGTTGATGCCTGTCCCGACAACAGTCATTCCATGATCCTGAGCCAGATCATTAATCTTTTGAGCCAGCTCGGGATGCCGCTTCCAGGGAAAAGAAAGCTCCTCACAGGTGGACACGACGTTCAAACCGGCCTCCACACACTGGGCGATCTGGGGGAAGATGCTTTCGAGATGTGAAGTCGTGGTGAGCACAACCGCATCCGCCTCAGCCCTTGAGAAAAGGGCAGCGGCGTCTTTGACGATCTCAATTCCCAATTTCTGCGGAGGATCCAGAACCTCTCCCAGATCCTTCCCGATAAGCTCCGGAGCGATATCCACCGCTCCAACGATCTCAAAACTTTTTTTCTCGAGCAAAGCCTGAGCCGTTCTTCGGCCCATCACACCACATCCAAATATAATGACCTTGTATTTCTTCATCTCCCCATCCTTCCCGTCAAATTAATATAAATACGGTAAAAAATATTACAATCTCTGTGCGGTCTGAAGCAATCCTTATCCCGCGAACCCCAGGGGAACCAGTCCCGTCGGTTCCCCCGTCAGATAAACCGACGGGTCCCCCTTCCGCTACGGGGGCTAGAGGGCGGCATCCAGGCCCGCTTAATAAAGGATGCAACACGAATTATTCCGTTGATAATAGTAAAAAGGCTATTTGTAATGGCTCCATTTCTTGGCCACCCTTTCCACTGCATCCAGAGAGGCCTGGATTTCGTTTTCCGTATGAGCCCCTGAAACAGCACCGTACCCATGGAATATATTGAATCCTTCTTCGAGCATCGAGAGCTTAAATATCTTCTCCCTGAGCTCAAAATCACAGACCTCTGGATTCCACACCTGCTCGGGGGAGGAAACCCGATCGATCTTCTCCTTGAGAAACTGGACTCCCACGAGTGAGCTGTGCTCTGCAATGGAATCACCGTATCCTGTGCATTTAACGTTGAATCCATGCGCGGCGAATATCTCTTCGATTCCCTTCCGGGCTTTCTCTCCATGCTTCCCGATCCTGGGATAAAGTTCTGATTCATGTTCCTTCAAAAAGTTCAGATAAGTCAGCCCGGCCAGCATTGCCGCCGGATGAGCCGAAAAGGTTCCTCCTTCAAACTTCACTTTAAGATCGGAGGGCGCTTCGGGACCGCACAGCGCCATTACATCTTCTTTTCCGATCACTGCACTGACCGGCATGCCCCCCCCTATGGCTTTGCCGAGAACCGTCAGATCCGGAATAATGCCGTAGAGACTCTGAACTCCTCCCGCATGGAAACGGAATCCAGATACAACCTCATCGAATATCAGCAAAGAACCGTACTGCTGTGTGAGCTCCCGGGCTCTCCGGAGGTAATCTTCATGAGAGAAAATGAAACCCCCGGCGCCGATGAAGGGCTCGAGGATAAAACAGGCCGTCCTCTTTCCATGTTTTTTAAATTTGTCCTCAAGGTCCTGGATATCGTTAAACCGGGTTATCATGATCATGGTGTCGGTTCCGGTGGGGAGTCCCGCGGATTCTATGCGTGTCAATCCGCGATCATAGACTGTAATTCCTCTCAAGACGTAGGGATGGGCTCCATGCCAGCCTCCCCCCACTTTCATCACCAATTCCCTTTTGGTGAAAGCTCTGGCCAGCATGACCGCATACATCGTTGCGAGTGTCCCGCTCGTAGTGAAACGGATCTTATCCGCTCTGAACTGTCTGAGAATCAGCTCTGCCAGATCCTTCTGGTGATCTCCTGGAAATCCTGTGGTTAAACCCTGGCTTTTTTGAAAAGAATCCTGGAGGGCTTTGACAATCACTTTGGGATTGTGCCCGAGGATATTGGCAAAATGGCCCTGCCAGAAATCGACATACATGTTCCCATCCGCATCCCAGACTCTGGAACCACTGCTCTGAACATCGTAGAAGGGAAATGGGTTGAACAACCGAAGGTTGTGACTTCCTCCGGTGACCAAGTGCTGAGAAGCCTTTTTAAAAATCGCTTCTGATTTCTTATGCGTTTCTCTGTATCCCCGGATCAAATCATCCAGCAATCTCTTTTTATCCATGATCAATCTCGATGTCTCTCCTGAAGGACTTGAACTCCGATTCTTTTCGGTTTCGATGGGCTTTGTGAGTCATCTCTGCAAGATCTCAGCGAGAGCGAATTCCCTCTGCCACAATCCCTCAGTCACACATCCCGATTTTTTGCACTGAATAGATTAGAACAACAGAAAAAAATAGTCAAAAGAGTTTGAAAAAAATTCAATAATAAGCAGATAAAAGGAAACCCTCCCTCTGAGTTTTCTTCTCCGGGAAAACAGAGAGAGCCTTTGTTCTCAGTCTTCTAGAAAATGAAGCGTCTTAATATTTCTCTTCTCTAAGCTCGTCCCCAAAGATCTTTCCAGCCTGGCTACGGCAATCAAATAATCCACCATGGCATTCAGCAACAAGGATTCTTCCCTGGCGAGTTCTTCCTGGTACTGAAGGACAAAATAATTGGTCGTCAATCCGACATCCAGCTTTTTCACTTCTGCCTCCAGCCTTTTCTGGGCTAACTCGCGAGAAACCCGGTAAGCCTGCACCCTTTTATAATTTGTATCCATTTCTCTTACCGCATCCCTCACTTCGAGGAAGATCTGTCTTTCCACGTTTTTCAATTCCAGCTGGCTCTTTTCTGTTTCCATACGGGCCCGCACATAATCGGCCTTGGTCGTAAGAGAGCTCAGGGGAATGGAAAGAGTCAATCCCACATTCCAGTTATCGTATTCAAAGCTGAACGCCTCCTCCATCGCCTCGGACGGAGGATGGACAATCTCTCCGATCGGAGGAGCGAAAGGATTGACAGGATCAAAAACGATCTCTGTCCCGGAGAGCCCCGGGCTCCAATACGAAAAACTCAAATCCAAACTGGGAAGCATTTGATTCTTCGCCACTTTCATGTTCAGTTCGTTCGTTTCTATGGTTTTTCTTTGCGTCTTCAAATCCGGACTCTGCCTGTACGCAATGGCCAAGGCTTCTTCGAGCGATATTTTCTTTTGAACAAAGTCAGGTCTATCCAGCGGAACAATTTTTATTCTCTCCAATTCTCCGAATTCTTTGAGGTTGAGAAGGTCAGCCAGTATGTCCTCATTCCTCCGAATCAGGATTTCGGCCTGAAGGATGTCGGCTTCCCGAGAAGCCACGGTCGCTTCCGCATTCAGTATTTCGATCTCGGCCAACTTTCCCACCTCCACCTCCTTCCTGTTCTTTGCCAGAAGATCCTGAGCCAGCTTGAGTGACTGCTGCATCACCTTGAAGTACTCGATCGAATAGGTGAGATTCCAATAGGCCTCTTCCACTTTGTAAATTGTCTCCAACAGCGTTTTTTCAAACTGACTGATTGAAATATCCAAATTGTTCCGAGCCACGAGGATTTCCTTCCGGTTGACCTTGACTCCAAAATTTTTCAACAGCGGTTGGGAAAAGCCAAACCGCAAAGAACTGCCGTACCGCGGATTGATAACCTGAAGGCCGGCTGTAGTTTCAGTCCTGTCGTTGTACAAAGTGAGGCTAAAATTGCCTCCAGTGGGAACGTTCTGTACAAAACTTACAGAATAATCGAGATTCCTGTTGATCACCGTATCTGCCTGTTCGAGCCACCAGTAAGAGGGATTCTCAAGCCACTCTTTTCCGTAGGCAAAATCGAGACGGGGCATAAAAGCCTCTTTGGCTTTGGACACGGATGCCTCAGCCAGTTCTGGATTGATGACTTCCACCGCGACGTTGAGGTTGTCTCTCAAAGTCTTGATCACACACTCTTCAAGAGTCAAAGATATCACATTCTCTTCTTCAGAATGACAGGGTATGAAGAACAGGAAAAAAATGAGAGCGGGTAAAATAATCGCTTTTGTCTTCACTTGACACCTCCTGATTCAGATAATATAGACGGGGACAGAAGGACAGCTCAATCATCCAGTCTATACCGATTTTCGGTTTCAACCCAATAATACGAATAACCGCATGTGTTGGTTCAATTCCTTCTCTAATTTATATGATCCTTCTCGCATAATCCTGGTGAAGGAGGGCAAGAAAGAAACTCGCTTATTTTCTTCTTTTCGGTGAAGGCGTGGGAGATGAAATTCGAGGATAGGCGTTTAAATCCAGGGGCCAAGACGGTCTTCTTCCCTTTTTGAGTTTCTCTAACGCCAGCGCTGCCACCATGGCTGCATTATCCGTGCATAACTCGGGAGAAGGGATAACGGATGTCAAACGGAGCTTTCGGGAGAGTTCGGTGAAGCGTTGCCTGAGCTTTGTGTTCCTGGCGACACCACCGCAGAGGATGAGTGACTTGGGTTTGAGAAGCTTGACAGCCTGTTTCAGGTTCTCCAGCAGAGCCCGGACTACAGCCATCTCAAAACTGGCCAGAAAATCGTGGAAATGTGGACTTCTCTTCGAGATTTTATGCTCTTCAATTTTCTTTAAAGCCGCAGTCTTCAATCCGCTGAAGCTGAAATCGAGACTCCCATCCGTCATGTGGGGCAGGGCAAAGGCAAAATGGCGAGGGTTTCCCTTTTCGGCCAGCTTATCGATGACCGGGCCTCCGGGATAACCGAGACTGAGGAATTTAGCGATCTTATCCAGGGCTTCTCCCGCGGCATCATCCCGCGTCCTCCCGATGAGCCTGTAATCCGTTTTCGCCTTCATCCAATATGTTGACGTATGACCTCCTGAGACCACCAAAGCTAGAGCCGGAAAAGGCACCCTTTTGTGTTCAATAAAAGCCGATTCAATATGGGCTTCAAGGTGATCAACGGTTATCAAAGGCTTTTTAAAATAATAGGCCAGGCCTTTGGCAAAGGAGAGCCCCACCAGCAAAGACCCGATCAATCCCGGTCCCCGGGTCACCGCAAACGCATCAATCTGTCTCATATTCAAATTCGCCCGGCTGAGACATTCCTGGGTCACATAGACGATGGCGGTGATATGCTGGCGGGATGCCAGTTCTGGAACAACTCCTCCGTAAGGCGCATGAATCTCATCCTGTGTGAGGACAACACTGCTCAGGACCCGGAAATCCTGAGTCAAAACAGAGGCTGAAGTCTCATCGCAGGATGTTTCGATTCCCAGAACGTACATCACACCGAGTCCTTCTTCGTTCTTTTTTGGCTTTTGAACAATTCTCTCAGGCTTTTCTCATACGGAGGCCGGCACACGCCCTTCTCTGTGATGATCGCTGAAATCAAGGATGCGGGAGTGATGTCAAAAGCAGGATTCTCCGCGTGGATATGCGGGAGAGTCACGCAGCGCCCTCCGAATTCTCTCACTTCCTCTGCACTTCTCTCCTCCACGGGAATCTCTTTCCCTTCAGAAAGATTCAAATCTATGGTCTGAGTCGGGGCGGCGACATAAAACGGGAGTCCGTGTTCCTTCGCCAGAACGGCTACGGTGTACGTGCCGATCTTGTTGGCGGTGTCGCCGTTCCGCGCTATCCGGTCCGCCCCGACAATCGCTTTGGATATCATTCCCTTCTGCATCAAATAACCGGCCATGTTATCCGTAATCAGAGTCATCGGGATATTGGCTTTATTCAGTTCCCAGCAGGTCAGCCGTGCCCCTTGAAGACGAGGCCGCGTCTCATCCACGTAGACAGAAATCCGCTTCCCTTCCTGGAAAGCGTCCTGTATGACTCCCAGAGCCGTCCCGTATCCAGCCGTCCCCAGAGCTCCTGCATTGCAGTGCGTCAGAACAGAATCCCCATCTTGCAGGAGACTCTTTCCCCAATGCCCGATCTTTCTGTTAGTTTCGATATCCTCCCTTTCAATATTCAAAGCTTCCTTGACCATTCTCTGCTTCAGCCGGGAGAGCGCAAGTCCTCTGTTCTCCTTGAAAGCCCCCTGCATTCGCTCCAAAGCCCAGAAGAGATTGCGGGCGGTCGGCCTTGTGCTCTCCAGCCTTCGGATGATCCGGCTGAATTCTTCCTCCACATGCGTATCGTCCTCGATCTTCATAACTCCGAGAGCGACGCCAAAAGCGGCCGCCACTCCGATCGCCGGAGCTCCCCGAATGACCATCTTCTCGATAGCCTCTGCCACCTGGACATGATCCCGGCATTCTGCGTAGACTTCTTCCTCGGGCAACTTCCTCTGGTCGATCATCACGATGTGGTCTCTGTCCCACTTAATGGTCGGCAGCATTTATTTTTCCTCTTGCCAATCTGGCGCTTCAGGCCCTCTCCATTTCCACTTTTTCACCCACACCAAGTATCGGGTTTGAAAACCTTCCCATTCGCCGGATGAAAGCTCTTTCTTTAATTTCCGGTAACAAAAAATGATCTG
>JABAOH010147325.1_pt1 | contig 16806 bp, 15 predicted proteins | sample 7062181 | NCBI WGS metagenome assembly JABAOH01 (sample SAMN14538630, study PRJNA623070) | marine sediment metagenome | biome: marine biome [ENVO:00000428]; feature: marine pelagic biome [ENVO:01000023]; material: deep marine sediment [ENVO:00002113]; isolation source: pool of 5 deep marine...
ACTGCCAGAACGGTCGCCGCAGGCGGGTTGATGACGGCCGTGAACTCATCGATCCCGTACATGCCGAGGTTCGAGATTGTGAACGTCGCGCCCTGATACTCCTCGGGTGCCAGGCGCCGCTCCCGGGCCCGGTCGATCAGGTCGCGCAGTTCCTCGGAGATCCGCCGCAGGCCTTTTGCTGCGACGTCGCGCACTACCGGTGTGATCAGGCCGTCGGGGACCGCGACGGCCACACCCACATCGACTCGTCTGAACCTGCGGATGTGATCGCCGGCGAACGATACGTTCACGTCGGGATGCTCGAGCAGTGCTCGAGCCGCGGTCTTCAACAAGATCTCGTTCACGCCGATCTTGACCCCACTTCCCTCCAACGATCCGTTGATCTCCTTACGAAGCTCCAGCACACGGCCCATGTCGATCTCGATTGTGAGGTAGAAATGGGGGACGGGACCGAGGCTCTGAACCAGGTTGCGGGCGATCGCTTTGCGGATCTGCGACAGCTCGACGCGCTCGAACGGGACCTCCGGCCCCGCCTCCACGGCGGCGCCGGCAGGGGCGACCCGGGTCGCCGCCTCGATGTCGCGCTTGATGATGCGGCCGCCGGGGCCGCTGCCGTGCACGGTGTCGAGCTGGATACCGCGCTCTGCTGCCATACGGCGCGCCAGTGGGGACGCCTTGACTTTCTTGCCGTCGTGCTCCGGCGCGTCCGGCTCGCTCTCCTCTACGGGGGCGCGCGGCGTGACCGCCGTGTCGCGGGCGCGACCGGCCGTCGCGGGCTGCGCCGCGGTTGCCGGCTGAGCCGGTGGCGCTTCCGCTCCGCTTCCTGCGTTTGTGGCGCTCACGGTCTCGGCCAGCAAGGCGGCGATGTCCTCGTCCGCGGCGGCGATCACTCCGAGCACGGTGCCGGTGGGTACCGTCTCGTTCTCGGCCACCAGCACCTTGCGGAGCACGCCGGAGCCGACCGCCTCTACTTCCATGTTAGCCTTGTCGGTCTCGACCTCGACCACGACCTCGCCGGACTCGACAGGGTCGCCCTCTTTCTTGAGCCAATGAAGGACGCGCCNNACGACCTCGCCGGACTCGACAGGGTCGCCCTCCTTCTTGAGCCAATGAAGGACGCGCCCCTCCTCCATTGTCGGGGACAACTTCGACATCACGATGCGGGTGGCCATCGGCTACTCCCTGTAGCAGGCGCGGCGAGCCGCCGTCACGATGTGCTCGGGTGACGGGAACGCCAGCTGCTCGAGGTTCTGCGCGTAAGGCTGCGGCGCGTCGGCGCCTGTGACCCGAAGCACCGGCGCGTCGAGGTGATCGAATGCCTCGCGCTGAATGTCGTCGACGATCTGCGCACCGACTCCACAGACGGGCCAGCCTTCCTCGACGATGACGCAGCGGTTGGTCTTGCGCACGGAGTCGAGGATCGAATCGATATCCATCGGTCGCAGCGTTCGCGGATCGATGACTTCGGCGGAGATGCCGTGTTCCGCCTCCAGCGTGTCGGCCGCCTTTAGCGCCGAGTGGAGCGGTCGCGAATACGCGACGATTGTCACGTCTTCCCCCGGTCGCTTCACGTCCGCTGCGCCCAACGGGATGAGAAAGTCGTCGTCCTCTGGAACGTCGTCTTTCGTGGCGTACAAGAGCTCGCCTTCTAAGAAGACGATCGGATCATCGTCGCGGATCGCCGTCTTGAGCAGACCCTTGGCGTCGCGCGCGGTCGCCGGCGAGACCACCTTGAGGCCCGGCACATGGGCGTACCAAGACTCGAGGGCCTGGGAGTGCGTCGCCGCTAGCTGATTCGCGGCGCCACTCGGCCCGCGGAAGGTGATGGGGATCTTGAACTGACCGCCGGACATGTAGCGCATTTTCGCCGCGGCGTTCACGATACCGTCGATGGCGAGCAGGGCGAAGCTCCAGGTCATGAACTCGATCACCGGGCGCAGGCCGACCATGGCCGCACCGACGCCGAGGCCGGTGAACCCCAGCTCGGCGATCGGCACATCACGCACCCGCCACTCGCCGAACTCCTCGAGCAGGCCGCGGCTGATCTTGTAGGCGCCCTGGTAGGCGCCGACTTCCTCTCCCATGAGGAAGACGTCGGGGTCGCGCCGCATCTCCTCGGCGAGCGCCTGATTCAGCGCGTCACGATATGTGGTCACCGCCATGGGTCCCTCCGCTTCACGTCGGGATAGGGCTCGGCGTAGATATCGGTGTACAGCTCATCGGGCTCCGGGATTGGGCTTTGTCTCGCGAACTCCACTGCCTCCTCGACGATTGCCTTGACCTCCTGCTCGATGCGCTCGAGGTCGGCATCACCGATCAGCGAGTGCTTCCGCAAGGTGTCGATGAAGCGCTTAATCGGGTCTTCCTTCAGCTTGTAGTGGCGGACCTCCTCCTTCGAGCGGTAGTGGCCGTAGTTCGGATCGGACATAGAATGGCCGACGAACCTATAGCAGTTGGCCTCGATCAAGGTCGGTAGCTTGTGCGTTCGCGCTCGCTCTACGGCGCTCTCCACCGTGCGCCGCACCTCGAGCACGTCCATACCATCGATCGTCCAGCCGTGCATGCCTTCGTAGGCGCAGGCGCGGTCGGCCAAGTTGCGAATCGCCGCCGCCCGGTGCACGGCCGTGCCCATCCCGTAGCGGTTGTTCTCGATTACGAAAACGACCGGCAGCTTGAATAGCGCCGCCATGTTCAATGACTCGTTAAAGGCGCCGATGTTCGCGACCGAATCGCCGAGAAAGCAGACGCAGACGGCGTCGCTGTCACGGTAGCGGATGGCGTAGCCGACGCCCACCGCCAGCGGCAAGTGGCCGCCGACGATGGCGTGCCCGCCCAGGAAGTTGATCGAGCGGTCGAACAGGTGCATGGAACCGCCCTTACCCCGCGAGCACCCGCCGACGCGACCGAACAGTTCGGCCATGATGGCACCGGGACTCATGCCCCGCACGAGAGCATGTACGTGATCCCGATACGCGGTGATCACATAGTCCTCCTTGCGCAGTGGCGTGAGCGCGCCGACGGCCACCGCCTCCTGCCCTATGTAGAGATGACAAAAGCCGCCGATCTCGCCCATCTGGTACGACTCCGCTGACTTCTCCTCGAACCGCCGGCCGAGGATCATCCAGCGGAGCATCTCGACGAGACTCTCGCGATCTAGATCGAGCAGCTCGTCTGTTGGGGTCGTTCTTGTCGCCACTCAAACCTCTCTTCCCGCACTGGTTCTGCAACTGGGTGTATCGGGGCGACCGCCGACGTGGCGGGCGCCGCCTGTCCTCGATCCACGCCTGTCGTTAGAGCCCAGTCGCGCTCGCTGCCGGGGCTTGGGATTGGGCGTCGCGCCTCGGGAGCGCTATGCCAACTGGGCCTCGCGCTCGCAGAATGAGCCACCCCCGATGGCCTCCACCTGCTCGCGCGCGTGGTAGGAGCTCCGAACGAGAGGTCCAGCTTCGACGTGCCGGAAACCCAACTCCTCCTCGCCGATTCGCTTCAGCTCGGCGAATTCATCCGGAGTATAGAACCGGTCGATGGGGAGATGTTGAGGTGACGGGCGTAAGTATTGGCCCAGCGTCAGGATCTCGACGCCCGTGTCGGCCAGGTCTCGCATCGCCTCTACCAGCTCTTCGCGGGTCTCCCCCATCCCGCAGATGACCCCGGATTTCGTCAGCACCGTGGGGTCGTATCCCTTGGCATGCTCCAGTACTTCCAGCGCCCTGTCGTAGCGACCGCCGGGCCGCACGAAGCGATACAGTCGCCGCACCGTCTCCAGATTGTGGCTGAAGATCTCGGGGCGCGCCTCCATCACCGCCTCGACCGCCGCCAGATCACCTTTGAAGTCGGGAGTCAGCACCTCGACCGAACAGCTCGGAGCCAGCTCGCGGATCCTCCGGATCGTCGCCGCGAAAACGCCGGATCCGCCATCCGACAGGTCGTCGCGATTGACCGACGTGATCACGGCGTGCTTGAGCCCCATCGCCCGAACCGCCTCCGCTACGCGGAGTGGCTCGTCAGCATCCACTTCCTCGGGCAAACCGGTGGTCACGGCACAGTAAGCGCACGACCGCGTGCAGATTTCGCCCAGGATCATAAACGTCGCCGTCCCCTGCCCCCAACACTCCCCGATATTGGGGCAGTGCGCCTCCTCGCACACAGTGTGCAAGGTCTTGGCGCGCATCAGCCGCTTCAAGTTCGTGTACTCGCCGGTTCCCGGGGCCCGCGCCTTCAGCCATGCCGGCTTCCGGCCGCCGGGCCCGGCGTTCATCGGCACCCGGTCCAGCAACAGCGGCTGCATCTCCTCCCGCTGACGCCGCAGCGCGGCATACTCCAGGGGGAGTTCGTTGGCCTGCAAGACCTTCAGATCGCGCATCGGCTTCGATCTAAATCCTGTGAGGCGGTTCACCAAATCGCCGCCTGTCGGCTCTCCTACACTCGACGCTCGGCAGCCCCAAAGCTAAACACCTCGCCCCGGCCTCCACCAGAGCCCGGATCGCCTTGCGCTGGCGGGCCTGCGAGCTAGATGTAGAGCTTTGCGGCATTGTGACTCCGGCCTTATACGCAAAATGCCCGTGGAGGTTCATATGTCCGTCGATGTGGGCCAGCCGGCACCGAATTTCGAGCTCGACGCGACGACCGGCGACACGATCTCACTGCGCCAGTATCGGGGAGAAGGGACGACGGTCCTCCTGTTCGTCCCTCTTGCCTTCAGTCCCGTTTGCACCAACGAGTTGTCGATCATGCGGGACGACTATGAGGTCTACAGAAAGCTCGGTGCGGAGATCCTGGCGGCGAGCGTCGACAGTCCGTTCACGTTGAAGGTCTGGGCCGAGCAGCTCAAGCTGCCCTTTCCCCTGCTCAGCGACTTCAACAAGGAAACGGCCCGAGCCTACGGTGCGCTGCACGATGATCTGATGGGTCTGAAGGGTGTGGCGAAACGGGCCGTGTTCGTCGTGGACGAAGACGGCATCGTGCGCTACCGGTGGGTGTCGGACGATCCCGGTCAGATGCCGAACTTCGAGGAGATTAGAGCGGCCGTGCAGAAAGCGTCAGCTACCTGACGACGCCGTAGACGGAATCGACTCGGGCGCGTAGTACGAGGAGCGCGCCTACCGCGTCCTCGGCCACGAAGTCGATGCGCAGGTCGGCGAGCCGGTCGCGGGTAGCGAACCGCGCGCCGGGCCCGACCACGAGGAGGGCGGCCGAGTGCTCGCCGTTCCTTTCGCCGCCGGCATCGCGACCTGCCGCCAGGGCAGCGAGCAGGCGATCGGCCAGCGGTCCGTCGGAGGAGACGAAGCTCTCCTTCATCGCGGCGATCACCTCTTTGCCGGCCAATCTGTTACCGGCGGCGGCGAAGCCGTCACCGGTCTCATGCGCCGCGTGCCTTTCCAGCTTCTTACCGCTGAAGACGGCGGTGCCCGTCGGAGATAGGGCGAGCACCTGACGGGCCTCGCGATCGGGGTCGGCCGCCAGTCCCACGGCGATCGCTCGGTCCGGCGGCAGGCCATCGCGGAGCGCGATCAGCACCTTCTCGTTCAACTCCAGGTGGGGCCCGCCGAGCGCCACGACTCCGCCCACTTCCGGCTCGATAAACTCCAGGTTCATGCCGACGAGCGGCGCGTGGCTGGCCGCAGCCACGCCGTACTCGCCGGTCAGCGGATCGCGTGCGAGGATGGCGTAGGAGTTAGCGGGTGTCCGGGTCAGGGGCGCGGGTCCGGCGCAGTCGACGGCAACTGAGGCCAAGGCAGGGGCGAGGGCAATGGCATAGGCCGATATCTTGGCGTCGAATGGCAGGTTCGGCATGTGCGTGCGTCGTGCGGCGGTTGAGCGAAGCGAAAGGCTAACTGTACCGGAAAGCTAGGGTTAGCCGCCTGATTTGGTCAAACGAAAAAGTCTTGCTCTCCACTGAGGGGCCTTCTATCTTCGGGCTGAGTTAGTTGCGGTAGGCCGGAGTCACCATTCTCTGGGAACTGGCTTACAGGAGGCAGTGCCAACGTGACGTACATTATCGCTAAGCCCTGCATCGATGTTAAGGACGGCGCCTGTGTTGATGTGTGTCCGGTAGATTGCATATACGAAGGCCCGGATCAGTACTATATCCACCCGGAGGAATGCATCGACTGCGGGGCCTGCGTACCCGAATGTCCGGTCGACGCCATCTTCCCGGACGATGAAGTGCCAGAGGAGTGGACCGAGTTCATCGCAAAGAACTACACCTACTTCGAGTTGGAGGCGCCGGCCTAAGGGGCAGTGAGGGAACCCGTGAGAGCGGCGCGCCCGGCCACGAGCCGGGCGCGTCTGTTTTACTCGCCCGCCTTCGAAGTAGCCGCCTCCTGGAGAGGAGCTACTCCGGCGTGCGGTGGGTGTGCGCTGCCCTGAGGAGCGGCGGAGCCCCAATACTCGCAGCACCCTCGACGGATGAGCGATAGGGAAGCTCAGCTCCGCGCCAGGCTCGCCGCTGTGCCCAGCGAAGCGGAGACGATCCGCGAGCTGGCGGAGCTCGTCGGGGCGGCGCGAAATCGCAAGGGCGAGGCGGTAGAGCTCTGGGAGCGCTACGCCGGCCTGGTGGACGCGGTGCGGACGGAGGCGGCGCTCTTGGCCCTGGCACGAGCGCAGATTGAGGCACGCTGCGAGGACGCCGCGATCGAGACGCTGCAGCGTTGCGCCGCGAGAACGCCGGAGTCCTTCGAGGCCTTCGACCTGCTGGGGGAGCTGCTTCGCCGAGATGGACGGCTCGAGGAAGCGGCTCAGGCCCTCCGACGGGCGGCGGAGCTGGATCCGAAAGCCGTTCGACCGCGCTTGGCGCTGGTGACCTGCTTGGACGGCTTGGGTCAGTCGGCGGAGGCGCAAGCCGCGCTCGACGAGGTCCGCCGGCTCGCGAGCGGCGATCCGGCTGTCCTCGCCCTCGTCCAAGAGCTGATGCGTCGCCGGGGCTGAGCCCGGCCGACCCAAGTCCAGGCGATGCGCCAGCCGAAGACCGTTGCCGAGGCCCGCGAGATCCAGCTACGGCTAAGGGAGCGCGTCGTCTTCACACCTCCTCGCGACTTCGCGCCGCGCTTCGTGGCCGGCGGAGACGTGGCCTTCGACAAGGGTCGTAACCTCGCCTGCGCCGCGATCGTCATCATCGATCTTGAGACGATGGAGACGGTGGAAAGCGCGACCGCGGCGGTGCCGATCAGTTTTCCCTACGTGCCGGGCTACCTGAGCTTTCGCGAGCTGCCGCCATTGGTGGCTGCCTGGAGAAAGCTGCGGCATCTTCCTGACCTGGCGGTCCTGGATGCCCACGGCTACGCACACCCACGGCGTATGGGATTGGCCAGCCACGCCGGCTTGGAGTTCGATCTGCCCACCATCGGCTGTGCCAAGTCGATCCTCTACGGCGAGCTCGGGCCTATCGCCGCCGAGCGCGGCGCCCTCGCCCCGTTGGTTGATACGGCCAGCGGCGAGGAGATCGGCTGGGCGCTGCGCACGCGGTCGCGCGTTCGGCCTGTCTACTTGTCCGTCGGCCACCGCATCGACCTGCCCACCGCTGTCGAGCTGATCCTTCGCCTCACCCCGGGCGGGAAGTACAGGTTCCCGGAGACGACCCGGCGCGCCGACCGCCTGGCCGCCGAGTTCAAGCGCTCGCTCTCGTAGGCCTGGTGCCGGGCCGGGCACCTGATCTCGCATCCAAGCTGACCGCTTCGCTCTCCCGTGACAGCCCGCCGACCCTGACCTGCGGTCTGAGGCAGTGGACGTGTCGTGTCGACACGAACGGACGCGTCAGAAACACACGCACAACGGCCGCGGCGGTGGACCATATCGCGGCGAATCCCAGTGACTGCCAGACGTCTTGCCATCGTGCGCGGCCGGCATGGCGTATGCCTCGGAGACCGGTGACCTTCGGCCCGCTCGCTACCGTGGTCGGACGTCGTTAACCCCGAGACCCGGAACGTGAGGCCTCGCCTATGAGGCGAACAGACAGAAAAACCGCCACCGTTGCCCTCGGCGCTTCCAGCCCGGCGGGCATTGTGATTCTGGACCGGTTTCCCGCGCCGCCGGCGCCCCAGCTCAGGGCGTTCGTGTGGTGCCGCCACCGTCCGAAACGACCGGCGCTGCCGACTGCAGCCCTGAAGGCACCGCTGCCCGGCGCCCTGCTGGTCGGGCAGATCTGGACACGCCGCATCAACGGCGGCGCCGCACAGGGCGAAGCAGACGGATCAGCTGAGGACGGCTAGCCGACTCGTTGAGGCGAGGGCCGAGCGGGCACCCGTTGGTTTGGCTACCTGTCCGCTGACGCCCCTTGAGCCCGTCGGTCCTCGCGCCTCTTCAGCTCCGATCGCTTTCGCGACCCTGTGAGGATCGCGCTTCCGCACAACTCGTAGTGACCCGCCCTTTCGTTTCCGCAGCGCTTGGCGCTTGACGCCGCCGTAACCCGGCCGTAGCGTGCCCGGGCGTTCGCTGGCCTGACCGGCAAACCGCACCCCGCGAGAACGGAGGCAGAGGATGGAGGCGCGCATTCGCGAAGGTTGGGGGACGAGAATCGGCTTCATCCTCGCGGCCGTCGGGTCCGCCGTCGGCCTAGGCAACATGTGGCGCTTCCCGTATGCCACCGCAGATCGCGGCGGTGCCGCCTTCGTGCTCCTCTACCTGCTCATGGTGTTCATCGTCGGTGTGCCCGTGATGCTGGCCGAGTTCTCGGTGGGGCGCAGGGCGCGTCTCAGTCCGATCGGTGCCCTGCGAGCCGTGGCCGGCCCGCGCTGGGCGGCGTTGGGGTATGTGTACGTGGCGACCGGCTTCCTGATCCTCGCTTACTACTCGGTTATCGCCGGGTGGACGATGCGCTACACGCTGGAGGCGCTACTGAGCGGCTTCAGTGCTAGCCCTTCCGAATACTTCGAGCACTCGGCGACGGGCATCGGCGCTCTCATGTACCACGTCGTGTTCATGGGGGTCACCATCTCGATTGTGGTCGGCGGGGTGAAAGGTGGGATCGAGCGGGCCTCTCTGGTACTGATGCCGTTGCTGTTCTTTCTGATCGTCGGGCTCGCGATATGGGCCGCGTTCCAACCGGGAGCGGGGGAAGGTTATCAGTTCTACCTTCGCCCGGAGCCGGGGAAGCTTCTGTCGGCGGACACATTGAGCGGCGCGGCCGGTCAGGCCTTCTTCAGCCTGAGCCTCGGCATGGGCGCCATGCTCACCTACGCCAGCTACTTNNTTCTTCGCTGGCCTGGTAGTCTTCCCGGTGATCTTCGCCTTCGGCCTTCATGGTGAGATCAGCGCCAGTTCTGTGGGGACGCTCTTCATCAGCTTGCCGGCCGCGTTCTTGAAGATGGGAGCCGCCGGTCGACTCGTGGGCTTGGTGTTCTTCGTCGCCCTGCTCGTGGGCGCGCTGACCTCGGCCATCTCTCTCCTGGAGGTGGTGACTTCCAGCCTGATCGATAACTGGAAGCTCGACCGTGCCCGCGCGGCGCTGGGCTCCGGGATCGCGATCATGCTGATCGGCGTGCCTTGCGCCTACAGCCTGGACGTGTTGGGGCTTTACGACAAGATCGCCGGTGAGTTCCTGTTAGTCGTAGGGGCGTTCGTTCTGGCCGTCCTTGTGGGTTGGCGTATTCCGGATCCGCTTGGCGAGGTGCGGAAGGGTTTCGCGTCGGAACGGCTGCTGAAAGGATGGTTGTGGGTTATCCGCGTCGTCGTTCCGATCATCCTGGCCGTAGTGATTTATCAGGTCGGCAAAGCTGCGGTAGAGCTCGTACGCGCGACGCTGTCTTGACGCGCTGCAATCAGCGTCAGTCGGAGTGCGTCTCGCTTGAAATCTCCCGGGAACCTTAATCAGGAGGCTGGGTCGATGACCCTGCTCAGCGACTCCGAGATTCAAGAGCGACTCGCGGACCTGCCCGGATGGGCGTGCGAGGGAAACGAGATCCGCAGGCGCTACGAGTTCAAGGACTTCGTCGCGGCGATCGCCTTCGTGCGAAGAGTCGCCGATCGCGCCGAAGCCGCTGCTCACCATCCCGATATCACGATCCACTACAATAAGGTCACGCTTGCGCTGTCCACCCACAGCGAGGGTGGCATCACCGAGAAGGACATCCAGGCCGCCGGGGCGTTCGACGCGGTGGTGGGGTAGAGCGTTTTGGCGATCAAGTTCCATTACCACCGCGCCTTGGGGGACGTCCAGCGGCTCGGCATCCGCCGCGGCGACCTGTTGTGCCACGTTTACAGCGATGCCTCGCTGGATGAGCTAATCGCTTGGGGCAGCGAACGCGGGTGGCGTCCGGCGTATCTCGATCTGCGCAACGACCTCCCCCACTTCGATGCCTTCGGGGCACGGCTGCGCCTCTGCGGCCAGGGCGTGTCGCGACGCGAGTTCATCCGGGACGTGCGCTGGTGGCGAGCGCGGCGCCGGGCAAGAGAGGAGCCGGGCAGCGAGCTGAGCGACCGGTCGGCGTGATCGAGCGGCTTAGTAGCTCGCCAGCTCCTGGATAGCGGTCCGAATGTCCTCGATCTGTGGGAGGATGGCGTCCTCGAGCTGGGGGGCGTAGCCCACGAAGGTGTCTAGGGCGGCGACGCGGCGCACCGGCCCGTCGAGCCACTCGAACAGCTCGTCGGCGATTCGCGCGGCGATCTCGGCTCCATAACCCCAGGAGATGGGGTCCTCGTAGACGACGATCGCCTTGTTGGTTCGCTTCACCGATTCGGCGATCATCTCCATGTCGAACGGGCTCAGCGTTCGCAGATCGATGATCTCCGCCTCGATACCCGACTCCTCCGCCGCCGCTTTCGCGGCTCGCACTGACCGCTCCACCGTACCGCCGTAGGTGACGATCGTCAGGTCCGAGCCCTCGCGCACTACCTCGCCGCGGCCGAAGGGGATCATGTAGTTCGGTCCCGGGTAGCGGCCTTTGTTGTAGGTCTGGCGATACAGGTGCTTGTGCTCGAGGAACAGAACCGGATCGTCGCAGCGAATCGCGGTGCGCAGAAGCCCATTTGCGTCTTCCGCGGTCGCCGGACACACAACTCGTAGGCCAGGCGTGTGCGTGAATATGCTCGCGCCCGTTTGCGAGTGGTAGATCGCGCCGCCTTTCAAATAGCCGCCGTAGGTAACGCGCACCACCATCGGGCATTTGAACGCGTTGTTCGAGCGCCAACGGATCAGCGGCACCTCGTCGCGCAGCTGCATCATCGCCGTCCAGATGTAGTCGAAGAACTGGATCTCCACGACCGGCTTGATGCCGCGCTCCGCCAGGCCGACGGCCCGGCCGACGATGTTCGCCTCCGCCAGCGGCGAGTTGTAGACGCGGTGTGAGCCGAAGCGCTTCTGCAACCCCCAGGTCACCTTGAAGACGCCGCCTTTCCCTTTCACCTCGTCGAGGGCCGGTTCGCGGCTGGCATCCGCCACGTCCTCGCCGAAGAGGACGATCGCCGGATTCCGCTCCATCTCATCCCGCAAGCAGGCGTTCAGCAGATCGACCATCGTCGTGGGAGCCGCTTCGCCGTACTCCGGCTCGCTACTGAACTGCTGGGACGTGGGATCGCTGTCCGGCGAGTAGACGTAGAGCTCGGCCGAATCCGCGGGCGGCTGTGGGGCTTCCAGCGCTCGGTCCGCCGCCTCCTGGATCTCGGCGTCCACGCTTCGGCGCAGCTCCTCCAGCTGACCCTCGCTCAGGATGCCCTCGTCGATCAGGAACTGAGCGAAGCTTGTGACTGGATCCCGTTGCGCCTCTTCCTCGCGCTCGGCTGTCGAACGGTAGAGGCGCTCGTCGTCGGACATCGAGTGCGAGTAAGGCCGGATTACATGTGCATGGACCAGCGCCGGGCCGCGATGCTGTCGACAATGGTCGACCGCGCGGACCATCACCTCGTAACTCGCGAGCGGGTCGCAGCCGTCGACCTCTTCGATATAAAGGTCAGGCACACCGCTCATGCAGCGCGAAATGCTGCCGCCCGCGGTTTGCACCTCGATCGGCACGGAGATGGCGTACTTATTGTCCTCGACCAGAAAGACGACCGGCAGCTTCAGGTTGGCCGCCGTATTGATCGCCTCCCAAAACTCGCCCTGGCTGGTCGTGCCATCACCCGCGGTGACCAGCACGACTTCGTCTTCCTTGAAAAGGTCGGTGCGCGCCCGCAGCTCTTCGATTCGTGCGAAGCGATAGCCGGCCTCGGCGCAGCCCACGGCGTTGAGAAACTGCGTTCCCGTGGGGCTGGAAGACGTGACGATGTTCAGCTCCTTCTTGCCCCAGTGGCTCGGCATCTGGCGGCCACCCGAGGCCGGGTCGGCCTCGGCGCCCACGGCGGCCAGCAGCATCTCGTACGGCGTGACGCCGAGCTGAAGACAGAGAGTCCGGTCGCGATAGTAGGTGTAAAACCAGTCATAGCTCGGCCGCAGAGCCAAACCGGCCGCGACCCCGATCGCCTCGTGCCCGGCGCCGCTGATTTGGAAGAAGATGCGGTTCTGTCGCTTGAGCTGGATTTCTTTATCGTCGAGACGACGAGACAAGTAGATGGTGCGGTAGATATCCACGAGCCCCTCAACGCCAAGCCCGTGGTACCTCTGATCAGCCGTTTGAGCCGGTGGTGTGCGTGTCGCCATCGCGCCTGTTGCCGAGTCGCGGATCACGTGACGAGTTGCGAACCACGAAACGCGCTACTGATACAAAAGAGCGCCGCAAGGCGCTACAGTGAAGCCAAAGATAGGTCAGACGTCGGTGCGGCCGCCACCCGGGCCTGGATACGTAGGCGAAAACAACCCGAAGGCGCCGAACTGGCGTGATCGGCTCGATTCGTGTATAGTGGAAGCCCTCCCCAAAACGCCGGCGGTGCGGGGGCGCTCCCTGCCCGGTAAGGCGAGGCGCTGGCGTGCCGTTGCCTAAGTCAAAGTCCTTGCTAGTTTTCGGGCCCCAGCCAGCCCGAACTCCGGCTAAGAGTAGCCCCATGGACGATCTCGTCTGCGACAATTGCTCCACGCCCCTGCCAGGCGGTAGCAAGTATTGCAACGAGTGCGGTACGCCGGTCCCCGGCCAGTCCGCGGCCCAGCCGCGGCTTAACAATTTCCCCACCGACTTGCGCCAAGCGCTACAGATGGCGACGGCTGGGGAGTACGAGATCTACCACGAGCTGGGCCGTGGCGGCATGGGGTCGGTATTCCTGGCGCGGGAGATCGGGCTGGACCGTCTGGTGGCGATCAAGGTCCTGCCGCCAAGCCTGATGTTCGACGAGGGCCTCATCGTGCGATTCAAGCGCGAGGCCCGGATGGTCGCCAAGCTGCATCACCCGCACATCATACCGGTCTACCGGGTCCACCACTCCAACAACCTCGCTTTCTACACGATGCACTTCGTCTCCGGCCGCTCGCTGAGCGAGATCATGGCCGCGAAGCAAGTGCTGACCCTGCACGAGGTGCAGAAGATCATGCTGGACGCGGCCGCGGGTCTCGGCTACGCGCACAAGCGCGGCGTGATTCACCGCGACGTCAAGCCAGCCAACATTTTGATGGATGCGGACGGGAGCGTCCACCTGACCGACTTCGGGATCGCCAAAGCACTGGTGGGAACCACGCACCTCACCGAGACCGGAGCGGTCATCGGGACCCCCCAGTATATGGCGCCGGAGCAGTGCGAGGGTCGGGCAGTCGATGGCCGGGCCGACCAGTACTCACTGGCAGTGGTCGGTTACCAGCTACTGGTCGGGCATCCGCCATTCGAGTCTGACTCGATGAAGGAGCTGTTCTACCATCATCTGTTCACGCCGCCACGCCCGCTCAACGCGTTACGGCCCGAGACGCCGCTGCCGCTGCGGGACGCCATCCACAAGGCGCTCTCGAAGGATCCGGCGGACCGCTTCGACTCGATGGAAGACCTGGCGATGGCGATCGAGGGGAAGGGGCCGCCCGTCTTCATCAAGTGGTTAAGCGGCGAGGGAGAGACGCAGCGAACACCGCCGGCGGCCGAACGCCGCCGCCGCTCCACCGACCAGCCGACGACCGAGCGGTTGCCCGAGGCCCCCTGGCTGTGGGGCGGATCGAAGTCGGAGACGACGGGACCTAGACTCTCGGCCTATCAGCGCACCGTCGGTGCACTGGCCGTCGCCGTGCTGTCGGTTGCCGCCGTGGCCGTCCTCGCCCTCTTCAAGGGTGCCGGGCTCGCCGGTGCACTGCAGCGTGACGGGTCGGACAGAGTGGCACAGATGTCGGCATTGCAGTCCAGTGTTGCCGCGCTGTTCGGGGGCGAGGAGAAGGAGAGCGCGAAGCCCGCTCCCGCGTCGGGAGAGCTTATGGCTTCGAACGGTTTGGGCCGCTTGATCATATCCGGCGAGCTGCCGCCCGATGCCCGGCTGAAGGTGGAAGACCCGCCGATGGAGATCTCGCTGGCCGAGGAAACGGAGCTGGAGCTGCCCTTGGGTGTCCGCCACGTCACAATCAGCGCCGCGGGATTCGTCTCGTGGAGCCACGATGTAATTGTGGAGGCCGGGGTACCGCTGGAACTCTCGCCCACGCTTACCCGACTTGCGACGACGCCTTCCAGTTCTCAACGCGCCGTCAAGCCCGCGGCCAGCTTGCCGGCGGTTCCGGCGAGCGTGCTGGCCGCGCTGGGGGAGCGAATGGCGCAGGGCAGCGTGTTCTGGGATATGGGCCGCTACCCGGATGCCGCTGAGGCGTTCACGGAGGTGGAGCGAAGGGCGAGGGAGGCTGCGGGTCACTACAGCGATGGGAAGAAGCTGACGGCGATCGGCGACAGCGCCGCGGACAAGCTGGAGAAGCTGCGGCTCGCCTGTCGCTTCGAGGGCTTGGATCGTTGCCCTTCGTAGACGAGCCCCGGGCGGCGTAGCTGCCCAGAGGGCCGACCTTCCTTATATTACCATCCCAAAGAGCAGCAGCCCGTAGTCCCCCGCAGTCGGAACATTGTATTGATTACACGTCGGTAACCCGTCGACCGAAATGAAGCAGCGGTACGCCTGGCTCGGCCTGTTCCTCTGCCTTGCCCTGCCGCCGATCTGGCCGGGGCAGCTGCAGGCACAGGACCGTCAGCCCTATACGCTCGAGCAGCTCATCCGCATGGTAGAGACCGGCGTCTTCCCGGACGGGCGCATCATCACGCTGGCGCGTGAGAGCTGCCTCGGCTTTACCCTCGATGCGGAGGCGCGGCGTCAGCTCCGGCAAGCCGGTGCCTCGGAAGGCTTGATCGCGAATCTGCGCCAGGTCTGCGTGAGCCTGCCTCGGGTGGTGCAGAGTGTCGTGGTGACACCGGCCGAGCTGGAGTTGTCGGTGGGCGGCAGTAGCGTTCTCCGGGCGCAGGCGCTGGCGCCGGACAGCTCGCAGATCGCCAACGTGGCCTTCGACTGGAGCTCTGAGGACACGATCGTCGCCGATGTCTCGATGGGGGGCACGGTGGTGGGGAAGATGCCCGGCGCAACGCGGATTCGGGTCGGCACGGAAAACGGACCGTGGGCGACCGCGCTGGTGCGGGTCGTGCGTGGGACGCCGGCGGAGGGTGAGGCGGTTGGCTTGGACCCGCTCGACGTTGAGCGTGTCGGCGGGAAAAGCGCCGGGACCGCGGCAGCGCTGGGCCTGTTCGTGCCCGGTGGCGGCGAGTTCTACAGCGGCAACACGGCGAAGGGCGTGGTCGTGCTGCTGGGCGCCGCCGGGGCGCTGGCGGCAGGCTATCTGATCACCAGCCAGGAAGAGCTGTCCATGACGCTGAGCCCGACGGCCCCCCAGAGCTGCGACCCGTTGGCAGCTTTTTGCACTGTCTCTGTGAGTAAAGAGTCGGAAATCAAGGAGACCCGTCAGATTGTCATCGGCGCGGCGGTCGCCGGCGCCTTCTGGCTCTACGGCTTAGTCGACGGGATCCGCAGTGCCAAGCGTGCCCCGGGGGCGCTGTTGGAGGGTGAGGGCGAGGGTGACCCCGGGCTGTCGCTGGAGCTGGTGCCGGCCGACGGCCTGCGCCTGACGGCGAGTGGCGACACGCAGATCACGTTGATACGGATCCGATCGTGAGACGACGAGGCTGGCTTTTCGTCCTTATCGGAGCGGCTCTGTTCGCAATGAGCTGCGAGGAGATTACCACGCGAGTCGAGCAGAGTACCTTTCAGGTCTCGATCTCCGTAGAGGATTCGCCGTTCATTCTCGAGGGCCTCGCGCTGGTGGGTGACGAAGTTCGCTTTCAGGCGACAGTCACCGAGAACGGCCGGGCCGTTGCCACGTCAGGCGAGCGCTTCATTTCATCCGTTCCGGCCATTGTGCAGATCATGGACGAGAACTCGGGGCTCGCGGCGTTCCGCGGCGTCGGCACCGCTGACGTCACGGTCACCATAGCCGAACCCCGCTTGGAAGGCAGCGAGCCGCTGCAGGCCACCATCCGGGTGCGGGTGACCGAGTACCAGGTGGAGCTCGGTTTGGAGTCGACCGTTACGGGTAGCGCGGTCTCTCCGAGTGATGGCCTGGTCGGCGATATCGTCCGCGTCGTTCCCACCGTCCGCTTGGAGCGCAACGATAGTGTGGTGACCAGCGGTGGCTTGACAATCGTATCATCGTCAAACAGCAACGTCATCGACCCGACCGCTGGCGCGGCCGATGAGGCGGCGCTGAGGGATACCGGCACGGCGACCCTCACCGTCACCCTCGATCAGCCGGACGTACCGGGCACCGGGAATCGGCTGACTCAGACGATAGAAGTCACGGTGAAGGACTTCGTGGTGAGCCTGGAAGTGCACTCGGAGGTCGACGACAGCTTCCTCCAGGCGGGCGATGCCCTGGTCAGCGACTCGGTGCGCTTCAGCGCGACGCTGGTCAAGGCGGGCAACGACACGGTCCCGACATCCGGGCCACAGTGG
>JABAOH010000283.1_pt2 | contig 16798 bp, 16 predicted proteins | sample 7062181 | NCBI WGS metagenome assembly JABAOH01 (sample SAMN14538630, study PRJNA623070) | marine sediment metagenome | biome: marine biome [ENVO:00000428]; feature: marine pelagic biome [ENVO:01000023]; material: deep marine sediment [ENVO:00002113]; isolation source: pool of 5 deep marine...
ACACCTCAAACCAAACGCATACCAAGGAGGAAAGACTGAATGCGTAAGCTGACAAGGCTGTTCGGCAGCCTGCACAAGAGAGAGGAAGGCATCACGGGCCTGGAGACGGCGATCATCCTCATCGCCTTCGTCATCGTCGCCTCCGTGTTCGCCTTCGTCGTCCTCAGCACCGGCCTGTTCAGCGCCGAGCGGGGCAAGGAGACCGTCTTCGCCGGCCTGGAGAAGGCCCGCGGCAACCTGGAGGTCCGAGGCGCCGTCACCATCACCGACGTCGATACCAATGGAACCATCGACAGCGCGGACAACGTCAAGTTCAACCTGGCCAACGCCGCCGGCGGGTTCCCTGTAAACCTGGACGCCGCAGCCTACACCAACACTGTCGCCATCAACTACATCGACGAGCAGGCCCGGGTGGCCGACCTCACCTTCACCGTCAGCTGGATCCAGGCGGAAACCACCCCCGACACCCTGCTGGAGACCGGCGAGCTGGCGGAGATCACAGTGAGCCTCCCAGGCACCAGCACTCTCGTCATAAACGAGGTGTTCACCCTGGAGGTGATCCCGCCTTCCGGCGGTACCCTCCTGATCAACCGCACCATGCCGCCGTCCATCGAGACGGTGATGGACCTGCACTAGACCTCTGTCTCTGTCGTCCTGCCCCGGGTGGCCTTTGGCGCTCCTGGGGCAGACGACCGGTCCGCGGCAGAGCGTCGCCTCCTGGTTGCCTGCGGCGAACAGGGACCAGGGGGCGATGTTCATTGGGGGACGGCCGGAGCCGCGCTTCACCGCCCCGCGACAGGACTTTACCGCTTACAGCGCAATCCTCGCTTCAGACGCATAATGCCCCCGGCTAGACGTAACATCGGCGCATAAATCCCGTCAATTTGAATGGAAATGGGGGCAAGCACGCCGGAGGAGGAATCTGTATGCGAAAGCTGACAAGGCTGTTTGGCAGCCTGCACAAGAGAGAGGAAGGCATCACGGGCCTGGAGACGGCGATCATCCTCATCGCCTTCGTCATCGTCGCCTCCGTGTTCGCCTTCGTCGTCCTCAGCACCGGCTTGTACAGCGCCGAGCGGGGCAAGGAGACCGTCTTCGCCGGCCTGGCGAAGGCCCGCGGCAACCTGGAGCTCCGAGGCGCCGTCACCGTCAGCGACACGGACGCCAACGGGATCATCGACAGCGCGGACATCGTCACGTTCAACCTGGCCAACGCAGCCGGCGGCTTCCCCGTGAACCTGGACCCCGCGGCCTACAACAACACCGTCGCCATCAACTACATCGACGAGCAGGCCCGGGTGGCCGACCTCACCTTCGCCGTTATCTGGATCCAGGCCGAAAGCGTCCCCGACACGCTGCTGGAGCCGGGGGAGTTGGCGGAGATCACCGTGAACCTCCCAGCTGGCAGCAGTCTCATCATAAACGAGGTCTTCACCCTGGAGGTGATCCCGCCCTCCGGCGGTACCCTCCTGGTCAGCCGCACCGTGCCGCCGTCCATCGAAACGGTGATGAACCTACACTAGACCCTTTCGTCGTCCCGCTCGCGGGGCGGCTTGCAGACCTGCGCAACGAGGCATCGGCGGTGGAGCCCGCCCCCGGCCTGCCTGCGGAGCGGGCTGGGGGCGGGCTCCGTAGATTGCCGGTTTGTTGGCTTGCGCGACCGTTCGGGGTCGGGATGTTACCGGTTACAGCCCAAATCGCCGGTCAATCCCGAAAACCCGAGCTGTCGCATGTAACATTGGCATACCAAACCCGTCGATATTGAAGTGGGAAAGGTGCGCATCCCGCGGCTGCTTCCCGGGGTGCTCCCATAAGAGAAGAGAGGGTTCACATGGAACTCAACAACAGGGTCAAGGAGCTGGAGGACGAACTCAAGGTTCTGAAGGCCGAAATCCATAACGTGCTCCTGGACATCCGGGAGGTCATCCTGGAGAAGCACAATCCGCTGGCAGAGGAGCACGAATCCGCCTTCATTCGCATGGACCTGAACACTACAGCGCGAGCCATGGCCGCCGAGGCGGCAGGCCGCGAGGCGGCCAAGGCAGCAGAAGAGGCGGGCAAGTCCGACGATGAGGCAGCCAAGGCCGACGGCGAAAAGGCGGAAGAGGAAAAGCCGCAAGAGGAAGAGCCAAAAGAGGAAGAAAAGCCGAAAGACAAGGGTAAGGGGAAGGAGTCCAAAGAGGCCCCGAAGGCCGAACCGGAGGCCCCGGTGGATGCTCCCCTGGAGCTGGCGGAGATACCGCCCATGTACCGCGCCTCTGTCTCCGGGGCAACCAGCGCCCTGGGCCTGGCCACCTGGGTCGTCGACGTCACGAAGGCGATCGGCCCGCACCAGTTGGACCGCGTCATCGCGATACACCGTCTGTGCGGCAACCTACCCCCCAACATCAGCGAAGCCCTTACTCACCTTACAGGAGCTCATCCGCACGTCGGAAGGAGAGGAGCCGCCCTGGCTCGGTGCGCTGCAGGACCTGGACAAACTCGCCTCGTCCTGAGGCGCGCTCACAGGCGGCCCGCGGGAGGTAGCGAGTGGACAAGGTCATAACCACGATGCTGCTGATGATCGCGGCGATCGTAGCCACGGTCGTCGTGATTAACTCCATCCTCCCCACCATCCAGCGCACCAGCAGCGACATCGTCGCCGCCAGCGACGTCGTGGGTACCCGCCTGCGCAGCGACGTCAAGATAGTCGAGACCTCCGGGGTCGTCAGCGACGACTTCGTCCAGATATGGGCCAAGAACGTGGGCGCCTCCGATATCCCCTCCCTGGACAAGATCGACGTCTTCTTCGGCGAGACGGACGATTTCGAACGCATCAGCTACGATTCCGAGGACACGTGCCCCAACCCGTCGCCGCCACCGCGCACCGAAAACTGCTGGCAGTACACCCTGGAGAATGACACCGAGTGGGCCCCCTTCGCCACGCTCCGCATCACCGTCTATCTGACCTACACCCTTCAGGCTGACACGGACTACGTCAGCACCATCGTCTTGCCCAACGGCATCACGGCCAGCAAGGTGTTCACGCTGTAGGTGACGGCATGGAACACACGATCCCGGCTCTAGTCCTCGCCGCCATTCTGATCATCGGCGGCGTCCTGATGGCCGGCGTGACCAGCAGCTCCGTGGACAAGGTCAATCAGTCTTGGCGGGACATCGAGGCCCTGTCCGAGGAGCGGCTGGGCACCGACCTGACGGTGGTGTCCACGCAGGTGACGGGCGGCGGCACGGACGTGACCGTGGTGTTGGGCAACGAGGGCCGCACCCCCGTTCGCGAGCCATCGCTGATGGACGTGATCATCAACTATGAGGGCACCGACGATCAGCGCTACGTCGTGTGGCTGCCCTACACGGACGGCGCCCTCCAAGACAACACCTGGACCGTCACGGGCATCTCCGGCGACTACCGGAATCCCGGCATCCTCGACGCCGGCGAGGAGATGACGATCCAGATCCGCCTCAATCCCGCCACAAAGGATGGCCCCGACCGCTGGCTGGTCATAGCCACCGAAACGGGCGTCTCGTACAGCATCTACTTCTAGAAGGTTCAGACATGGACGCGGACATCGCAGAGGCCCTCAAGCAGGAACCGGAAACGGAAGATCAGCAGGCTGCCCACATTGAGGAGGAAGAGGAAGAGGAAGAGCAGCCACGCCTCATCTCCGTGGGCGTGATGGACATCGACAAGAAGCTTGGAAGCGGTCTGCCCCCCAGCAGCCTCACCCTCATCGAAGGAGATCCCGCTGCCGGTAAGAGCGTCGTCGTGCAGCAGCTGACCTTCGGCGCTCTGAAGGAACGGTTCACGGCCAATCTGTACCTCTCCGAGACCAACACCCGCGACTTCCTGGAGCAGATGGGAAACCTGGGTATGTCCACCACGGACTATTACCTAGTGGGCCGACTCGCCACATATCAGGCCAACCTGAGGGTAGACAAGGAGAAGGCGGAGAGGCTGCTCGACCGCTTCCTCCGCCATATCGACAAGTCTGATGGCCGCGAGCTGTTCATCGTGGACTCCATCACCGCCCTGCTGTTCCAGTTTGACGAGCGGTTCGTCCTCTCTTTCCTCGCCTCCTGCAAAGAGCTCGCCAAACAGGGCCGCACCATCATGGTCACCCTCCACTCCTACGCCATCAGCGAGTCGCTTCGGCTCAGGGCCAGTTCCCTCTGCGATGCCCACCTCCGCCTGCGCATCGAGGAACTGGGCAAGCAACTGGTGCGGACCCTGGAGATCGCCAAGATCCGCGGCGCCGTGAAGACCAAGGATAATGCGGTCAGCTTCGCCGTTGAGCCTGGACTGGGCCTGAAGAGCATCCCTATCTCCAGGACAAAGGCATAGCGCCATGCCGCACGTCCGTACCCCCTTCGCCCAGCCCCAGCAGACGGACGAGGAGCACAGCGAGAGCAACTGCCCCGTCTGCCTCGGCATATCGTCGGAGCTGAAGGAGCAGGCCCAGCAGCACCCCCACCTCTTCCGCTACCTCCACACCGTGATCACAGACGAGTTCGGCCTGCCGGAATACCACGAGAAGCTCTCCCGCAAGATGGGCGACATCGAGCAGCCCAACATCATCTACCCCGTGGGGAACGCCACTTTCGCCCACATCTTTCCCGACTCCCAGGACCCCCGCAACTACTACATACCCGTCGAGCCCATCATCGGCAGCGACTATTCCACTCTCATGGACAAGGTGGAGGACGGGTTAGTGGACGTCGTCCACAAGCTCAGGCAGCCGGCATCTTTGCTCGAACAGCGAGAGGTGCTCCTGAAGGCGCTGGACATGGTAGCTGCCGTCAGCCAGCGCAACGGCAAGGGGAAAGCTGTCCACCTCTCGACCCAATCCCCTGCCGAAGCCGCCAAGGGCGCAGCGGACGACGCCGAAGCGAACACCGCCCCCGAACCGGACGGCGGCGTCCAGGAGTCGCCCCCGTCCAAGTTCGAGCCGGCCAAGACCAACGGCAGACGCAGCCTCCTTACGCTTCTCGGGGGACCCAAGATCAAGCTCACAGAGGAGGAGCTGGCCGCCATCCGCTATCTCCTTCTGCGGGACAAGGTCGGCATGGGCATCCTGGAGCCGCTCATCCTAGACACCAACATCGAGGACATCACCTGTAGCGGCCTGGGCCCCATCTTCGTGGAACACAAGGTGTTCAAGGCCCTCAAGTCCGCCATCATCTTTGACGAGTTCGATGACCTGGACGCCTTCCTCCGCCGCATCTCGGAGCGCATCAACAAGCCAGTTACCTACCGCAGGCCCATCGTGGACGCCACTCTGCCGGACGGCTCCCGAATCAACATCGTCTATGGGAATGAGGTCTCCAAGCGCGGCAGCAACTTCACCATCCGTAAGTTCAGCACCACCCCCATGAGCGTGCTGGACATCCTGGAAGGCGGGGGAATGGACTACCGCATGGCCGCGTACCTCTCCATCGTTCTGGAGGAGGGGATGAATGTGTTCGTCTCTGGGGAGACGGCCTCCGGAAAGACCACGCTGCTCAACGCCATCACGATCTTCCTCACACCGGACGCCAAGATAGTAACCATTGAGGACACGCCGGAACTCCAGATCCCCCACCCCAACTGGACGCGCGAGGTGGTCCGTGGCGCAGCCGAAGAGGGGGCAAGCGTCGGCATGTTCGATCTCCTCAAGGCTGCCCTTCGGCAGAGGCCCAACGCCATCCTCGTCGGGGAGATCCGCGGGCAGGAGGGCAACATCGCCTTCCAGGCGATGCAGACCGGCCACACCGTGATGGCCACGTTCCACGCCGCGACGGTAGAGAAGCTCATTCAGAGGATTACCGGCAGCCCCATCGATGTGCCCCGGAGTTATGTCGACAACCTTAACGTGGTGGTCATCTGCAGCGCCGTCAAGCTGCCCAACGGCAAGACCGGCAGGCGCATGCTGGCGGTCAGCGAGCTGTTCGGCTATGACCCCGTCACAGAGTCCTTCTCCTTCGCCGAAGTCTTCCACTGGGACTCCGTCACCGATACTCACGAGTTCACCGGCTACATGAACAGCTACCTATTGGAGAACAAGATCTGCACCAAACGTGGCATCCCGCAGAGTAAACGTCGGATCATCTATCAGGAGCTGGAGCGACGGGCCAAGATACTGGAGAAACTGCACCGCTCGGGGGTCAAGGACTTCTATGAGCTTTATTCAGTTCTGGCGAAAGCCAAGAGCCAAGGGCTCTTCTAGCGGAGCGCCTCCCGCCGGCAGGGACCCCGGCTTGGCCAACGCCAAGCGGGGCTGGCTGTTCGATCCCGACGCCAGCGAGTACGACCTGCTCACCGTCCTCACCTACCTGTCCTGCATCTCCACCGCCAAGATCAGCCGTGAGCAGCTGTTCGAGGCGGGGGCCAAGCTCGGCTACGGCCCTTCCCCCTACTTCGCCCAGGTGGCCGACCTCGTCCAGAGCCTGGGCTACGACTTCGCCAAGGCCTGCCAAGTGGTCGCCCAGTCAGCCGAGGACGAGGTCATGCGCAACTTCCTCCTCCGCCTCGGTAACTCCCTCGCCTCCGGCGAAGAGGAGGCCGCCTTCCTTGAGCGCGAAACACACGTCGCCATGGAGGACTACACCAACGCCTATGAGAGGGACCTGGCGACGCTCAGCAAGTGGGCGGACGCCTTCGTCGCCCTCATGGTCTCGGCCAACCTGGTCGTCCTCGTCGCCCTCATCTCCAACATGATCTACAATATGGGCTCCGCCTTCATCCTAATGGTGGAGGGCGTGGTCATCGTCACGGCCGCCCTTGGGGCCTGGCTGATCTACCGCATCGCCCCCTTTGACCCCGTAGTCCACAAGCTGCGCGACAAAGCACCCGAGCAGAGGATGATGGCCGTCCTGGCCCGGCTCCTTTTCCCCGCCGCGCTCCTGCTGGCCCTCCTCGTCTACCTGTTCGGACAGAGCCTCGGCCTCTCCCTCATAGTGGCTGCGATTTTGATTTTCCCTGTGGGCGTGGCCACCCACCTGCTGGAGCGCAAGGTGGACAACCGCGATCGCGACATCGCCGACTTCCTGCGTTCACTTGGAAGCGTGACCGCCGCCCGCAGCGCAACCGTCATCGATAGCCTCAAGCACATCGACCAGCGGGCCATCGGCTCCCTAGAGCCGGAACTCAAGCGCCTCCTCGCCCGCGTGTCCGCTGGCATCAATACCACCCGCGCCTGGGCCCGCTTCATGGCCGAGACCGGCAGCGAGCTGGTACACCGCGTCGTGCGCGCCTTCTGGGATGCCAATGACTTGGGCGGTGACTCGGACAAGGTAGGCCGGTTCTGCGGGGACATGGCGCTGCGCGTCTACCTCCTGCGGGCCAAGCGGAAGCTCGTCTCCTCCACCTTCAACTACGTCGTCATCCCCATGCACATCGCCCTTATAGGCGTACTGGTCTTCATCAGCGAGGTGGTCGCCGCCTTCAACAGCAAGCTTCTGGAGGCCCAGGCCATGGTCAACGCGGAGAACACCACCACCCTCAACCCGAAGGACATCGGCATCCCCGACGCCCTCGCCTTCCAGAACTTCGACACGAGCTTCATCAAGATCATGGTTCTCGCCGTCATCATTGCTCTGACAGTGGTCAACGCCTTCGCCCCTAGAGCAGCGGCGGGAGGACACAACTTCAAGCTGGCCTTCTTCGGGGCGTTCACGATGTTCACGACCGGCGTGGTCCTGATCGCCGTCCCGCCTATGGCCGCCAACATGTTCTCCGACACCCTGTCACAGCCCGTCCAGTAACCGGAGGTGATACGGATGAGACTGTTTCGCGGGAGGGCCAAACCGAAAAGCGACCAAGAGGACAAGGAAAGGATGCTCGACGCGGACAGCGAAGGCGAGCCCGCGGCTCCCACAGCCGTGCCCAATGCCGGGAGCGAAGCGGGACCCGACACGGCGCCCAGCGACACGCCCGGATCAGACGCGAAGGAAGCCGAGACCGCTGCGGACGCCCCAAAAGAGGCACCACGCCCTCAAGACAACCTCCTCGCTCAGATAGGGGCCGAAACAGATGCGGAGCTCGCGAAGGAAGAGGCGGCCGCCGCCGAAGGCAGCTCTCCCACCGAGAACGACGAGCTGGACCCGGAACTGCTCGACATCTTCCGCGATGCCCGGAACGAGATCCAGGAGAGCTCCCTCGCCGCTGAACTGGAGGACATCGGCGTGCAAGAACTACTCGACGAGATTCTGGGCATAGGCTCCCGCCTGGGGATAACGGCGCAGAGCCCAGCGAGACACCGCGGCCACGAGAGCGACGAGGCCAGCGAGCGACCGGCCGAGACCCCAGCCGCGAGCGAGCCTTCGGCCGAGACCCCAGATGCGAGCGAACCACCGGCCGAGACCCCGGAGGCTAGCGCGCCCATTCAACACTAGCGGCCGCAGGCCTGCCATTGCGGTCGCGAGAGCATCGCCGGCTCGAGGCGCTAAGGGAAGTGCGCGACAAGCGGCCACCTTCCCCTTGAGAGAGCCTTGCCCGCTGTCGAATGTCAGTGACCCCCTTCGCCGCCGCGCTTGTCGGCGGCCCAGAACGGCCAGCGACCTCCAGTGCCCCGCGAGAAACCCTTGCGCCGCCTGAAAATGAGACGGGAACTGATGACGAAGTTGGTGGCAGCTGCAACGAGGATGGCCACAGCTCCCGCTATCATGAAGTGGACGTACAGAAGCAGCAGAGCGAAAACGGACATGTTGATGATCAGGGTCGTGACCGCCATGCCGTTGAACCCCAGCAATCGCTCGATCACATAGCGGGCGGTCGGCTTCTCCGGTGTGCGGTCATACCACGTTATGAAGTAGCTAAGGGTGAAGTTGACCTGGGTCGAGATCTCAAAGGCGAAGAAGTTGGCCAGCAGCTTGGATATGCCAGTGAGCTGAATAACGTAGAGCAGGAGCAACTGGAGCAGGCTGGCCACGCCGCCCACCGACACGAACCTGACGACTCTGGGCGTGCCATGAACGTAGCTGGCAATTGTGCCGCCGTTCAGGAGCCCCGCCTTGGGCTCGGTCACCCTTTGCCACCCTCCTCCACCATTTCTTCGCGCATCGCCAGCAGGCGGCCGGTCACGAGGAGTACAGGGAACGCGAGCGTAGCGAGGAGGGAAAACCACCGCTCGTTACCGACGATCCACGAGAAGAGCGGCCCCACTTTCAGATAGTTGTCCTGGGCCTCGAAGGGCATGGAGGTGAAGTTGATGTACGCGTAGTACACATTGAAGAACTGGACCACGCTTAAGACTGCAAACACGGCCCAGACGGATCTGGCTCTGAGAGCGGTCCCTGCCGTCAGTAGGAGCAGGATGGAGGGGAACAGGTAGCGCTCGTGCATGCGCGTCATGAAGAGATAGAATGCCAGGACGGAGAGCGCGGTGGCCAGTGCGAGGAGACCCGGGCCCTTGGCATCGCGGAAGCTCCAGATGATGCTCACGCTGGCGACCGCGAACAATACCATGCCCCACGACCGGTAGGCCAACCCCAAGAAGGTCAGGTCATCGGGCGTGAACCACTCGGTCAAGCCCAAGAAGCCGACGCTCCAGAAATTGTAGGCGTAGAAGGACGTGACCCGGTAGTTCTCCACATTCGTGGCATCTATCAGTTGATCAAAAATCCCCCACGGGTTCGAGGGAAAGAACGGGAGGACCAAGACGAACGCCGCCGCTGCCGCTGCCGCGACGATAGGCCCGACGCGGGCGGCAAGGCCCTTGCCGAGCGCGATAGCTCGGCTCAGGCGATCAGTCACATCCGATAAGGTAGGCAACACCTGGCGGACCTCGTCTCTCAACCCCCAGAAGACGAACACGGGCAGCGCCGCGATGGACTGCGGCTTCACCAGAAACCCGATGGTGTACACCACAGCCGCTGCTAACGCGCGGCCTTGAGCGAGGTAGTAGACGGTGAGGAGGAGGAAGAAGGCCAGAATGCTGTCCACCTGGCCCCATATCGGCCCCACCAGGAGAACGACCGGATGGAGGAGGTAGAGAGCCGCCGCCCCCGCCCGGATCGCCTCCTTCTGTCCTTCGAGGATGCGGTACAGGAGGTAGGCTGAGGCCAGGTCCGCCGCTATCGAGGGCGTCTTGAGGAGGTACCAGAACTGATCGCCGTTGAAGTCGAAGACGCTGTCCAAGCCCCCAAAGAACCAGAGCACGTACAGGTAGCCCGGCGCCCAATCGGGGAAGGGCTCAGGTGTATAGAACTCCCAGGGCCCGTGCTCGGCGAGCTGGACGCTCCAACCTTCGAACGTGCCCAGGTCAATGCCAAAGCCGGGCAGCGCTGCGGCGATCAACCGCACCAGCAGGCCGAACCCCAGTATGACCGCTATCGGGCTGGCCGGTATCGTGATGCTTATCCTGATGGGCGGAGTCCCTGCCGCTTCCGTATCCATGGTGAGCGCCTGCAGTCTAGTCTACCAGTTGCCCGCGCCAAGGCGTCGAGGTTCGGAGAACCATCACACGACTCCGTCAGAAACGACGAGGGGCAGCTGACAACCGTTACTCGCGCCGGTCTGGCGCCAAGAGGAGAAGCAGAAACACGCTCATGCCAGGGAACTAGAGACTGTTCGCCGTCAGCAACTCCCGGAATCTGCATAAGCAGTTCTCAATGAACACACGCCGGCTTGTTCCCGGTCGCCGAAGGGCACGCAGGTACCGTCCGAAGGCAAGGGACAGGCAGTGACGTAGGAGCGTACCCCCGCGGAGATCGAGACGGAGGCCAGCTGACATGGCGGTTCTGTTGCACGTGAGTGTACATACCGGCCACCGACGGATACGGACAAAGAAGCCCATGGTGAGGTTCTTTACTAGCATGGCAGGCTGCCTCCCCGGGTACGTTCACGTGCAGAGGTTTCTGCGCCGCCGAGTCGGCCCCCTTGACAGCCGATCAAGGGCGTAGTAGACGTGGCTACGGGCTAGCACTGACGAGGACAGCAACCGGTATGACAATCACGAGGTCCATTGTGTCCGGAGCCGGCTCAGTCGGACCAGCAACCGTCAGGCCACAGGCCGGGTGCGGGAAACCACCCGTGCCGACGATATCGCTTGTCATACCAACACGAAATGAAGCGGGAAACGTCCGAGAGCTGGCCGCGCGCATCCAACGCGCCACCACCGGAATTTCGGCCGAAATCCTGTTCGTCGACGATAGCGATGACGAGACGCCGGAGGTTATCCGAGACGTCTCGCAAGGTGGCCAGCTATCAGTGTCATTGATCCATCGACCGCCTGAGCAGCGAGGCAACGGCCTCGGGGGAGCGGTGGTGAAGGGGATACGTGTCGCAGGTGGCCACTGGGTCTGCGTAATGGACGCCGATCTCCAGCACCCACCTGAGCTGATTCCGAAACTGCTCAACATCGCCCGCGATGAAGGAGCCGACATCGTCGTAGCGAGCCGATACACCGAGTCGGGGGAGGCGCCGGGACTGGGTTCAATGCGTCTCGCGGCATCCAGGATCTCCTCCTTCGCCGCCCGGCTTCTATTCCCAGGGCGCATTCGAAACGTGAGCGACTCCCTAAGCGGATTCTTCCTCGTCCGCCGGGCGGCGATTGATCCGGATATCCTGCGCCCTCGCGGATTCAAGATCCTGTTCGAGATCCTGGTGCGTTTTCCCAACCTCAACGTCGCCGAGGTGCCGTTCTGCTTCCAAGCGCGACACTCCGGCGAAAGCAAGATGTGCCTACGCGAAGGGCTCCGCTACGTGACNNGTCTACCGTGCCCTGCCAGCGGCAGCGACCACTCAGAACTCAACCCTGTGGAACTTCGTCTTCACCGTGGGGCCGGGTATTCCGGGAGCCGGTCAGAGGGGAACCGGGAGTTCTCCGATTGGGGTACGCCCTCCCAAGGACCAATGTCGCGCCGCTCATCGGCGTACCACTGCCGGTGATCCCAATGTCGGCGCTCGGCACCCACCACTTAGTCTCAAACCTCGTCAGCCCTCTCATGTTGGGCTTGACGCGTCACCCACACTCCCATCGGTGGATCTCGGCTGAGTCCCTGCACAAGCCCGCTCAGGCGTGGTTCAACCATGACCTTTATGGAATCTCTCGTTCGCAGTGTCTGTGAGACCGAGCCCTCTGGGAAGCTAGCCCCGGTTCAGATTTCACAAGCACAGAAACCCGTCAGAAGCCCTGATGCGCCACTGAGCGGACCAGGGTGCACCAGCGGCTCAAGCGGCGGGCGGACAAGAGAAGGTGAGAATTCGGTGTAAACGCAGTTGCCAGCCAGGTCCCGTATCTCGGCACCTACGATTCGTCCTTGGTGGCAGGAAAACAGCCATAGTATAATATCGGCACTCTTCCGCAAGAGCACAGCCATGCCGCCCGAACTGATGAGACAGCAAGATCAGCACCTCTTAAGAGCAACAGCAGCCGCCATCGGCCATTTGCATCCACCCGCCACCCTGATCAGGTCCCGCATCGCCAGCGGGATCCTCTGTGGTCAATCGGTTCGCCTTGTTCCTGCTCTGCAACCTGCCGATCCCCGGGTTCCTGCCAGCCAAGGTAAGATCGGGACTGTTTCAAGCGCCCCGACAGACGCGCCCTGGTCATCAGGCCTCAGGCGGAATGGTCAGGTGCTCCCTTGCCGACCGCAGTCTCCGGCGGCCAGACACTCCCAGATATCTGAATGGACAACGGACAAGTAGCTGCAGCTAAGACGGCCCAAGCGCTCCGCCTGAGCGCAGTTTGGGGCTTCGCCGCGGGGCAGGCACGAGCCTACAGGACGCTGCTGAAGTTCATGCTGGTCGGTCTGCTCGGCTACCTCCTGTACACGGCCACCCTGTTCGTGGCATACGATTTGTCTCTCCCCTTCATGCCGGACAAGCACAGCAGCCTGCACCTGGGCCTGTTCACCCATAGCGACCTCCGATTGCTCATAGGAACCATTCTGGCGGCAGAGGTGTCCATAACGGGCGGCTTCTTCGCTCGCGACCTGTGGGTCTTCACGGACTGGCCAACCGCTGACACGCCGAAATGGGTGAAATTCGTGCAGTATCAGGCCAAGTCACTCGTTTCGACCCTGGGCATCCTGACGGTAACAGTGAACATCCTGACACCGGAGGCGGGCTTGCCCCACTACATCGCTACCCCCATTGGGGTAACAGCGGCCTTCGCATGGAACTGGCTGTGGGAGAGCGGCGTCATCTGGCGAAGGCGCAGGCAAGCGTAAGAGTCGGCAGAGTGCACCGGGATCCCTTCTCCTCTGGTACCTCCCTGACCGGCACAAGTGTGGGCCGGGATCCCCGAGCCGAGGGCGGTGAGCCCGATCTTGTCGGTAGGGAATACCTACGAAGATACCTGCGCATCGCGCCGGCAGCCCTGGCGCTCTGGCGAGCGATAGAAGCTAAGCATATCGCCACAGTGGAGCTGCCGCGTCCGATCCTGGATCTTGGGAGCGGCTTCGGAGAATTCACCAGCGTGTTCTTCGACGATCTCCCGGACGTCGGTCTGGATATTCGCCGGCCCGATCTACGACGCGCGCAGCAGGGACAACTCTACAAGGCGCTGGTGCTGGGCGATGCCTGTCAGCTTCCTTTCGCAAGCGGGAGCTTCGCCACCGTCTTGAGCGTAAGCGTACTGGAGCACATCCCTCGCACTCACGAGGCTGTCGCTGAAGCATATCGCGTCCTGGAGAGCGGCGGTCGGTTTGTCTTCACCGCCCCCACACAACAGTTGAGCGAGTCCCTCTTCTACAGCCGAGTTCTCAGGCGAGTGGGGCTCTCTCCCCTGGCCCGGCTCTACGCATGGCTCTTCAACCGCGCCGTTCATCACGTCAACCTCTTTAGCGAGGAGGAATGGCTTCGCCTGCTGAAGAACGCGGGCTTCCATCTGGACGAACGTCGGATGACGATAAACCGCCGCTCCCTCAGGGCTTTCGATTTGACGCTACCCTTCGCGGTGCCCTCCCAGGTATCGCGCCTCGTGCTGGGCAACAGAATGGCTCGACGGCCCGATTGGCTAGTGCGCTTCTGGGAGCGGCGCCTGGGGAAGTGTGTCGCCGAAGATGACGCAGAAGGCGCCTGTAACCTGTTTGTCGTCGCCAGGAAGTCGTGACGTGCCGGGGACAGCCTACGATATGCCAGCCTGCTGAGCAAAGTCGGAGGTCACGAACTCTCGGCCGTGGCGAGCTCCCTCGTGACTAGACGTTAGCGTCACTATGATGTGCATACCATACGCACGGGCGTGCTACTGTCCGAGTAAGTCTCAGCGGCCTTCCCCGCTCCGTCGGAAGAGAGAGGTCGTGGAGCATCCCTCCGGCATAGTGAGAGGTGAGCGGCGCCGCCCCGTCCCGAACATGGAGGCGACCCTTGTGAGACTAGCGCTCAGCCAGGCGGAGACCTGCGGACACTGTGACTCCCGTCGTGAGCACACGTGCCGCACTTCTTGTCAGCCGTCCTTTCCTCATCCCATTGACCGAGCCAAGCCGCTCCCGCGGACCGCGCGACCCGTCCTTCGGCAACCCTACCCACCCCTGAACCGCAAGCGCAACAAGACCATCATCGCCTCCGCCATGACCTTCCATGACAGCTTCGACGCACCTGCTCGCCGCTCAACAAACTTGATGGGTACCTCACGAAACGCCCTGCCGGACCTATGGCAAGCGTAGTTGACCTCGTACAAAGAAGCGAACCCCCTGGAGCGGATATTCTCGAAACTCATGGCCTCCAGAGTGGAGCGCCGGAAGCACTTGAATCCTCCGGTACAGTCGCGGATCGGCAGAGCCAGGAGCACGCGCGCCGCCAAGTTGGCAGCCCTGCTGATCAGCCTCCGCCGCAAGGGCCAGCCTTCAGTCGTACCTCCCCTCGCGTAGCGGGAGCCGATGGCAATGTCCGCATCCCGAGCAGCCTCAACCAAGCGAGGGACGTCGCTTGGATTGTGCGAATAGTCGGCGTCCATCTGAACTACGTAGTCGGCACCCAAGGCCAGCGCCGCCCTGAACCCCTCCAAGTAGGCACTGCCGTATCCCATCCTCCCGGACCGCTGGACAAGATGAATGCGCGGTTCGTTTGCGGCGGTCTCGGCAACTAGGCGGCCGGTCCCGTCGGGTGAGTTGTCGTCCACGACGATGGCCTCATATTCCGGTCCCAGCCTCAGAATGTCCGGCAAGAGACCCGGAATGTTTTCAGCCTCGTTATAAGTGCCGATGACTACTACACATTTCATGGTCTCAGGCCAAGGGCTGTAGTTGCGCCCGCATATCATATCATCCGAAGGCTCAAGACGTCGTGACACCTCCGTCATGGAAACGACGCTATGCCCTGCCAGAACGGACGGACCGCAATGGCCAACCGTTACACGGACCAACCAGCACCGGCATGACAGCCGAAAAGGGCATTCCCCCAGGAGATTGGAGACCGATATCGTCGACGCCGGACGCGGGCAGAGGGTAGGCCAAAGCGAGGACGGCTATGGCCAGCAAGACGTTGGCCCCGGATCGGGGCCAGGGGCGACACCGGAACTCGCACGGATGGGATGCCCCCAGGCAACGGTATCTGGCGACAGCCATTCGGTCCAGAGTGTCATCCTGAGCTGAGGCATCACGCGCCCCGGTCCAGCTTGCCTCTCATATCGCTGAGCGCCGGCCAACCATCGCTACTCAGGGCGCCTAGCGCCAAGATGAGAACCAGAAATACGATTCTGCCAGGTTATCAGAGACCTCTACTGCCGCCAGATGCGGGTAGAAATAGACGAATGTCAGGGTGGCTCCTGCCAGGATGAGGACGGCCCCGCCTCGCCTCCAGGGCCGCTGCCACAGCCTATGGATGACGTAGGCCAGGGCCAGCAGCAGGAAGGCCAAGCTGGGCAGGTAGTGATAGATGAACATGATCCGAGGCTGTATGGCCCAGGGCAGAAAGAACCCCAAGTAGGTCAGCACCACAAATAGCAGCGCCGCCTGCTCAGGGCCCACGGCACCCGAAACAGAGACCCTGCCGGTGGCCTCTTCCAGCTTGGCCCGCACCCCAGCGAGCCCTTGCCACAAGGCGAAGCCCAATGCGGGCAGGCCAAGCCAGAAGATGACCGGATTGCCCAGCGAGTAGATCTTGGCGCCACTGGCGGACACGTAGAGGAAGACCGGCCGCATCATGATGGGCCACGTATTCCAGGGCGACGAGTAGGGATGGGTGAGTTCCCGATCCCTGTGAAAGTCGAACGCGAGGTGGTTCAGATCCCATGCGTCACCGAGGGCGTGCCCGCTGAACAGCATGGGAACGTAGGTCAGGAGATAGATGGAGAAGGGGACGACGAGGAAGAACAGGGGTACAGCGATCGAGGCCTCTGTCAAGAACTGCCGCCACTGTGACCTATCGGTCTGCAAGAACCTATAGACGAAATAGAGGCCGATCGGGAACACGGTTAGGGCGGCAGTCCACTTGGTGGCCAAAGCCGCTCCGAAGAAGATCCCGGACAGCAACGGCCGGTCGGAGACCAGGAAATAGACGGCACCGAGGATGAAAAACACCACGTACGTGTCGGGCGTGGCCATCCTCGACTGGGCGAAGAAGAGCCCGTCGAAGATCATCAAGAAAGCCGCGGCCATGCCAGCCACCTCGCTCTTGAATAGCCGCTTCCCCAGCAAGTAAATGAAGATGACCGACCCAATACCGGCCAGAGCACCGAAGAACCGCCAGGCGAACGGGTTGTCTATCTCCCCCGTGATCGACGCCGAGGACACCACCCCGAATATCGCCATTCCACCGGCCATAAACAGCTTGGAGAGAGGCGGATGCGTGTTCTCGTGGCCGAACCACTCCCACGCGGCCGGATCGCCGCGCAGGATCTCCTGACCAGTCGTGGGGAAGTAGACCTCGTCGAAGTAGAAG
>JABAOH010120041.1_pt1 | contig 16798 bp, 13 predicted proteins | sample 7062181 | NCBI WGS metagenome assembly JABAOH01 (sample SAMN14538630, study PRJNA623070) | marine sediment metagenome | biome: marine biome [ENVO:00000428]; feature: marine pelagic biome [ENVO:01000023]; material: deep marine sediment [ENVO:00002113]; isolation source: pool of 5 deep marine...
AGATTCTGAGCGAGCTCGAGCGCGTCTTTGCCCGCGCCAACGGCGAGGTATTCGTTCTCGACATCCACACCACGTCGGGAGACGGCTCACCCTTCGTGGTCATGGGCGACACGCTGCGCAACCGAACGCTCGCCCTGCAGTTTCCCGTCCCGATCATCCTCGGACTCGAAGAACACCTGGACGGTACCCTCTCGGAATACCTGACCAACCGCGGCTACGTCACCATCACGATCGAGGCCGGTCAGCACGACTCGCTCGAGGCGGTCGAGCAGGCGGAGGCCGCGGTGTGGCTGGCGCTGGAGGCGATCGGTGCCCTGGACGGCGTGACAGCGCCCTGGTTGAACGAGGCACGGGCGCGGCTGCGGCGCCGTGCCGACTCCTTGCCGCGCGTTCTGGAAGTCTGTCACCGGCACGCCGTGGCGCCGGGATCTGATTTCCGGATGGAGCCGGGTTTCAAGAACCTCCAGCCGATACAGGTCGGGCAACTGCTGGCGCGTGATCGCAGCGGGGCGATCCACTCGAGCTGGGACGCGCGGCTGCTCATGCCGCTGTACCAGGAACTGGGCAACGATGGCTTCTTCGTGGTCCGCGAGTTCAAGCCGCTCTGGCTCAAGGTATCGGCTCTGCTCCGTCACGTGCGGCTGGACGCGATCGTGCACTGGCTGCCGGGCATATCCAAGCACCCCACCCGGCCCGACACGCTCGTCGTGGACCGGCGCGTCGCGCGATGGCGCTCGCTCGAGCTCTTGCACCTGTTGGGGTTCCGAAAGCGGCGCTCTATCGGCGGCGTCCTGCTCGTCAGTCGGCGCCGACACGACATGGACCGCCGTCACCCCAAACCCCGCTAAGACGAGAACGGCTCCCCACCGCGAGGAGCCGTTTCCTACTCAAGGGCCCGGCTTCGGCGAGCCGGCGCCGTCCTTTACTTCAACGAGCTGGTGAAGACGAAGTCGTTGGCACGCTGGGCTCCGTGGCACGCGATGCAGCCCTGACCCCGACCCGCGACCTCTGCCGCTCCGTCCGGGCCGAGCTTCGCCCAGAACCAGTTCTGGTTCGCCGGGTCGTAGCCAGCCACCTTGTACATCACGGTGATCGCGGCCAACGAGCTGTCGGGCATGAAGTTCTCCTTGACGATGATCGCTCCCGCCGGCATCGACCCCGACTTGTTCGTCACCGCCGCGTGCGCGGCCTCGTTCGCGTACGTGGTGAGCAGCGCGCCGTGCGGATCCCGACCTGTGTAAAGCTGACCCTTTCCGGGCCACAGCTGCCAGTTCGCACGGTAGTCCGCGCTTTGCAGGTAGGTCCAGAGAGCGGTCGCCGTGGTGTCCGGAAGCTGCATCTGCATCGCCGCGGCCGGTTCTTCCATCGCCTCTTCAGCCGCCTGCTCCTCTCCCCTCGCGCACGACATCACGAAGATCAGGCCAAAGCAGAGCAACATCTCCGGCAGACGCTTGAGCATACTCCCTCCTCTTTCTGGCGTGATTGAGTGACGCGCCGGTGTGAGCGCAACCCCCGAGCGTCACAACAACCGATTGTCCGTTGAAGTTCCAACCTTAAGGGCTGCCTCTAGACAAGTCAACCGAAGATGAAAGCGCCCCCCGCATGGGGCGCGGGGAGCGCTGATCTGTGTTCGTCTACGACGCGCGTGCGACGCCGGGCTCAGAAGCCGGGCGAGAATCCGAACTGCCAGATCCAGTCCTTGTTGGGCCGATCGTTCGGGTGCACGTAGTCGATCTCGAGCAGAGCGACACCGAACAGGTTGATCCGGGTCGCTACGCCGAAGCTCGTCACCGGGTTCCACGGATCTCGGTTGCCGCCGATCTGCAACGCGGCACCCTCACTCCACCAGGCCACGCCGGCGTCGAAGAAGAGCGCCAGCGTGATCGGCGGCAGGCCCGCCGGCCGACCCAGCCCGAACGCCTGAGGGATCGGCGCCCGCAGCTCGAAGTTGCCGATCATCATGCGGCTGCCGAAGAGCTGATCGAACACCGGGCAGCTGCTAAACTGTTCACCGACGAACGAGTCGCCGCCGACCCCGCCGATGCACTCATCGAAGTCGAACGAGCCCGAGTCGTAGCCGCGCATGAACTGCTGGTAGCCGATGTAAACCGGTGTGAGCGTCGGCACCAGCTGGCCGTTGAATATCCGTCCTTCCTCGCCACCGTTGCCCCAGCGACCGAAATGCAGCAAGCGGCTGGCGAACGTGTACTGGCCCACCGGCCGGATGTAGCGCCGGTAGTCGACCAGCGCGCCGACATAGTTCAACGACCCGAAGACCGGAGTCGCTTCCAGGCGGTAGCGCTGGCCGAGGATGGGGCCGGTAAACCCGAAGATCGTGTTGTCGTAGACCAGCGCCGTCGACACCGAGCCCAGATTCAACGCGTCGGGCTCGCAGAAGATCTCGCCCGGCGCTTCTTTACACTTCGGGAAGTCAACCTCGTCCTGGCCGATCGGCGTGCCGTTGAACGTGAAGGTTCGCACCTCCAGCTCGTTGTCGAACGTGATGTTCTGGTAGCCGGCGCTGAATTCGATCCGCTGGGCACGGCTGATCGGGTAGGCCAGCAAACCGCTGATCTCGCGGTTGATCTGCCGGAGTCGCAGCTCCTGCTGCACGAAGTTGCCAGTGATCGGATCCTGAGCGATGAAGAAGCCGCGGGTCACGATCGGTATCTGGCCGCCGATGAAGCCCCAATTCCAGCGAGACGCCTGGTTGTTGTAGCCGACCACTGCGGCGATGTCCTGGAAGCTGCCGTTGACCTGTAGCAGGGTGGCCAGCGTGTGCTCGCCCAGGATGTCGCTCCAGAAGAGCGCCGTTCCACCGCCGACGAAGGTGCCGAATTGATCGGCCCCGGCCACGACCTGCGGCGGTGCGATATAATCGAGGGAGAGCCCGGCGCTGTACTTCCGCGACTCGAATTCATCGGTGCTCACGGGCAGACCCAGCTCGGCGTTGCCGACCAGCGCCATCACGTCGCCGACCGGACGGTCGGCGGGCGGCAGCACCGCCGGGCTGACATCGGAGAGCGGCGGAACTACGGGTCCCCCGGCCAGGGTCGAGTCGGATTCGATGGCGTAAATCGTGTAGCGGTCGCCCTCGTAAGCGCTGAACATGAGCGGCTTGCCCTTCGCGGCCAGCGACATGGCGGGGCTCAGCTCTGTGATGCCGCTCACGCCCGTAGTCAGGTTGGTCACCTGGTAGAACTCGCCCTCGGGCAACGTGACTCGATAGATGTTGCTGATTCCGTTGGCGTCGGACAGGAAATAGAGGCTCGAACCATCACGAGACCACTGTGGGTTGATGTTCTTGGCCTCGGGAAAGCTGGGCGCCGGCTCGATGTTACGCGTGTCGAAATCGATGATGGCGAGCCGATAGCCGCCCCAATTCAGCGTGCGCAGGTTCGTGGAAAAGCGATCGCTCACGAACGCGATCCGCTTACCGTCGGGTGACCAGGCCGGCTGCAGGTCGGCGTACGGATCGTTCGTCAGCCGCATCCGCTCGCCCGTGTCCACATCGAGCACGAAAAGGTCCATCAAGCCGCCGACCGCCGCCACATAGGCGATGTAGCGTCCGTCCGGGGACCAGTCCGGATTGAAGATCTCACCGGCCTCCGGGATCTTGAACTCCTTGACCACCTTCGAACGCTGCACGTCGAGGATCGTGATGATCGGTCGGCCCTTGCTGATTCCAGCGAAGACGAACTGTTGACCGTTCGGGTGCCAGTCGCCCGCCGAGTTGATGAACTGCAGGCTCTCGTAGTGCGGGTCCAGCGCCGTCTTCAGTATTCTTTTCTCGATCTTGCCCGTCGCGACGTCCGCCTTGTACATCTCGATCGAGTAGCGGCTCTTCTCAGACAGAAACACCACCTTCTCACCATCCGGGCTCACGGACGGCGCGATGTTGAGGTTGCCGCTCCCCGTCTCCGGGCTGATCGCGACGCGCCCGTAGGCGTCGGGCCCCTGCGTTTTGGCCACGACTTCGTCGTAGGCCGAGCGGATCGACTCCTGCCAGTCGGCCATGAGCTGATCGGGCGAGATCTCCAGAACGGTGGCGATGGCCTGTGCGACGTTCGGGTTGGTCGCCGCCGTCTTGAGGATCTCGCCGACGGCCGGATCGCCCCAGCGCCCGCCGATGTACGCCCAGAGGGCATGGCCGTAGCGGTACGGGTTGTACTTGAGGTTCGCGATCTGGCGGAAGGTCGGGAGCTCATCGCGGCGCGCCGCATCGTGCATCCACATCGCCGTCAGCGGGTAGACCGGACCCAGCGACAGGTATTCCGCCATACCCTCGATGAACCACAGCGGCATGGCCAGGGCCGTCGGGAACCCGCCCCCCAGCGAGCTGCGGGTTTGCGAGGTGATGTCGAATTGGTAGGCATGTACCAGCTCGTGACCCAGAACGTGATCGGTCTCGGCCAGCGAGCCCGCCATCGGCAGCACGATCCGGCGCTTGAACGCCTCGGTCACACCGCCCGTGGCTTCATCGATCTGCCCGGAGAGCGCCGTCGTCTGCTCGAAGTCCGGGTGATCGGCGTAGAGGATGATCGTCTGCCGTCCGCTCAGCTCGTGGTTGAAGATCCGGGACAGCCGGGCGTACCAGCGCTCTGCCATACGTCCCGCTTGTTCGACGGCTTCGCGGGCCTCGGGATAGTAGTGGATGTCAAAGTGCTCGGTCTTGAGCACCTGAAAGTCGAAATTCTCGTACTGAACCTTGTTCCGACCGAAATACTGGGCTTCGGCGGTCCCGGCCCAGAGGCTGACACCCAATCCCACAGAGACAAGCGTGGTTATCGCTTGACGGTGAACGCTCTTAAATCGCATCTCTTCCTCCAGTACCGCGGGCCATCTGACCAACCGGTTCGTCAGATCACGGGCGTGCGCCCGCGTAGCGTCCCCGCCGGCTTGGGTCACGTCGTCCCCGCCGCCGGATCCACCGGCCGATTGAGGGCTCAAAGACTCAAAATAGACCGCCCCCTGTCCCTGCGCGAGGCGCCCTAGGTCCGGGCTGACAATCCGCCGCTAGGACGCAGAATGTCCCACTCCGAGTTTGAGCCGCTGCTACCCTTTAGAACGCCGACACGGCGCCGGTGTTCCGCCGACTTTTCGATTGCCGCCGCTGTGCCCGCCATATAGGTTGGCATGGCTCTGCCGGGAATCATTGATTCGCCCACCGTCAAGAAAGACAGCGATGCGTCGGACACCGTTAGTCGGCGGAGGTCAGAACCGGGGATGAATCGGCCCGGTGGTCGAGCCCCGCGAGGCCTCGACGGAGCGGCTTCGCAAATGCCGGCCATCACCCTCGGCGAGGCGCTGCGGCCTCTTGGCCGACGTTTCGCCCTGGCGGGTGCCTACTTTGTGGTTGTCTTCGCGATCGGCACGGTCGGATACAAGCTCGTCGAAGACTGGGGATGGCTCGAAGCCCTGTACATGGCGGTCACAACGGTATCGTCGGTGGGCTTCATGGAGGTGCGCCCTCTTTCCCCGGGCGGCCGGACGTTCACCATGGTGCTGATCGCCCTCGGCGTCACCGGGCTCGGCATCTGGTGGGCGCTGACCACCGCGCTCATCGTCGAGCTCGACCTGGGCGGCGTGTTGCGGAGGCGAAAGATCATGCGAACTATCGAGGCGCTCGACAACCACTTTATCATCTGCGGTGTCGGACGCATGGGCCGCGTCGTCGTGGCCGAGATGGTCCAGGCCGGACACCCCTTCGTCGTCGTCGAAAACAGCCCGGACCGAATCGCCCGGCTCCGGGACTCTTATCCGGAGGCCCTGATCGTCGAGGGCGACGCGACGCGCGAGCAGACGCTTCACAACGCCCGGGTCGACACAGCTCTCGGCCTCGCCGCGTGTCTGGCCGAGGACGCGGACAACCTCCTCGTCTGTATCACCGCCCGCAGTTTGAGCCCCAGGCTCACGACGGTGGCTCGCGCCTATAACGAGGAGTCCGTTGACAAGCTACGGCGTGCCGGCGCCGATCACGTGGTGTCGCCCAACTTCACCGGCGGCATCCGCATGGCGTTCTCTCTGCTCCGGCCTCACGTGGTCAACTTCCTCGACTGCGTCATCACCGAAGCCGGTATCGAGCTGCGCCTGGAGCAGGCGACCATACCCCGAGGCTCTCACCTGGTCGGCCTGACACTCGCCGAGGCCAAGATCCCCCAGCGCACGGGCCTGGTCGTGCTGGCGCTGCGTCGCGAAGGCCAGACCGGACCCCCCCGCTCTACAACCCCGGTCCCGAAACCCGGCTCGAGGCCGGCGATGTGATGATCGTCCTCGGACGCTCAGAGCAGGTCCAGCAGCTCCGAGACTACGCCGACGTCGAAGTCCAGGTCTGAACTCGATGCGATCGGAGCGGCGCGGGCCGATGACCGGCCGCGCCGGCGGTTTAGGGACGCTCATCCGGGGCGCCGGCCGCAGGCGCCACCCGGAGCGGGTTGGAAAACACCCAGGGGCGAAGGTTCCAGTAAAGCGGGCCCACTCGGAACGTGTACCGGTACACCTCCACCCGGTACGCGCCGGCGGCAGGAACCGGCCAGGCCAGCGACGGGCCGCGTAGCCAGGCGACGGGCACGCCGTCGCCAACTACACGGTAGAGGGTACGCGACGGTGAGACGTCCGCGAAGCCGGCGCGAAGAAGCAGACCCGGCTCCCAACTCCACTGACGGCGCGGCTGCGCTGGGCCAGACTCCGGTTCGACCCACAGATCGAAGCTGCGGGCTTGGCTCGCGTCGCCGAAGGAGATGTGGACCCGTCCACGTCGCAGGGCCGCGGCGAGGGCGGCCGTGGCCTCCTCGGCCCGGGTCGGCAGCGGACCGGCCAGGGTGACGTGATTCACCAGGCTCCTGAAGAAGGGCTCGTAGCCCGGGACCAGGCGTCCTGCCACACGGACCTTCGGGTGCGCGTCGAGGCCCGCCAGAGCGGTGAGATCGTGTCGGGCGTAGAGGGAGTCGAAGGCCGCCACCGCCGGCTGGTCGAATCCCTTTCGGTGCAGGCGCAGCAGGCTCTCATGGCCACGGCCGAGGGGGGCGCTCACCGCCAGAGCGCTGAGATGATAAAGCACCCAGGGGTCGGCCAGGCGCGCGCGACCCACATCGGCCAGATCGAACGCTTCCCAACCCACGATGCCCGGCACCGACTTCGGTCGCCAGCTATCGCGCACCCGAGGGCTGCGTGAGTGAGCCACGATCGCTGTCGCGCCAGCCCCCTCCAGCCGGCGCCCGAGCGCTTCGAGCCCGCCGTCCCAACGGGTCAGGGCGGTGTCGAGCCCGAACACCAGAACACGACCGATCTCCGGCCCCAGCGAGACCTCCTGCCCGCGGACCAACAACACGTTCTGCTCGTAGCGAGCCGGTAGCTGCCACAGGCTGTCCGGCGCCGACTCCGAGCGGTGGTCGGTCAGCACCACGAAGTCGAGCCCGGCGGCACGGGCGGCCAGCGCCACTTCCGATTCGCTGCCGATCGCGTCGTGCGAGCGGCCGGTATGAACGGCGATGACGCCGGCGGCGACCGCCCCGGACGGACTGAAGATCGGAAGTGCGCCGACCGCGGCCCTGGGCTGGGTTTGCGTGCGCAGCCAACGCAGACGCGGCCCGGCGTACCCGACGAACAGGTAAAGCGCGAACAGCGCCGCGACGATGCGACCGATCCGCTTGCGGGTTCGGCGGCGTGACACCCGTCTTCGAGGCCCGAGAAGGCTAAGCGGGGCCGGCGTCAAACGTCCAGGTTCTTGACGAAGCGGGCGTTCTCCTCGATGAAGGCGCGGCGCGGCTCGACCTCATCACCCATGAGGAGCGTGAACAGCCGGTCCGCCTCGACGGCATCGTCCATCGTGACTCGAAGGATCGTGCGCCGCTCGGGGTCCATCGTCGTGCTCCAGAGCTGATCCGGGTTCATCTCGCCGAGGCCCTTGTACCGCTGCACATCGGGCCGCCCGCTCTTCCCGTCTTCGCCCATGCGGCCCATGATCTGGTCCCGCTCGTCATCGCTGTAGGCGTAGTGCTCCTCCCTGCCGCGCTTGACGCGATAGAGGGGCGGCTGGGCGATGTAGACGTAGCCCGCCTCGATGAGCTGTCGCATGTGGCGGAAGAAGAAGGTGAGCAAGAGGGTGCGGATGTGGGCGCCGTCCACATCAGCGTCGGTCATGATGATGATCCGGTGGTAACGGGCGTTCTCGAGGTTGAACTCATCGTCGCCGATCCCGGTACCCACCGCTGTGATGATCGTCCGAATCTCTTCGTTGGAAAGCACCCGATCCAGTCGGGCCTTCTCGACGTTGAGGATCTTGCCACGCAAGGGCAGAATCGCCTGGAAATTGCGGTCGCGCCCCTGCTTGGCCGAACCGCCGGCCGAGTCACCCTCCACGAGGTACAGCTCGCTCACGTTGGGGTCGTCGAGCGAGCAATCCGCCAGCTTGCCGGGCAGGATCGAGCCTTCCAGCGCCGACTTGCGACGCGTCAGATCCCGGGCCTGACGCGCCGCCTCGCGGGCGCGAGCCGCCTGCAGGACCTTGTCGACGATCCGTCGAGCGACCGAAGGGCTTTCCGCCAGGAAGTTGGAAAGCCCTTCATTGACCACGGACTCGACGACGCCCCTCACTTCGCTGTTACCGAGCTTCGTCTTTGTTTGACCCTCGAACTGCGGGTCCATCACGCGCGCCGAGAGGATCGCGATCAATCCCTCGCGGACGTCCTCTCCCGTGAGCGCGAAGCTCGACTTCTTGAACAGGCCGTTGCGCCGCGCGTAGTCGTTCAGGGTCCGAGTCAGGGCGGCCTTGAAGCCGGTCAGGTGAGTGCCACCTTCGTGGGTATTGATGTTGTTGACGAAGGTGAAGGTGTCCTCCTTGTAGCCGTCGTTGTACTGAAGAGCCAGCTCGACCTCACACTCGGGGCGCTTGGCCTCCATGAAGACGACCTCTGAGTGCAGCGCCTTGCGGTTGCCTCGCAGATACCTGACGAACTCTTTGATGCCGCCCTCGTACTGGAACTTGTTCTGCTTCTCCTGGCCGGGCCGCTCGTCTGTGAGGGCGATCTTTACGCCGCGATTCAGGAAGGCAAGCTCACGCAGTCGCGTGGCCAACATGTCGTAGTTGAAGTCGAGCTCGCTGAAGACCTGAGAATCCGGTCGAAACGTAACTTTGGTGCCCGTGCGGTCGGTTTTTCCCGTCGTCTTAAGCTCGGACTTCTTCTGACCGCGCCCGTAGCTCTGGTGCCAGATCTGGCCGTCGCGGTGAACTTCGACCTCGAGCCACTCCGACAGCGCGTTGACGACAGAAACGCCCACGCCGTGGAGGCCGCCGGAAACTTTGTACGATTCCTTATCGAACTTCCCTCCGGCGTGCAGCGTGAGCATGGCCAGCTCGACGCCCGGAACTTTCTCGGTGGGGTGTGTGTCGACGGGAATCCCACGGCCGTTATCGCTCACCGTGACCGAGTTGTCGGAGTGGACGACCACCTCGATCTGATCGCAGTAGCCCGACATCGCCTCGTCGATCGAGTTGTCCACCACCTCATAGACCAGATGGTGAAGGCCGCGCGCCGACGTGGAGCCGATGTACATGCTCGGTCGCCGTCGCACGCCTTCCAGCCCCTTGAGGACCTGGATCTTGCCCGCCGTATAGCTCGCCGCGGATGACGCGGCCCGGGCGCTCGTCGTATCGCCGGTCTTCGCTGCCGCCGCCGGCGCTGTCTTACCCGCGGCTCGCGCCGCCGGCTTCTTGGCTCCCGTCGAAGGCTTCGCCGACGCCTTCTTCCTAGCTTTGTGTCCCATCACCTCTCCTCATGATTGCCAACAGCCCACCTCAAGCTGTCTTGCCGCGTTCGCCTCGACGCCCCGCGGCGAGCCTGAATACAATCTTCCTGAACTTGCCGTGCCTCCGTCCAGCGTTGAGCTTGGCAAGAATCCGTCGTTCCAACATCTCCAGCTCCATCATCCAGGCCGACGAGCTGACCTCCACGAAAAGCGTCTCGCGCTCGAAGCCCGTGGGCGTCGCCACCCGCGCCACCTCCGGGCCCACCAGCTCGGGCCACTCTGGAACCACCGAGGCGCGCTCGACGTTCTCCGCCAGACCGCGCGCTCGCAGCACCGCATCGACCACCGCACCGACGTGCCGCAGGCTGCCGCCGCGCTCGCTCACACGCGCCGCACCTTTCCGGCGGCGATGCGGAATTCCTCCAGGCTGCCGCCCATCAGCGCCAATTCGCTCGGCTTAGGAGAGGTCACGAACACCTGTCCCCATTCCTCCGCAGCCACGAGTTCCACCACGCGCTCGGCCCGGGCAGGATCGAGCTCGGCCAGTACGTCGTCCAGCATGATGATCGGCCGCCGACCTCGTGCGCCCCGCACGACGCCCGCTTCCACCATGCGCAACGCCACCGCCGCAGTCCGCTGCTGGCCGGCCGAGCCGAACCCACGCAGTGCCACGCGTTGGGGCTCTTCCTCGACCCAGAATCTCAGATCGTCGCGGTGGGGGCCGATCAGCGTCAGACCGCGCCGCCGTTCCCGCTCCCGATGCAAATCCATCGCTCCGCGGAACGCCGCGGCCCACGACTCCGTCGCGTCTCCGCCCCCGCTGGTTCCGTCCGGTCGCGGAACCGACGGCATGTACTCCACCCCCGCCGCCTGACCGCCCGATATCGCCGCGTAGAAGCCGCGGAAAGCGTCACGGCTCGCCGCAACCCAGCGAGAGCGGGCGTCGACGATCCGGCTTCCCACCTCGACCAGTCCGTCATCCCAGGCGGCCAGCTCTTCTCGCTGCGCCCGGTCACGCAACAGGCCGTTCCGCTGTGCCAGGATCTGACGGTACCGCTGAAGCGCCGATAGATAACCCGGCTCGACCAGGGAGAGGAGGATGTCGAGAAAGCGCCGGCGTGCGCTGGGCCCACCCGCCACGATATCGATGTCGCTGGCGGTGAACACGATGGCGCCGACCCGGCCGATCGCGTTCGCCACGCGCTCGGGCTCCCACCCGTCCAAGCTGACCTTCTTTCGACGGCCCTCGCGCAGGTAGCCCGCCGCCACCTCGCTCTCCCCTTCACCACCCTCGACACCTGCAAGGTGGCCTACCACCCTGAAATGGTCTCTTCCAAATGTGATGAGCTGCTCGTCCCGCGCCCCGCGGAACGAGCGAAAAATCTCGAGATAGTAGATGGACTCCAGCAGGTTGGTCTTGCCCTGACCGTTGTCGCCGATCAGGGCGGCGCCGCGCTCCGGAAGCTCGACGTCCACGTCCTCAAAATTCCGGAAATTCCGGAGCCCAAGCCGCTGGAGAAACACCCCTAAAATATAAGTAAATGCAAGCGATTTTCAAATCCGCATCCCCACCCGGTCGGCCCGTCAATTTTGCGCTTTTTCGGGTCGGGAACACCTGTTCCCCCGGCCCGGCGCCCCACGGCTCAGAGGGGGTACCGGGCCCGGCGGCTCCGACCTCAAAGGTTCGCACATGTAATCGGAAACACGTTGCACTCGATCACCACGGCGACCACTGGTTCCGACAGGTGCCGGGTTCCGGTGACGTCTTCGGCGACGGCCTGAAACTGAACCTGCGCTCCGGTCTGAAGGTGGCCGGGGATGCGGATTCCGAAGACCAGCTCCACGGTTTCCAAGGGCGGGTCAAAGTCGCGGCGCTCCATCGCCAGAGTGTCGGGCAAAGTGTTCAGCGTGAGGACCACTTCCACCGCCTGGATCAGCCCCGCGCCCTCCACCACCACGATCGTCGTCGAATCGGCCGGCACGAATTGCTGTGAGCGCGGCGCGATGACGGCGATCGTCGTCGCAGGAAGCGGCTCGCTCAGACCGGTGGGACGGTCGCGGGTGGTCTCACAAGCGACCAGGAGCAGCAGGCCGGCCACCACGATCGATCGCTCGGGTGGCCAGGCACGTGACCGACGGATTTGGAACNNGGCACGTGACCGACGGATTTGGAATAACATCGCCGTGAAGCCTCACGCAGGTCGCCGGATCAGGCGTCGAACCGTTTCTGGTGTCCCCCGAGTCTATATGAACCGCGCTCCCCCTCACGCGCTGTGATCACTTCAGCAGATCGCGCCACGACGTCCGCAGCGGCTCGAGCGAGTCGCCATGTTCCAGCCGGTCGAGCAGGCCTTCCAGGCTCACGCGCATCCGATCGGTCGCCCGCGCGTACCCCAGCCGCGCCGCCGCCAGCGTAACCGCAATCAGGGGCAGCCCTGCGACCAGCAAGGGGGCGACCCCGCTGATCGCCGCCGTCGTGACACCGACCCCCGTGGCCAAGGGCACGCCGCCGCCGATCCCCAACCCCCAGAACCAACCGGCGCGCTCGTTGCCGAGGTCGGCCGTGAGCGTGACCTGCGCCGTCGTCTCCGCCAGCGGGGTCAGACGTAGCTCGACTGCGCGAGCTTTCTTGGCCAACTGATAGCCCCGGCCGAACAGGTCGACCGACCGCAGGATAGACACGAGCACCCCGCGATCCGGCTCCCAAAGCGAGCCGGAATGCGACCGCCGCACCAGGCGAAGGCTCTCATTCGTCTGGAAGTGCGACTCGAGCACCTCTCGCAGCTCGCCTGCCGGCCGGTCGATGCTCCGCGTCGCCGTCACCAACCCGGGCCCGCAGAGTCGCGACAGCCACCCCGGATCCACCAGCAGGCCGCCCGCACCGGCGAAGTGCTCGGCCAGCGCCCGCCGTGTGCTCACCTCCGAGAGTCCGACTTCGCCGGCGATGCGAAGGACGTCGTCTTCGCTCAGCTCGGGATTGTCGCTTCCCGAACGCGCCTCGAGCTCGGCGGCACGTCGAATCACGACCTCGAGGTCGCGCCGTGTGAGCTGGCGTCCTCCGGTCGGCTCACCCACGCCCTAGCTCCTGCCCGAGCGCGTTGCCCGCCCCGCCCGTGCGTGTCGCGGACCCAGCACCGAACCCGTCAATCTTCTCGTCGCTTCGCGCGAACCGTCTCCGGCGCCCGCGGTTCGGGAAGCCCGACCGACGGTGCCGGCAGCTCGCGGGTCTGTGCCGAATCCGCCTCCTCGCCGACTCCCTCTTCCTCCAGCCCTTCCACATCGATCAGACTGGTGGCCGCTTTCCGCATGAACGGCCTGAACAGGTCCATCGGTATCGGAAACAGGGTCGTCGAGTTGTTCTCGGCTGCGATCTCGGAGACTGTCTGCAGAAAGCGGAGCTGCAGGGCCGCCGGGTCCGCGCTCATGATCTGGGCCGCCGCCACCAGCTTGCGCGACGCCTGGTATTCGCCCTGGGCGTTCACAACCTTCGCCCGCCGTTCACGTTCCGCCTCGGCCTGCTTCGCCATCGCCCGCTTCATCTCTTGCGGCAAGTCGATGTCTTTCACCTCGACGGCCGTGACCTCGATGCCCCAGACATCAGTCTGCTCGTCGATGATCGTCCGCAGCATGTCGTTGTATTTCTCGCGCTCGGCCAGCAGATCGTCCAACTCCGCCTGGCCGATCACCGACCGCAGCGTGGTCTGGGCGAGCTGAGAGGTAGCGAACAGGAAGTCTTCGACTTCCATGATCGCCTTGACCGGAACGTTGACGCGGAAATAGAGCACCGCGTTGACTTTCACCGACACGTTGTCACGCGTGATCACATCCTGCGGCGGGATGTCCATCGCCACGATCCGCAGGCTCACCCGCTGCATGCGCTCGATGCCGAAGGGAACGAGGAAGATCAGACCCGGACCGCGGGCCCCGCGCAGACGGCCGAGCCGAAAGACCACGGCTCGCTCGTACTCCCACATAATTCTCAGGCTTGTGGCCAGCGCGGTGGCTCCGGCCACGGCCAGGGCTGACAGTAGGATTTCCAAAACGACCTCCCGGCCGAGACGGCCGACGTGTTATGAGCTACGGAGGAAGAACTCGTCGCGATAGATCCCGAACAATGCCATGCGCCACCTCGCGTGGTGGGTAACGCCACGCCTGCCGGGGCACGCCCGGCCTCGTTGTGGGAGCTTTAAAATTAGCCGCAGAATCAGGCTCGCGCGAGCGTCGGCGGAAGGGGGGGGCGACCTTGGCGAAAGAGCAGAAACAACCCCCGGCGGCCGGGGTNNCCTCCAGGCCTCCGGGGGTTCGATCGTGGTGTCGCCGACTACTTCGCGCGCTTGCTAATCGAGAACACGTAGGCGGCGACGGCCTTCACTTGCTCGTCGGTAATGCCGCTACCACCCTTGGCCGGCATCGCCGCACCCGTGGTCGATTTGCTCGCATCGACGCCCTTCATGATGCTCTGGGTGATGCCGGCGAGCGATCCGTCACCTTGCACCCACTCGGCGTCGGTCAGGTCGGCACCCAGACCCGGTACGCCCTTGCCCTCGGGACCGTGGCACACACTGCAGAGACCCGCGCCGACGAAAAGCGACTTGCCCTGGGTGATCATCTCCTGGGTCACACCCTCGGGGAGCTTGGCCTGCTGCTGCTCGCCGCCCATGGCGTGGCCTTCCATCTCGTGGCCCGCCATCTCCTGGCCCTGAGCCATCTGGGTCGGCTGAGCCGCTGGCTGAGCTGCTGGCTGAGCTGCTGGCTGAGCCGCCGCCGTCTGGCCCGCCGCCGCCTGCTGCTGACCCGACTCGGCGCCCCCGCACGCCAGCGCCACCGTGAGGCTCAGCGCGAGGGCAGCCACCGCAAAACCGCTCTTACGAAACATCCTGTCCTCCGTTGGGGGGGTAAAACGCAGCGCGCCTTGATCGACGGACCCCGTGCCGCGACCGTTGCCGCCGGCCAAAAAGCGAGCTGTGCGACGCCGGCGTGCTGCTGGTAACTCGATTGAGATGCTCTGAAAGTTTTGCGCCCCGATGATACCGGGCGCCTTCCTGCACGTCAAGCTACCCGCCTGGCCTGCCCGGCCGCGGCGTGCCGCAGCGAGCACAGAAGCGCCAGGCGCGATCGAGCTCGGAGCCGCACGATCGACACGTGGTGGCCGCGAGCTGATAGCCGCAGAAGGGGCAATAGAGAGCCGTTTCGGGCAACGCGGCGTCGCATTCGGGGCAGGCCGCGAGTGACGCGGTAGACGAGTCTTCCGTCGACGCCGCCGACGGCGAGTACAGCGGATCGAGCAGCTGGTCCTCCTCGCTCCCCTCGGCGACCGGCGCGGGCACGTCGGCCTCCGGGTACGACTCGGTTGGCGGAGCCTCGGTGCGCGCCGACTCGATTCGACGGGCCTCATCCGCCTCGGCATCCCGCTCGACCTGCTCGCGCAGCGCCGGCGGCGCGTAGCGGATATCGCCGGGCGGCGGGATCTCCTCCGGGTTGAGCCAGACCCGGCTGTCACCGAAGGCGCGGTAGCGCCGGATGTCGGGCAACGGCTCCTCGAGACCGGCTCTCAGCTCTTGTTGCATTGGGCCTTCGCTCAGAACGTAGCCGCGCTCACCCGAGAGCAAGCGCGAGAGGGCCGTCTCGTAGTCGTCGTTCGACCTGAACCCCGCCCGGTTGCGCACCTTCGAGTAGGGGATGATGCGCCCCGTCACCTCGGAGACAGCGAACGGCTCTTTGACCTCCGCCGGACGCTCCCGGCGCAAGATGTCGACGAACTCGATGAAGAGCCGGTCGAGGTCATCCATCTCGTTAGGCCTGCGTCTAGCGGGCGCGCTCGAACAGGTAGGCGCTGTCCATGTGGCGATGGCCCACTGAATCGAAGACGGCGTAGCGGCTGCCCGACCATATCGCCGCGGCCCCATGCACGCCCTGCTTGTTCACGGCGTAAAAGTTCACATTGAAGTTCGGTCGCCCCTCTTCGTTCAGGAGGCGCTTTTCCACGGTGAAGCGAACGATTCGCCGCAGCGCTTCGAGACACGCGTCGGTCGGCGCGAGCCCGCGGCGCATCTGCTCCACCACCAACATCGATCCGCAGCTCTTTATCACGGCCTCGCCACGGCCCGTGGAGCCGGCGGCACCGACGTCGTTGTCCACGTAAAGACCGGCACCGATGATGGGGCTGTCTCCAACCCGCCCCGGCACCTTGAAGGCGAGGCCCGAGGTCGTGGTCACGCCTGAGAGGCTGCCCGCCCCGTCGAGGGCACAGCAGTTGATCGTACCGTAGCGGCGACCGCCTTCCCAAGCGTCCTCGAGCCCGAAGTCCGTTATCCCTTCCTCCGACTGATCCGGCGTCAGGTAGTCATCCTCACGGCTCAAACGGGCGCGCCAGCGCAGCCACGTCCGCCGAGCGCGATCGGTTAGCAGGTTCTCTTCGCCGAATCCCATCTCGAGCGCGAAACGCCGCGCGCCGTCGCCCACCAGAAACACGTGATCGGTGTACCGCATCACCGCCGCCGCCACCTGGGCCGGATGCATGAAGCCCTCGAGCGCGCCAACCGCTCCAGCCCCGCGGGTCGGGCCGTGCATGACCGACGCATCGAGCTGGACCACACCGAGCGCGTTGGGCAAGCCGCCGTAGCCGACGCTGGTATCCTCGGGGTCGGCTTCGACCAACCCGACGCCCGACACCACGGCCTCGAGCGTGTCGGTCCCGGAGCGCAGCAACTCCATGGCGCGTTGCGTCGCCTGCAGACCGTTGGCGCTGGCGATCACCACCGGCCCGCCCTGGCCGCGCCCCGTGCCCGTTCCCACGGCGGACGATGATCGCGCGGACAGGCCGCCGCCGAGGGCGCCGATCCCTGCCAGGGCTCCGGTCTTCAGAAAGTCACGACGCGTCGGCCAGGTCATGGCGTTCTCTCCCTCGCTAGGTCCGCTTCCACGCTGCGGATCGATGTTCCGAATGCTTTGGGCTTCGAAAGTTCGAGCGACTCGGCACGGATTCAACCGATGGAGTCGGGCACGCTAGGCTCCAGCTCAGGCACCGGAAAACCCATCGCTCGGGCACGCT
>JABAOH010095863.1_pt1 | contig 16793 bp, 12 predicted proteins | sample 7062181 | NCBI WGS metagenome assembly JABAOH01 (sample SAMN14538630, study PRJNA623070) | marine sediment metagenome | biome: marine biome [ENVO:00000428]; feature: marine pelagic biome [ENVO:01000023]; material: deep marine sediment [ENVO:00002113]; isolation source: pool of 5 deep marine...
ATCGTAATGGTCGCCAGGGTCTGGTTTTCCCGCTCGATAGACACGCCTTCTTTGGCCTCAATGGCCTGATGAAGGCCATCACTGTACCGACGACCCGGCAAGAGCCTGCCAGTGAATTCATCGACGATAATCACCCGCCCATCACTGACCACATACTCCACATCCCTCTCAAAGAGACTGTAGGCCTTCAGAAGCTGGGTGATATTGTGGATCTTCTCCGCCTTTTCTGCATACTCTCTTTCCAGCTTGTGCCGTTTTTTGATCCGCTCTTCCTCTGTTCCCCCCAAATCCGCGTCGACCTGGCTCAAATCAGGGAGGACAAAAAAGTCCGGATCTCCTGGAGACAGGGCCCGTCTACCCTTCTCAGTAAGGTCACAGACATTGGACTTTTCATCAATGGAATAGAACAACTCCCCATCCAATTCGTCCATCCGTTTGTCACGGATAAAGTCCAACTCGACACGATCGATCAGTTTCTTGTACTTAGGATCCTCCATCATGTTGAGAAAACGTTTGTTCTTCGGAGCCCCTCTCTTGACCTGAAGAAGCCGTACTCCCCCTTCATAGGTTTCGTCACTACTGAACATCCTCTCGGCCTCGGAAATGTAACGATGAACCAGAGTATTCTGGTTCTGAACGAGCCGTTCCACGGACCCCTTCACCTCTTTGAAGTGGTGCGTGGAGTGTTCCACGGGCCCGGAGATAATGAGAGGTGTCCTCGCCTCATCGATCAGGATACTGTCGACCTCGTCCACAATGGCATAGTGGTGGTCTCCCTGAACGACACCCTCTCCATCGATAGCCATATTGTCTCTGAGGTAGTCGAACCCAAATTCTGTATTCGTCCCATAGGTTATGTCGGACTTGTATGCTTCCTTTCTGACGCTATGGTCCATGTCATGGTAAACAACACTGACGCTCAGACCAAGAAAATTGTATATGGCTCCCATCCACTCACTGTCACGTTTTGCCAGATAGTCATTGACGGTGACAATATGGACGCCCCTACCGTTGAGGGCATTCAAATAGGCAGGCAAGGTCGCCACCAGAGTTTTGCCCTCACCCGTCGCCATTTCGGAGATCTTCCCCTCATGGAGAACGATTCCACCAATGAGCTGAACATCGAAATGTCGTTCCCCGAGGGTCCTCTTGCTCGCCTCTCGGACCACGGCAAATGCCTCAAACAGAATGCTATCGAGGGACTCTCCGCGATCGATTCTCTCACGAAACTCGCCTGTCTTCGCCCGAAGCTCAGCATCACCCAGCCTCTGTGTCGAGAACTCCAGGGCACTGATGCGCTCCACCATGGGCTGTATTCGTCGAAGCTCTCGATCATTCTTGGTGCCCACAACTCTTCTTAATATGGAAGGCATGATATCTACTCCTCTTCCGGTGAATCCAAGACATTATACTGCCTTGCACCTGGCCATNNGAGAATGAGAAACTATCCGTTCACCAGGATTCTATTATTCGAGGCGATAAATCACAACAGAGGAAACCAAAGGGCGGGGGTCGAGAAAATTATGAAATATAGCGTCGGAGAGGAATGGAAAAACCGAGTTAGGGGTCAATTGGAGAGGTAATGACGAGGATTAATGGGCATGCCCTCAGCCCTCACCTCGTAATATAAATGGGGGCCTATGGAGCGCCCAGTATTTCCGATTCTGCCGATCAACTGGCCTTTCCGAATTTTCTGGCCCACCGTCACCCCCATTTCGGATAGATTACCATATCGAGTCGTAATCCCGTGGCCATGACTCATCACGAGCATTCTTCCGTGCTCGGGGTCGGTTCCAACCATGGTGACGAGGCCATCGGCAGGTGCGACAATGGGTGCACCGAGTGAATTGGAAATCTCAATTCCCTCATGCATTTCAGGGCGGCCCGTCAGGGGAGAGATTCGAAAACCAAAATCCCCAATAATCCACCCCCGGGAGGGCCAGACCGAGGGAACATGAGGTAGATACTGGTCCCCTTCTTGGACGAAATTTCCCACCTCCTGGAGCTCCTGCTTGATCGGGTGGGATGCTTCGTCCGAAAGGATCGAAGCAGGCCTTCCGGGTCTAGCAAGCGTATCCAAACTACTCTGGCTCCGGGTCCTTCCTCGAAGATCTCCTGGGAATGGACCGCCCACACCAAAGAACGGATTCGGTCGATTCTCAAGATTTGCGATCACTCGAAGCTTTGCGTCGAACTCCTTCATCTGAGCGATTCGGTTTTGTAACTCGGCTATTCCCTCCGAGAAAGACCGGATCTCTTTTTGTTGAGCCCGATTCTCCCGCTCTAATGCGGTGATCTCAACGGCATAGTCAGGGTTCTTGAAGGCGTGCAGACCCAGGATAACGGCACAGAAAACCAAGAAAGGAAGAATCAGAAGCATCAGAGTAAGAACGGTTTTGGGTAACTTGAATCGCCTCACATTGGATGAATCTTTTGCAAAAATGAGAATGGTGATATGATCACCCGCCAAAACGGCCCCCCTTCATGCCTTCAGCACATGTGGTTATGCATCATGCCTCAGGCTAGATATCAAAAGTGTCCGACCGTGTCAAGTTCTTTTTCTCATTCCGACCATAAATCGATTCCGGCGCAGAAATCCACGGTGTCCCTATGCAATTACGATACCAAAATTATTGCTTATCGCGGGCGAACGGGTAGGACAAATAAGTATTTGAAATTAAATAATTTTCTTCAAATTCCCGGAAACCACCGACAAGATTTCAAATTGAATAATTTTCAACCACCATGCCAAAAATTGTCCGCTTTCCCAATGAGAAACCCGTGGCCAAGAAACTCCTCTACCATCGAATGAGAGAACTTCCCCACGTCAGCCCCCCTCCAAAGGCCGTCAGGACCACAAGGTCACCCTTTTCAATGGTTCCGTCCCTCACAGCCTCATCCAATGCAATGGGAACGGTGGAAGACGATATGTTCCCATATCTCTCAACCGTCAGGTAAACCTTTTCCATGGGCACCCTGAGTCTTTTCGCCATCTGCTGAAGGATCCGGAGATTGGCTTGATGGGGGATAATCAGCTTGACATCGTCAAAAGTGTAACCATTCCCAAAAACAGCCTCCTCCGTTGCTTCAGCAAAGCATCTCACAGCAACCCTAACCGAATCGCTGGCCCGAATCATCCTTAGATAGTGGAGTTTCTGATCCACGCTCGCGTGGGAAATGGGCGTTGTCTTTGAACCGCCTCCTGGGAGGAGAAGATTCTCTCCATTCTTACCGTCCGTATGGATATGAGTCGATACGATTTCGCTGCATTCTTGGCCATCATCGACCGGCTTCAATACGACAGCTCCAGCGCCGTCACCCCAGAGAATACAACTCTCCCGGTCAGTCCAGTCGAGCGTCCGACTCATCACTTCCGAGGCCACCACCAGGGCATTGCCAAAAGTGCCGGTTTTCAGGTACTGCTCTGCAACCGAAAGGCCGAAGATAAAGCCGCTGCAGGCAGCGACAACATCAAAGGAAACCGCATTATCCGCTCCGAGTCTCGCTTCCAGCCAATTGGCTCCGGATGGACAAGCGGTATCAGGGGTCATCGTACAGAGCAGGATGAGTTCCACGTCGGACGGAGAGATCCCCGCCACCTCCATGGCTCTCAAAGAGGCTTCCTTGCCCAGATCAGAGGCATACTCGTCAGGAGCTGCAATTCTCCGCTCTCGTACCCCGGTTCGCTTGCTTATCCACTCATCCGAAGTATTCAGAATCTTTTCCAGGTCGAAATTGCTGAGAACTCTGCTGGGTACATATGAGCCCGTCCCCGTAATTGCAATTCGCTTCATTTGCCCGTTCCTCTTCACGCGACTCCGCGACTTCTCATAGGAATCGATGGGTTGCAGGCTTCCCCTATGGCAGTATCATTAAGAACGCGTCCTCGTCACAATCAGGGAATTTCACACATCTCAGGCAATCAGCCCATATCTTATGCGGAAGCATTGATTTGTCGATCTCTTCAAAGCCGACTTTCTTAAAGAATTCACCCCGATACGTAAGCGCGAAGATTCGCCGGACACCCAGATCTTTTGACTCCTCAATGCAGGCCCGCACCAGGGATTCTCCCACCCCTTTTCCCCAGTATTTCTTTTCCACGGCAAGAGAGCGAATTTCAGCCAAGTCATCCCATGAGACATGGAGTGCACATGTCCCCACGATGGTCCCATCCTCTTCGTAGACGAAGAAGTCTCGAATTTGGCCAAACAACTCGCTCAACGATTTTGGGAGCATCTCCCCTCGAGACGCAAACCGGCCAATTAAACCCTGCATGACCTTAACATCTTTTACAGTTGCTTTTCTCAGCATGAGGAACCGTCGATTGCGAGCCCCCTACGCTGTGGAGAGGTGTTTCTTTGCCATATGGATCATCTCCAGTGCATGGGCCCGAGTTTTCTCTGTGATTTCAATCCCTCCAAGCATCCTCGCAATTTCATCTATTCTCTCATGAGAATTCAACGGCCTCACGAGTGTCGTCGTCCGATTCTCTCGAGTCGTTTTTCTCACGCTGTGATGGGCATCTGCAAAACAAGCGATCTGCGGCAGATGAGTCACACAGAGAACCTGGTGGTAAAGGGATAGGTCCTTTAGATTCTTTCCCACCACTTCAGCCACAGCTCCTCCAATACCGGCATCGACTTCATCAAAGATCAGGGTTTGTCCTGGTTCAGCTGAGGCAATAATCCGCTTTATGGCCAACATGATGCGCGAAAGTTCCCCTCCTGAAGCAATCCGGTTGAGAGGCCTCGGCTCTTCCCCCACATTGGGGGAGATGTAGAATTCCAGTGTATCCACTCCCTTTGGCCCCAAGGAGGCACCATCAACAGCGATCCATTTCTCCCTCGAGGCCCTCCCATTGATCCCAAAACGGATCTCAAAAACGGTATTTCCCATTCCCAACAAAGAGAGTTCTTTCTCCGTGACTTTCTGAAATGCTCTGGCGACTTTCTTTCGCGCTCTCGACAGTTCGCGGGCCAGGTCAACTGTTTTCTTCTCTGCATCGGCGATGCGCTTCTCCAGCTGTTCAATGCGCTGCTTGTTCGAATGCGCCGACTGTAACTGACGGTCGATACGCTCCTTGAACTGAAGAATCTCCTTGATCGTCTGCCCATATTTCTTCTTCAGGCGCTGAATTTCATCGAGCCGGTGTTCCACCGCCTCCAGTCTCTCGGGATCACACTCTATCTTCCCTCGATAGTCCCTGAGAGCGTAGGCGACCTCTTCCAACTGATACATAGAGGATTCGATAGTCTTGGCAAGTGGCTCTAAAGCGGAATCGACCTTACTGATTTCGCCGACCTTCTGCCGCGTTGTGTCTAGCTTTTCGCAGATCGAAGTTTCGCCAGAGTATAGGATACTCTCGGCCAGATCGGTCCATTCAACTAATTTCTCTGCATTGGCGAGGATTCTTTTTTGTTCCCTTAACTCCTCTTCCTCTGCGGACTGGAGCTGAGCAGAGGCAATCTCCTGAGATTGGAACATCATCAGTTCGAGATCTCTCGCGTACCGTTCATCCTCCTCTTTAAGTCCGAGGAGCTGCCTTTTCAGCCCTTCCAACTTCCGGAAGGCCTCCTCATAATGCCGCCTCGATGATTTCAATCCTCCGTATTCGTCCAGAATGTCGATGTGCTTTTCAGCCTTCTGAAGGCTCTGATGTTCGTGCTGCCCATAGATGGAAAAAAGCCCTTCCCCAATTCGGGTAAGTGCGGTCAACGAGGATAGATCTCCATTCACAAAGACCCGGCTTCTGCCAGATCGGTTTACGATTCGCTTGATCAGGACCTCCTTGGCATCGACAATCCCCACCAATCTCAACTTCTCTTCAGCCTGGGGCTGGTCTGAAACGTCGAAGAGGGCCTCGACCATGCCTTCCTCCGAGCCGGTCCGAACCAACCCATCAGATGACCGATCACCGAGGAGCATATTGACCGCATTGATAATAATTGACTTCCCGGCTCCTGTTTCACCGGTCAAGACATTCAGCCCTTTGGAGAACACGATGTCGACCTCGTCGATAATCGCAAGGTCCTTGATTCGAAGCTCCACAAGCATGGCTATGGTCTCAGGCTTACCTTTCCCCCCACCTCAGCTTGGTCCTCAGAACCTCGAAGTACCCTCTCTGAGGGGATTCGATGAGTAGGACCCTCCCGGGTGCCTTTTTCACCTCAACGGTATCGCCTCGCTCCAGGGGAAAACCCACCTGGCCATCGAGGGTGAGGAAAACTTCCTCGCTCTCTGATTCCAGGGTGGTTCTGACGACCACATTATCGGGAATGATGATGGGGCGATTGGTAAGGGTGTGAGGACAAATCGGTGTAATGATTATGGTCTTTAACGAGGGATAGACGATCGGGCCTCCGGCTGAAAGAGAGTAGGCCGTCGAACCCGTCGGGGTCGATAGGATCAGTCCGTCAGCCCTATAGGTCGTGACATATTCTCCATTGATCGTCGTCTTCAGAGATATAATCCGGGCGAGGGCACCCTTGTTAATGACCGCATCGTTGAGGACCCGAAACTCCGCGACTTGCTCTCCTCCCCGGACCACAGTCGCGCTGAGTACAACCCTGTCATGGGTCCTGAACTCCCCGCTGAGAACCTCCTCCAAAACCGAAAAGAGTTCATCCCGGGTAATTTCAGTCAGGAAACCAAGGCCTCCGAGATTCACCCCAAAGATCGGAATCTCTTTTTCGCCGATCTGCCTGATCACACTGAGCAGGGTTCCGTCCCCTCCCAGTACGATGAGAAGGTCGAGAGGAATCGAAATCTCCCCTTGGGGCCAAGAGGGAACACCGCCGATCGCCGCGGCCATCTCCTCTCCGACCAGGGCCTCAATCTTCCGGTCTCTCAGCCAGCGGGTCAGGTCCTTCGCGAGGGCGACAGCTTCTCTGTTGTTCCGTTTTCCGATGATTCCAACTTTGTCCACGGTGCGTAAGATCAACTTCTCGCTCTCCCCAAAAGACGCTGACGGTCCTTTTGCAAGAAGAATCAAGCGCCACAAAAACCGCCTCCAGGGCGCTTGATTCGACCTAATCCTTAACATGCCCCCCATGCAAAGTCAACATAGCTTCACTGGAGTTCTCCCATTTTTTGCGGGAACCTGCTGTCTCTGAGCGATCTCGCCTGCGGCGGGATGGGGTTCTCAGAGAGACGAGAGACTAGAGACCAAAGATAAGAGATTGGGGACTGGAGACGAGAGAAGAAAGACGAGAGTTTGGAGACTGAAGACGAGAGAAGAGAGACGAGAGACGAGAGATTAAAGACTGGAGACCGGAGACTGGGGAATGGAGAGTAGAGAAGAGAGACGAGAGACGAGAGACCAGAGACTTGAGATTACATGCTAGAGGCTAAGGCCAAATAACCAATGACAAATGCTTGTTCGGAGTCTCTCGCCCTGAACCGTTGACCTTTTCCCTCCGTCCTGCGCGAGAAGAACTGGCGGATCACGACAGGGTCACCGCCTGAACTGGGGAGCGAAGGAATCGTAGGTTCCCATTTGAGAACTCGAAAACATTCTAAAGAAATTTGTAACTTGTGAGACATGTACTTTGGGGAATGGGGAAACGCTTCAACTTCGATCTCTACATCTGCCACCCGAACAAGGTCGCGGCCCGTCAAAAGGCGCGAAGCTTTAGGACGGACTCGCAACTTCATTTGGAGAACGAAGCAGGGTATTCCTCGGTGCGGATTCCGCTAGGATCAGATGGTGGATCAAGGGCTGATCATCGGGAGACAAGCCAAGTCGACGGCCATCGGCTTTTCCAGGGCTGGCCACGGGGGAGGAATCATGCAGGCTAGCTTTTCTTGCCAGCCTTCTCAAAGGCAATCACGGCCGCTCCCAGGGCACCCACAATCTGAGGTTCCGAATGGACCTTCAGCGGAACACCCATCTTTTCTTCCAGCGCCCTGACCACACCGATATTCTTGGCCACACCTCCAGTCATAGCCACTTGGCCTTCAACACCAACCCTCTCCAGGAGGCCGAGCGTTCTGTCAGCGACCGCATTATGGAGTGCATGAAGAATATCATCAACAGCCTTCCCCTCTGACACCAGAGAGATGACCTCAGATTCGGCAAACACCGTGCAGACACTGCTGATCTCAATGTTGTTCTGGTACTTCAGAGACCGCTCTCCCATTTGTCCGAGATCCACATTGAGGGCACTTGCCATGACCTCTAGAAACCGGCCTGTCCCCGCAGCACATTTGTCATTCATATCAAAAGACACGACATGGCCATTCTCATTGATCCGGATCACCTTCGTGTCCTGACCGCCAATGTCGATGATGGTCCGGCACTCAGGAAAGAAGAAATGCACCCCCCTCGCGATACATGTGATCTCGGTGACATTCAAATCAGCAAAATCCAAGATCTCACGTCCCGACCCCGTCGAGACGACATAGGCAATGTCTGCCTCACCCAGTTGACCCAGAGAGAGCGCTTCTTCAAAAGACCCACGAGAGGCGTTACGGCTATTTCCCCCAATGAGCCCGATGGAGTAACTCAGAATCCCTCTGCCCTCCTTATAGAGTACAGTCTCCACAGAAAGAGACCCCACATCAACTCCGGCAGTGATCATGATGCTCGGTCCTCCTTCAACACGCTAGAATCCCGCATTCTCCTCGTGGGCTTCTCTCTCCCCCTTCCCCGCCAAAGCGGGGGCAGTCGAGTTCAACGCTTATGTCAGTTGTCCGCGGCCAATTGAACGAATATTCTCATTGGTCGATAGGAGAGAAGATGCCTTGAGTCTCTTCTCAATATGCTTCTCGAAAATGGTATCTGCAAACGACAGACTACGGACAACAAGCGACAGAGGAAGGTCCTCTCTGATTTGGCACAAAGCGTTCGAGCCTCAACGAACTCTGTGAGAGCTACCTTTCCTTCCAAAGGGGCTTCCGTTTTTCCATGAAGGCCGAGAGCCCCTCGTTGGCGTCTTCAGTCGCCATAAGCTCATTCTTGTAAATACTCTCTGATTTCTGAAGTCCTCTCTCAAAGTCGACGTCGAGGCCGTGCCGAATGGCCGTCTTTGCCCATTTCAGAACGGCCGAGCTTTTGTCTGTGAGACGCTCCAAGAACGTTTCAACGGCCCGATCCATTTCCGCATGGGGGACCACTTGGTTGATGAGGCCGATTCTCTCAGCCTCAGCGGCGTTGATCGTATCTCCCGTCAAGAGCAGTTCGTGGGCCCTCTTCGATCCGATCATCCGGGGTAGCCAGGCGACCGCCATAGAGGGATAGACGCCGACTTTGACCTCCGGCTGTCCAAATGTGGCCTTTTCAGAGGCGATCGCCATGTCACAGAAGGCGACCACCTCACACCCACCGCCCAGAGCCATTCCCTTGACGGCGGCGACTGTGGGCACATCAAGGGTCGAGAGCAACCGGAAAATCCGATGGAATACCTCGATCATCTCATCCATTTTGTCTGGCGTGTGGTCACGCACATCCACTCCGGAAGAGAAAGCCTTATCTCCTGCCGCGGCAAATACGAGGGCCTTCAGTCCCTTTGTCTTCTTTGTGTTTTCTATGGCCGCATTGATCTCCTTCATGGTTTTGATGTCCAAGACATTGTAAGGAGGCCTGTTGATGGTGATCGTGGCGACCGATTTATTCACCTCAAAAAGGATATTTTCAAAACCCATCGCCTCTCCCCTTTCTCCAGCGTTCTTCTCCTCCGCATTCATACGATTCTTCCTATCATCCTCCGCATCGCTTTTGCCCGCTGGACGATTCGCAAAGCCTACCCTCATTCTTTAATAATGTCTATCCCTTGTCAAGGGAGCAACCCTTTCGAGGAGTGTCCCCATTTTTGTGGGAACCTGCTATCTCGAGACGATCCCGCCTGTGGCGGAATGGGGTTCTCAGAGAGATGAGAGACGAGAGAGGAGAGACTAGAGACCAAAGATAAGAGATTGGGGGCTGGAGACGAGAGACACGAGAGACCAGAGACCAAAGGCTAGAGACTAAAGGCTAATGCCAAATAACCAATCACCAGTAACCAATAACCAATGACCAATAACCAGTAACCAGCAGGGGATAAGAGATAACCAATAACCAGTAACCAATAACTAATAACCAATGACAGATCCTTGTTCCTTTTGCCTTTTTCCTTGATCCTGCGAGGGCAGAATCGGCGAACCCCGAAAGGGTCACTTCGCGAGCATCGGAGCGAAGAGTCCCCAGGCGCTCCCTTCAGAAGCGAGAAAACCCAGGAGCCTTTCACCTTGACATGACGGCTCTATTTATACTAATTTGAGACGTTCGAAAAAGGGGAGGATGCCTGAACAATGGAAATCAAGAAGATCGGTGTGTTGGGTGCAGGTACGATGGGTCGTGGCATTGCCCAAATCGCAGCCCAAGCGGGTTTTCGGGTGGTCATGCGGGATATTGAAGACCGTTTCGTCCAAGGCGGCCTCGACACGATTGACCGGTTTCTCACACGGAGTGTGGAGAAACAGAAAATCACGCAAGACGAGAAGAAAGCCATCCTGAGCCGAATTAAGGGAACCGTCTCAATGGAAGAGATCGGGCCGGTGGATTTCGTGATCGAGGCTGTTCTTGAAGACCTAGAGCTTAAAAAGGGCGTCTTTGCTGAGCTCGATCGGCTCTGTCGGCCTGAGGTGATCTTCACATCAAATACCTCTTCCATGTCGATTACCGAAATCGCGGCCGCCACGGGCCGTCCGAACCAGGTGGCCGGTATGCATTTTTTCAATCCAGCTCCCCTCATGAGGCTTGTCGAGGTGATTCGTGGCTTCCAGACCGGCGATGAAACCGTCAAAGTCGTCATCGACATCGCCAAAAAGATGGGAAAGGAGCCAGTCGAGGTCAAAAAGGACAGCCCCGGGTTTATTGTCAATCGGATCCTGATGCCGCATCTCATCGAAGCCATACGGCTTGTGGAGGAAGGGGTGGCCTCGATGGAAGACGTCGACACGGCGGTCAGATTGGGCCTCAACTATCCGATGGGTCCCTTCGAGTTGATGGACCTGACAGGCGTCGACATCGTCTATCACGTGACGGAATACTTTTATAAGGAATTGAACAAAGAGAACAAATGGGTGTCTCCACAGTTGATCAAATCGATGATTCGAGCCAACCGCCTGGGCCGAAAAACAAAGGCCGGTTGGTATGAATACGAATGAAAGGGAAAGTTAATTATAGGGGCATAGATAAGGATTGCATGTATTTATGCCGGTCTCTCTCTTGAGAAGACTGGTTGAATCTTCACCACCCGCTCGCTTCGCTCGCTCGAGACACAGAGTGCGCAGAGATAATGAACTTTTCATTTGCCGGGAGACGACGGCAAATGAAAATCATCAGCTCCCGCGGGCGAGATTGCCCGAAGGGCTGAGCTTTTTTCCTGATCGTCGTCTCCCGATCAGGAAAAAAGGTTTTCTCTGCATTCTCCGCGTCTCGAACGATCCCGCCCGGGCGGGAGAGTGGGTGGTTGACAACTCATCCTTCACGGTTCGAATGCGACCACATTACAGAAAAGTGCCCATACATGAAACCGGACAATAAATTCCCCGTCGTGATTCGGGCAAAATAGCCTAAGGAAAGCAAGAGCGAGCTCACAAGGAGGCCACCAGGATGTATTCTAAGGCATTCATCCCCTACGAAGGCTACTATAGCTCACCTTTTGCCCGTTGGCAGGGCACGCTACAGAATGAGAACTCGATCGAGCTCGGTGCGGCAACAGCCAGGCGATGGCTCGCCGAGAGGGAATTCGACCCCAAAATGTTCGAATACCTTTTCCTTGGAAAGACAATCGGCCAACTCCATACCTTCTATGCGGCGCCTTGGGCTGCCGCGCTGATTGGAGCCACGGAGATCCCTGGTTGCCACATATCTCAGGCTTGCTCCACGTCAACGACGTGCGTCAATCAGGCAGCTGCAGGGATCGAGGCCGGCCTCTATTCCACTGTTTTCACACTCATGACCGATCGAACCTCGAACGGCCCCCATACCATTTGGCCAAATCCTCTCGGACCAGGAGGCCAGGTAATCTCAGAAGACTGGGTCATGGACAACTTTGATTGTGATCCCTGGGGCGGGGTTCGGATGGTCCAAACTGCAGAAAACGTCGTTCAGAAAGTCGGCGGTATCACTCGGGAAGACTGTGATGAGGTGGCGTTCAGGCGCTACGAACAGTACATGGACGGCGTAGCCAGTGACAGGCAGTTCCAGAGACGATATATGTTTCCGGTTGAATACAGAATAGGAAGAAAGAAAACAGGCCTCCTCGAAGAAGACGAGGGGATCACCCCAACGACGAGGGAGGGGCTCGCGAGGCTGGAGCCCCTTGTAGCGGGAGGGGTCCATACCTTCGGGGCCCAGACACACCCAGCAGACGGGAATTGTGGCATCATCGTGACTACCCAGGAAAAGGCTCGCGAACTCAGCACCGATTCCAAGATCCAGATCCAGGTCCTCTCCTACGGTTTTGCCCGCGCCCCCAAGGCGCACATGGCTATGGCGGTAGCACCCGCAGCTCGGATGGCTCTGGAAAAGGCTGGAATCGAAGTGGGAGACATTAAAGCCATCAAAACCCATAACCCTTTCGCCGCGAACGACATCTATTTGGCACGAGAACTGGGCGTCGACGTGATGGGATTCAACAACTACGGGAGCCCGATCATCTATGGACATCCACAAGGGCCGACGGCCGGCCGTTGCATTATCGAGTTGGTTGAAGAGGTGGTCATGCTGGGCGGTGGGTATGGGCTCTTCAGCGGCTGTGCGGCTGGGGACACTGGAGCGGCCCTGGTCGTCAAGGTGTCTTGTTAATGCTCCGAGCATTCAGCCGTCAGCGATCAGCCTTCAGCACCCCACTTCTCGCAGATTGGAGGGTTTTCAACCTTCCATCTTGTGGTTGTTATTCCGGAGCTCAACGTTTGACGCCGTTATTGACAGCCCTCTCATTTTGCAGTATTAGAAGACATCCCTCTCGAAGAGTGATTTTCTTTACAACCGTTCAGCGATGAGCAATCAGGCTCTGGGTTTCAAGAGTGAAAGACTTCAAAGTACTTAAAGTATGGGAGAAAGCCCATCAGTTGACTCTCGAGATCTACAGGGCGACACAGACCTTTCCGCGAAATGAGTTGTATGGACTAACAAGCCAAATCAGACGCTCATGTGCTTCTATTCCCGCCAACATTGCGGAGGGATGTGGCAGAAGTGGAGATGCCGAACTTGGTCGTTTCCTTTAGATTGCGATGGGATCAGCAAGTGAACTCGAATATCGCGTCCTCCTCGCCCGTGATCTCAATTTACTCGACAGCCCGGGTTATGATCGTCTGGCAAAGGATATTACTGAGGTAAAGCGCATGCTCGTGTCATTCATCAAAAAACTGAATGCTGATCGCTGAAAGCTCATTTGCCGTACGCACAATATCATTCGAGTGCTTTATGGTTAGAATCCTCCCCAAGAGACTCTTCCGTTTTATGCTGATCCCGTGGATCGTTCCTCTGATCATGGTTGCATACGCTCACGGCGAAGCGCCCCCCCGGGTGGCCATTTTCCCCTTTCAGTTTCACAGCAAAGAAAGCCTCGACTATTTGCAGGACGCTATTTTTGTCACGATTTCGAGCTGGCTGATCGAGCAAGGTGACATCGAGGTTGTCGAGAGAAAGCAGGTCAGGGACGCGTTACCGCGGCCCGAGACCATGGAGATCACCGAAGAGCTCACCCAGCGTCTGGCCAGAGAGCTCGATGCGGACTATGTTATCACCGGTAACCTGACAAAGGTGGGAGATTTCGTCAATATTGATGCTCGACTGGTCAGTATCGAGAAACCGGGCCCGCCTTTGCGGGTTGCCTCCCAATATGAAGGCCTGGAAGCTGCCATGGAGGGTCTCGCCGAATTTGCCAAGAGTACCCGAAGGCGTATCGTTATGGCTTCCGCTGTTCCTCCGAAAGAAGAGAAACCCCCACCGGAATCGACGATTACCTCGATTTACGAGAAGGTTCTCGAGGGAGTTCGGGGGGAGAGGCCCCCCCCGCCTCAGCCTGTATACGGCCTCGAGACCTTTCACACCGTTTCCACTTTTCTGCGAGGCGTGGACTTGGGGGATGTGGATGGAGACGGAGCGAATGAAATCGTCCTCATCGACAAGCGGACGCTGTGGATTTACAAACAGACCGGAGGACGGCTGCGACTCTTCCGGAAGATCGAAGGCCACCCAAACGACCACTTTCTCACCCTCGATGTGGCCGATGTGAACCGGAATGGATTTGCCGAGATCATCGTCACAAACATGAGGCCCAGGGGATTACGTTCCTTTATCCTGGAGTTTGAGGAGAACCGGATCAAAAAGATTACCGACCGGGAGAAGTGGTTCTTCCGAGTCGTCGATAGTCCCGCAGTGGGGACCCTCCTGGTCGGACAAAAGATCGCCGTCGATCGACACCCCACGGGTGGGATCTACCCCTTTGTCTGGAAAGGGAAAACCTTTCAGCCAGAAAAGAAACCCCTCACCAAAAAAGAGATTCCGGTATTTAGTTTCAATGTCGGCGACTTAGACGGCAGGGGAGAGGCGAGCATCGTTTATGTGGACTACCATGATCGGCTACGCGTATTGAACCGAGATGGCGGGTATCGTTGGGAGAGCAGTGACGCCTATGGCGGCACGGACATCTTCTACTCGCTCGGCTCACGGGGTTCAAAACCTGATGAGAAGCGGATCTATATCCCTCCTCGGCTGCTCGTGAGGGATTTGGACGGGGACGGGGCCTCCGAGATTATCGTCAGTCGAAACAAGTTCAAGCTCGACATGGTGGAACGGCTGCGGATTTACGACCGGGCCCGTCTTGTCGATCTCGCCTGGCGGGGCATGGGCCTCTTTGAAAACTGGGGCACCCCGGAAATCTCCGGGTATATTTCGGACTTTCAGCTCAAAGACATTGATGGTGACGGAAGGGACGAGATCGTGATCACGGCAGTTTCAAAGGGGATCCTCCGAAGTGGCGCATCGAGTTCGCTCCTCGTCTATGAATTGTTTTAGTAAATCCTTAACCATTTCAAGGCCAACGGGGTCCAAATCCGACCACAATCTCTCAAACATACGTTAAACCCGAAGCACGAAGTTCGAAACAATGCCAAGATCATGAATTCATTAACGTTCTTAACTACGTTTTGATTTTCTGTCATGAGACATTGGGATTTGTTTCGGATTTCGAATTTCGGATTTATCAAATCTGGATTTCCGGCCGAAGATTGGGTTCTTTTGTTGTTTTTCAAGGGGAACGCCGTTGAGATTGCGGGGTGAGGTGATTTTTTTCCGGTTTTTATGAATTTTTTTCTTGACAAGACCGATTTCGCGGTGCTATATACCTTTAAAATTTCTTGTGACCTATTCCCAACGATTTTCTCAGCGGTTCCTGCCTCAATTTCCTGCCGTGGGGGGAGAGGCAGTGAAGGTCGTACTGTATCCCAGAGAGAAAGGAGGTGAAATAGAAGGTTCGGCCATTGTGGCCATTGGTCTTTGGACAGAAGTCCAAAAAAGATAACCTATTTATTGAGGAGGTAAATGATGAGAAAGATATTTATTTTTGCGGCAGCAGCGCTCTTTGTGCTCGGCATGAGCACGCCGAGCTGGGCGGTTGCCGACTTTGCTATTGGTGCCAGTGTCCGGATCGATGCGGGCTGGCAGTTCTCAGACCTCGGCGATACGAACGGGATTGGAGGCGAAGATTCCCAGACCCAGTGGTTTTTGGCCAATCCCGGAAACAGCCGAATCAACTTCAAGGCTACGGTCGGGGATGTGACCGGCTTCGCGGAATTGGCCCTGGCAAGCACAGACATCGGCCTCCGTCATGCCTATGCATCCTGGGATATGGGTGGCGGAGGGAGCCTGCTCTTCGGCCATACCTGGTCGATCATGGCTTTCGGCTTTACGGATAACAGGTTGAATGCCGATAATGCGAACATCGGCTTCGGGACTCTCTACTTTAGCCGGAACCCGCAGATCCGCTACACCTATGCCGGAGAGGCCTTCACGGTGAAGGTCGCTATCGAGGATAACGACCCGACTACTGAACTTGGCCCGTTGTTCGTGGCTGAAGACCCTATCGCAGACGTCGCTGAGGATGACCCTTACCTTGCCGAGTCCTTCACCCCGATGTTCCAGGCGAGCGTCTCCTTCAATCCCCTGGAAAATGTGTCGCTCACACCGAGCGCGTTTTACCAGGCGTATGAGCTGACCGGGATCACTGCGGCCACGAGTGACGTCGATATCGATGCCTTCGGGTTTGCTCTTGACGGAAGGGTCGACTTCGATATTGCCAGAATCTCATTCGAGGGCTGGATCGGGGAGAACCTCGGTGTCGTAGCCGCTGGTTTTGATTCACGTCCAGCAGGAACAATCGACGCCGGTGTTCCCGTCCCGGATGCTGCGGGCACAGACGTCGAGGACGTGACGAGCTGGGGTGGGTTCGTCCAGCTCACCTTCCGGTTTGAGCCGGCCATCCTCAACCTCGGCGCTGGCTATCAGGAATCCGACGTCGAGGTCAGCCCAGGTGTTGGTTTCGAGGACGATGTCACCTCAGCCGCGTACTTCATCAACGTCCTCTACAACCTGACCGACAACATGTACATCCAGCCTGAGCTCCTCTATCAAGACTACGGCGATGCGGCGGATCCGAACGAGTTTGGCGCCGGTCAGAACGACATCGGAAGCGACATCTTTGCAGGTGTCCACTTCCAGGCTGATTTCTAAGAATCGGAAGTCGGAGAGTATTTTGATTTCAATGGCCCGGACTCTCACGAGAGTCCGGGCTTTCTTTTCTTCC
>JABAOH010014048.1_pt1 | contig 16792 bp, 13 predicted proteins | sample 7062181 | NCBI WGS metagenome assembly JABAOH01 (sample SAMN14538630, study PRJNA623070) | marine sediment metagenome | biome: marine biome [ENVO:00000428]; feature: marine pelagic biome [ENVO:01000023]; material: deep marine sediment [ENVO:00002113]; isolation source: pool of 5 deep marine...
ATTGGAGCGTTCTTTGGAGATGACCGATATCTCTGACATGAGTCGCTTGCTTTCCCGATCCAGGTAGCGGAAGAGGACGATCAGCCCGACGATGATAGTCACCCAAGAGTAAATGATCAGAAGTCTCTTGTAGGAGATGAGAGGCCTGGTTATTCCCGCTCCCAGGGTGATTATTTTGCCGAATATTATGAAGGTCTTTTCTTTGTATTCCTTTTCCGCCGACGGTTTCTGGAGCCAGGAGTCACCGATTTTTAATGAGAAATCCACATTGGACAGAACCTCTTTTTCCCTGAGCGAAGCGGTCAAGAGGTCGACGTTTATGGCTGCACCGGCAAAACCCTGGATATCATCGCCCCGCACGACCGGGGCAATCATTACGATGCCCCTGAATCCCTGGTTCAGCTTGGAGGGATCGGACAATACTGCGGGATTTTTCCCCGTTTGAAAAAATCTGAGGGATCTCTCTGCTGTTTCGAGCGTTATATCAGGGGTCTCTTTCAGGTCAAGGTTTTGAACCTTTTCGTTCCCAGTTACCGGGCTGACCCTCTGGATCACAAAATCGGCCGTGATATATTCGAGGGCGGCGATGTGCTGGTTGTTTGCCATCAGTCCGCTGGCATACCTTTGGAATGTGCTCTCCGAGACATCCTCCGAGTTCTCATAGAGCGCTTTCAGGGCGAAGACGTTCTGAAAGTTCGCTTTGAGGTAGGTTTCGACGTCGAGTCCGCTATAGGTGTCGAGGATCTTGTTTTCCAGAAGGATCTGGGTTTCCTTGTCCTCTTTCGACGCGATGAAACGGTCGATGAAAACCGCCAGGATGACGACGAGGAGTATGACAAGGGTAAACGGCCGAAATTTCAAACCTTTTTTTCCCAAAAAGAGCGCTCCATCTTAATCATAAAAATTCTTCTTTCATCATTTTTCATCGGCAAATGAGCAAAATACTTTATCGGCCCCACACGTTCCACAGCGAGAAAAGTATTGTTTGAAAAATCCCCGAAAATTGGTTTTTGTAATCGGGGTTCGGTGAGTCGAGAAAAAGGAACCCTTAAAGTGGAGATGCGAGATTGACCGGGTTTGGCTGGGCTATCACTCAGATCCCGGTTCTTTCCCGCCTAAGGGCAGTTCACCCTCTATTACCCGGTTCAGATCCGCCACGGCAAGCAGGAGGTCGTAAAATGCCGTGTTGAATTCCGTTCTTGCTCGCGTGAGAAACACCCTTGCATCCAAAAGGTCGGTAACCGTCGCGATCTTTTCCCGGTACTGATTGTCGGTGATGCGGTAGTTTTCCTCAGCCTGTTTGATCGAGTCCTTCGAAACGTCGATTTTCCCCAACGAGATTCGGTGTTTTTCGATGGCCTCTTCGAGCTGGAGATCGAGCTCCTTAACTAGGTCCTTCAGCTCTTCTTCCCGGGCACGCATCTCCCTTTCTTTTGCCGCCATGTCGTGCTTCGTTCTGAATCCATTGAAGATGTTCCATGTCGCCGTGACCCTGCCGCTTAGTTCCTCATCGATGACAAACTGCCCCTCTCTTCCATCGGGAAGCAGCGAATCCCCCAGTTTGCTGTATGTGAGGGCGAGGTCGACAGAAGGCAGATACTCGCCCTTGATCGCCGCTATTTCCGACCTGTTCGACTCGATGAGCGATTTCAGGAACATGATTTCGCTTCTCTGCTGGTACATCGCTTCTCTGAGTGCATCTTTGGTGATGGTAATTTTACCCGGGGGCGGCGGTTCCTCAATCGGTTCCCCCGGATCTAGAGTCGTTCCCATCAGCCTCTCCAGGTTTTTCCGCGCGATAATTAGGTCACTTTCGGCCTGGAGAAGTCTCTGACGGGTCGATGCAAGCTCCACCTCCACTTTCAAGAGATCGTTTTTCGCTATCAGGCCTTCACGGAACCTCAGCGCGGAATCTCTCTTCTGTCTTTCGAGAAGCTCCACACCCTCTTTCGCCACTTCTAAATTGCTGTCAAACTTGAGGATGCCGATGAATGCCCTTTTCGCCCCGAAGACAATGTCTGCAACGACGGCTTTTTCCTGGTAAAAATCCGCTTTCAAGCTGTTTTTCTCCTGTTTCAGGGTGTTTTTGTCGATGAAGCCGTTGAAGAGGTTGTACGTGCCCTCAGCCGTGAAGGCGGACGTGTTCTTTGTCCCGAAGAACAGGTCTCTTTCCTGCCGAATGAATGAATAGAAAAGGTCCAGGGAGGGGAGAAATTCCGATTTTTGAGATTTTACCTTTTCACCCTGAGACCCGGTGAGGAAGCGAAATTGTCTGACTTTGTTGTTGTTCTCGACGGCGATTTCCGCCGCTTCTTCGATGGTCAGGCCAAGGGCGGTCGTGCTGAAATAGAGCAGGGAAAATACGATAAGGCTAATTTTTTTCATCCGGATCTCCTGGAAGAGAATTATTTGGAAGTGCTCTCCCCCTTTTTTTCTCCATGCCGATAATGAAGGTGAGCAGGTTCGGGATCACGAACACGGTGAATACCGTTGAGATGGCGAGCCCGCCCAGGATCACGCTTCCCAGACCGCTGTAGAGCTCTGATCCGGGTCCCGGCGCCACCACGAGTGGTAACATGCCGAAGATGCTCGTTGTGGCGCTCATGTAAATAGGTCTGAGCCTCGTTCTCACCGATTCTACGATGGCGTCGTTGAAGTCCATATTATCGTTTCTCACATTGTTCAGTGCCTGATGGACGATCAATATGGCGTTGTTCACGACGACACCAATGAGTATGACGAAGCCGAGCATGGTCAAGATATCGAGGGCAACCGGGCGAATGAGGATATTGACGAGCTTGAGCCCGATAAACCCGCCTGCGCCGGCCAGGGGGACGGTGAACATGATGACGAACGGATAGACGAAGTTTGCGAAAAGCGAGGACATGAGCAGGTAGGTGATAACCGCCGCAAGGATAAAGTTCCATTTGAGGGCATTTCTCGTTTCCGTGAGCTTGTCGGCTGCTCCGCTCATATCAACGTCGATGCCCGCAAGGACTCCCTGGTTTTTCAGCGCATCGATAATCTTACCGTTTATTATTTCCATCCCCTCCTGAAGCGGGAGATTCGGCGGTGGAGTTACCTGGAGGCTCACCGTTCTGTCCCTCTCCAGATGCCTGAGCTCAGTCATTCCCGCCGTCCTGATGAGTTTCGCCAGGGAGCTTACGGGAACGACCCTCCCACCGGGCATTGCTATCTGTGATTGATAGAGTTGCTCAGGAGTTGATATCTCATCGTTGGGTCCCATCAGAATGAGATCCACCTTTTTATCACCTTCTCTTTTGAACTCACCCACTTTCCTTCCATCCATGAGCACGTCGAGGGCGATGCCAAGGTCCGCTGCGGTCATCCCCGATGCCCGGAGCCTGTCCCGGTTTGGCACCAGCTGTATCTCCGGATAGGAGAGTTCGAGGGAGGGGATGGGACGAACCTGGGATTGGGGGATCTCCTTTCTGATCGCTCCGAACAGAGCCCCGGAGGCCTGGACCACACGATTGATATCACCACCGCTCACATCCACGTCGATGGTCCTGGCCCTGCCGAGCCTGGTCTGAAATATCCCTGCCTGGTTGCTCACGCCGAACATACCCGGAATGGTATTGATCACCCCGGAAAAGACGGGGACCAGCTCGCCAGCCCTCTGGATATGTTCGCTCGTTGCCCCGAAGAGCATTATCGACTCGGTGCCGACGTAGAACAGGTTTTTTATGGCGGGAATCCCTTCGATATCCTCACCGATGTGGGGTTTTAACTTGCCGAAAATATGGTCACCGATTTCTTTTCTCTCCTCGTAGGAGAGCCCGGGCGGGGGGATGAGGATGCTGATGACGAGATTCCGGTTTCCCTGGGGAAGGTATTCCATCTTCGGAAAGAGCAAAAAGGCGGTAAAGAAAGAGAAGGCCGTGAGCGATAGGATTGTAACGAGGCGTGTTACGGTGTTTTTCATCGATAAGCGCAATAATCCCAATACCCGGTCCACCAATCTGTTCCCCAGTTTTACCAGGTTTTTTCCCCGGACAGGCATTTTGTTCCCGGTGAGTGAAAAGAGCTGGTTCGAGAACATGGGGATGACGGTGATGGAAGTGATGAGGCTTAAGCTCACCGCACAGCTCACCGCTATGGCGATATCCCGGAAAAGCTGGCCCGCTTCCTCTTTGATAAATACTACCGGTAGAAATACAGCCACCGTCGTGAGGGTCGATGCGAGCACCGCTCCCCACACTTCCTTCGTCCCATCGTAGGACGCGGCGAAGGGTTCCTTTCCCATCTTCCTGTGGCGGTCGATGTTCTCGAGGACAACGATGGCATTGTCGACGAGCATGCCGACGGCGAAGGCTATCCCTGCGAGGCTGATTACGTTCAGGTTTCTTCCGAAGGCGTTCATGAATATGAACGCTCCGAAGATGCTTATGGGAATAGCCGTGGCCACCACGACGGTGGAAGAAATGCTCCTTAAGAATATGAGGAGGACCGTAATTGCGAGAATTCCCCCGATTGCGATATTTGTCTTCACCAGGTTGATCGCGCCCCGGATGTAGGGACGCTGGTCGTACACCCAGTCGAGGTAGATGTTCTCTGGATTCAGCTTGTTTTCGTTGAGCCACTTTACCACTTCGTCAGCCCTGTCTGTCATCTCGAGCACGTTCGTTCCCGGTTCCGGCTTGACCCCGATGGCTATACCCTCGCTTCCGTTGTGAATCATCGCGACGGTTTGTTTTTCCGTTCCGAAGCTCACTTGTGCAACGTCCGAAAGCACAATCCGGTTCTGACCCGTGGATTTAACGACGATGTTCTCGATTTCCGCGGCCGTTCGAAGTTCTCCCACGGTCCGGATGCGGAAGTCCCGCCTGCCCACTCCCATGGTTCCTGCCGAAACGTTTATGTTCTCCCCTCTCAGGACTTCTATCAGGTCATTGATCGTCAGACCGTATGCAGCCAGGCGTTCCGGGAGGAATGTTACATGCATCTCCGTTTCCGTTCCCCCAGCGATGAAGAGGTCGGCCACCCCTTCCACCCGTTCGAGAAACTGGCGAATCTCGTTCTCGAAAAACGTCTTGTACGTGGCGATTGGTCTCGGGTTACCATCCTGTGTTTTCAAGATCATCCAGATAACGGGAGAGGTGGCGGCCCCGGTTGCGTTGATTACCGGTTTTTCCACATTCTCGGGATAGGAGGGGACTTCGTTGAGTTTGTTCGAGACCCGCAAAAGTGCATCGTCCACGTCCGTGCCGATCTGAAACCTCAGGGTAACCGTACCCCTGCTGTTCACGGAAGAGCTTTCCATTTCCACCACGCCGGGAATGCCCTTCAGAACCTTTTCCTGCTCCTCGATGATCTCCCGTTCTATCTCGTAGGGAGTGGCCCCTGTCCAGACCGTGGTGACGGTAATTTCGGGTTCGGTGACGGTCGGGGTCAGCTGATAGGGCATATTTAAGAGCCCGATCTCACCGAAAAGAACGATGAAGATGACACCGACGATTACGGTGACCGGTTTGAGTATCGAGTACCTTATGACATCCATTGACTTTCTTTATCTCCGAGTGAAACGGGACGGGCTTCGTTCATCATAGGGTTGTCCCCCCGCACAGGGCACTTCTTACTGTTTCCCCCCGCCGGCGCTGACTTCCTGTCCGTTTCGAAGTCGCTCATTTCCTTTGACGACGACCTGCATGCCTTCCCGCAAATCCTCCGATTCCACTCCTGCCTCCAGCCCTCTGTAGCCGATAACGCTGACCGGGACCACCTGAGCCTTCGATTCCACGACGGCGAAAACGATAGTTTGTCCGAAGGGGGAGACGATGGCATCTCGCGGCACGATGAAGGATTCCCTCTTTTTTCCCTCGGGCAGGCTGACGCGCGCTTGCATGCCCTCCATGAGGGGAGCATCGGTGTTCACCCGGATTTTAACGGGGAATGTCCTGGTTGCAATATCTCCTCTCGGGATGACCGCAGAGACCTTGCCGGGAAGCTCCATCCTTCCCGCTGTAACATTCAGCTTCATTCCCGTTTCGAGCAGGGCGGCAATACTCTCCGGCACATCCACGATGACATCGTATTCGTTTCTTCTGGCGATGGTCGCAACTTTCACGCCGGGATCGATCCATTCCCCCCTGTCGGTGAGCTTTTTTAAGACGATGCCGTCGAAGGGGGCTCGAATGATGGTCTTTTCAAGCTCCACCCGCAGCCGCTCCACCTGTTTCTCGAGAGATGCGGTTCTCCTCTCCAGGCTTCTCACTTTGAAGCGATAGTCATCGTAGGTCTGTTCCGCCACCGATTCCAGTTTGAACAGATTTTCTATCCTCGTGAAGTCTATTTTTGTTTTCTCGAGCTCTGTTTGCGACTCTTCGTAGGTAGCGGAATTAGCCTCCAATCTTTTTTGCAGAATCTCGGAATTCAATTTCAGCAGGACGTGGCCCTTCTTCACCAGCTGACCTTCGTCGAAGGAGATCTTCTCCACGATACCACTCACCTCACCGGAGACGTCCGACACTTCACTGAAATATACGCTGCCGGTATAATCGCCGTGGGGAGCGAGCAGTCCTCTTTTGACCGGTGAAATGACTACCATGGCGGGTGGAAACTGCGCCTTATTCTTCTCCCCCTCGGATTGTGTGTGCCCAATTCCGGAAAAAAGGGAGATAATGGTGGCCGAAAGAAGGGGTATCAGCAGGCCAGGGTTTGCTCTCATGGACATTTAAACCCTCCGAACCATATCTTTGGTTGCTCCTGTGTCACGTTTTTTCGCTGTACCGTTAATAAAGATGTCGACATAGAGGCTTATGTTTCTTTCCATTGCTCGCTTATTGAGGTCCTTTCCCCGGAAAATCTCTTCGCTCAGAAAGTGGGAGAATATGCCCCGGAAAAAGATCCTCGCGCCGTCTTCCGGTGGAAATATGCGGAGCTTTTTCTCCTGCTGGAGCTTTCCCAGATACTCCGCCAGGATCCGAACCATCTCGTCCACAAACGTGGTGTGGACCTTCCGCACTTTTTCCGGGTAGCTGTTGAGCTCGGACAGCACGATTTTAACCAGAGACTTTCTCTCCTTCAGCGTTTGGAGAAACTGGATCCCTACTATTTTAAGGGCATCTGCGGGGGGCATTGTTTCAAGAGCGGGTTTCAGCTCCTTCAATCTCGGGAGGAAGGTGTGTTTCTTTAACATCTCCTCGAAAAGCTTTTTCTTCGAGCCGAAGTGGCGAAACAGGGTAAGTTCCGTAACGCCTGCCCGGCGCGATATCTCCCGCGTCGTCGCGCCGAGGTAACCTTTTTCCGAAATGAGCCGTAAGGTGGCGTTTATAAGTTTCTCTTTCGTGTCTGCTCTGCTCATAATGTAAGTATCTACTTACTATAAAATACAGCCGTTGTCAAACGTAATGTCACCGCCCCCTTTGGCATGGAGTACGGCGAACCCGATGCGCTTGGATTTACCGGTACGTTCATACAAAGGAGAAACGGGGCTATGGTATCATCCAAGAACCGGCGGGTTAATCGGTATATACTTGGGTGTATGTCCCGGGGAGGCAGGGTAACCAGATGGCGGTTCCGGGAAAGCTCGAAAACAGAAAAGGGATGGGGCAAAATGACCGATTTCACCTCTGACGACTACACGGTTCTCTTCGTCTACGGGACGCTGCGGAGCGGGGAAGGCCGCCATCACGTCGTTCAAGGCAGCGTTGTTTTCAAGGAAAACCTGATTCTTGAAGGATACGTCATGTATGACGATGGGAGGGGATATCCCCTCCTGGTAGAAGGAGCGAGCGGTGACGCTGTCGAGGGTGAGCTCTTCGTTTTAAAAGACCCAGACGGCAGTATGTTGCGAAGGATCGATCGAATAGAGGGGGCAGATGAGCACGTTTCTCCCGGGCAGCGGCTCTACAGGAGAGAGAGGGTAGAGGTGCGGCCGGGAACGTTCGCCTGGGTTTACATATATAATCGGCCCCTGGGAGACGCAGCGGTGGTGATAAAAAACTGGATCAAGAGGAACTCATGAAATGGACGGTGATAATGACAGATTGCGGTAACAGGAAACGGGAAAGGATGTACCGCACACATTGAACCATGATTTGAACCGAAAGGGAGGTGGCGCTCCATGATTGAAGCGATTATTTTCGATTTCGGCAACGTCATTTACCGGTTCGACAGAAAGATTTTTCTCGCAGAGCTCGCTTTCCAGGCGGGCAGGCCCTTGGATAATCTCTTCACAGAGATATACGACTCCGATATTCCCAAAAGGTATGAATCGGGCGAGATAACCTCTGATGAATTTTACCAGCTGGTCTGTTCCGCGATTCCTGTGCAGATACCGAAGAACGAATTTATAAGGGCCTTCAACTCCATCTTCCAGCCGGTACCCGGGATGAACGATTTGTTGAGAGATCTGAAAAAACGGTATCGCCTCGGTCTTCTGTCCAACACGAACGAATTGCACTTCGAACACACCATACGAAGGGCGGAGGTGTTTGACCTGTTCGATTCTGTCACCCTTTCTTACCGCGTGGGTGAGATGAAACCGGGAGAAAAGATATATCGTGATGCCCTCTCGAAATTGAGCCTTCCCGCCGCGAGGTGCATATACATCGATGATGTGAAAAAATACGCCGATGCCGCCACGGCAATCGGGATGTGGGGAATCCATTTCACATCACGGCCGGCACTCATCGGTTCGTTGAGAGAACAGGGGATAGAGTTCCCGGGATGAGGGGGATACCCGGCGTCTGCTATTCCGCCAGGATACTTTTTATTGACGCCGAAACTTCCTGTGGATCGGTTGCCGGGGGTTGGCAGGAGTAATTCGTGCAAACGTATACGGTGGGCTTTCCGCTCACTCTCACCATATCGGCGGTGAAGGGAAGGTCTTTTCCCCTTCCCCCTTCTGCTTTGTCATTTCTCAGTAATACGGTTTTGGAGGGGAAGAAGGTGGAGCGCACCGGTCCGAGCAGTTGCGCCGTCTTCGCTTCTTCCTCCGGGGAGCCCACAACGACCACGTGCAGGGGAGGGGAGTAGTAGCAGATGACGGCGGAGAGCAGATAGGGCACAGATCCCGGATTTTTCTTCGCAATGGGGCCGGAGTATCGGAGTACCTTCTCTGCCACGTCGAGGAAGCGCTGTTTTTCCGTGTACCGGAAAAGGCGGATCAGGTTCATTATCGCCACGGAACCGGGAGCAGGCTCGACACTGTCGAACTCATCCTTGGCCCTGATGATGAGGTTCGGGTCGTGCCCCGCCTCGGTCATGAAAAAGCCGCCGCCTGGCTCGTCCAGGAACCGCGAAATCATCTCTTCGCTGAGCCTGATGGCCCAATGGAGGTAATCCACTTCCAGGGAGGCCTCGTAAAGGTCGATGAGGCCCTCGGTTAAAAATGCGTAGTCGTCGGCCATCCCCTTGATTTCTCTGAACCCGTCGCGCCAGCGCCTCCACAGCTGGCCGGTCTGCTCGTCGTAGAGGTTTCTTCGTATGAATTCCGCTCCCTTTTCGGCTGCCACCCGGTATTTTTCTTCCCCGAGCACCTGGCTTGCCACGGAGAGCGCTGAAATCGTCAGGCCGTTCCACGATGTTATGATCTTGTCATCCAGGAGCGGCTTCGGTCTTTCCCGGCGGTGCTCATAGAGCTTCACTCTTGCGCTCCGCACAATTTCGGATATCTCTTCATCGGGCCGTTTAAATTCACGTGCCAGCTGGCCTTCATTCAGGGCGGCGAAGAGAACATTCCTCCCGGAAAATTCATCCGTGGGATCGTATCGGACGTTCCCGTCCTCTTCCACGCCGAAACGGGAGCACAATATCTCGCCCTTTTCATCTCCGAGAATCGCCAGGATCTCTCTCTTGGTCCAGACGTAGTAGGCTCCTTCTTTTATGCGCTCCATGTCATCGGGAGGATACTGCCCGGCAAGTTCGGGGGGAAGGCTGTCGGCGTCTTCCGCCGAGTAAAATCCCCCTTCCCCGCGGGTCAGGTCTCTCGTTATGTACCCGAGGGTCTTTTCGGCCACGTCTGCGAAATAGCCATCTCCGGAAAGCTGGTATGCTTCCAGGTAGGCCCTCGCAAGCTGGCTGTTGTCGTAGAGCATTTTCTCAAAGTGGGGGAGGTGCCACCTGTCGTCCGTCGAATATCTGTGAAATCCTCCGCCGAGGTGGTCGAAAAGACCCCCGTCGGCCATTTTTCTCAGGGTGAACAGGGAGATCTCAAGTGCCGTTTTCCCGCTTTCCCCGTGCCGGCGGTCCGATCTTGTGTGTGCATTGTATCTGAGGAGAAAGTTATGTATTACCGGGACGGGAAATTTCGGCGCCTTGCTGAAACCGCCGTAACGAAAATCGAAGGAGGCGTTTATCGCTTCAAAGCTCCTGTGTATCCACTGTTCCGCGATATCCCCTTCTTTCCCGGATCCCGATAGAAACTGGCGAAGTGACGATGCTATCTCCTCAGATGAGGAGAGTATCTGTTTCTTCCTGTCTGGATTTTTCCAGGCCCTCCCAATTTCCGAAACGATGTCGACCCACCCCGATATGCCCATCCGGGCGTTTGGCGGAAAGTAGGTCCCTCCGAAAAAGGGCAACAGGTCCGTGGTGAGAAAGACGTTCAACGGCCATCCTGCCGACCCGGTCAGAGCACTGACGGCTGTGATGTAAATCTTATCGATATCGGGTCGCTCCTCCCTGTCCAGCTTGATGCTAACGAGGTTCTCGTTCATTACCCTGGCAACTTCCGGGTTCGCGAAGGACTCCTTTTCCATCACGTTGCACCAGTGGCAGGTTGAATAACCGATCGAAAGGAAGATCGGCTTGTCTTCCCTCCGGGCTTTCTCTATCGCCTCTTCGCCCCAGGGATACCAGTCGACGGGGTTGTAAGCGTGTTTCAAGAGGTAGGGGCTTTTTTCATGTATGAGGTGATTCGGTTTCCCGCCGCTTTTTTCACCCATTTCCATAAGACACTTCCTGAACCGGTGATACACTGTTTTACAGAAACTGTTTCTCTTTAGATGATAGAGGAGGCCGTTCGATTCCCCGGTTGTCCCGGTCGTTAAAGGTGACAAAAAAGAATATCCTCATAACAGGTTCTCCCGGGATCGGGAAGACCACCCTTGCGCTGAGAGTGGGGCAGGAGCTGAGCGACCTCGGGCCGGTAGGCTTCATCACGGAGGAGATACGGGAAATGGGAACGAGAAAGGGGTTTTCGCTTCACAGTTTTGACGGAAGGTCGGGTATACTCGCTCACGTGGATCAGGGGGGTGGCTTCAGAGTCGGGAAATACGGGGTCGACGTTTCCGGCTTCGAAAAATTTCTCGATGACATTTGCTTCTTCGATTCTTCTTCGGGGCTCATCATCCTTGATGAAATCGGGAAAATGGAGTGTTATTCAAAAAAGTTCAGGGAAATGGTTCCCCGGCTCTTCGATGACGAAGAGAAAGTAATCGTAGCAACGGTTGCCAGAAGAGGAGGGGGCCTCATAGCAGAGGTAAAGGTGCGGCCCGACGTGGACCTCTTCGAATTGGACCGTCACAACCGAAACCAGATGGTACGAGCCGTTGTTTCAACCGTGAGGGGCATAATCGGAAATGACTGAAAGGAGCAGGGAACGAATTGCTGCAGGGAGCTTTTCGTAATTGGCCACGAAAACCTCTGATTTTTCATATAAGAGACGCGGCAAAAGCTTTCAGATGGTGTCCGGCCTTTCTCGCTTATCGTATTTTTCAATTTTTTGCAGTATTACTTCTGCCCTACTTCTGGCTGGGGCGAATATATTCGGGCGATCGCTTTCGCCCTCTCGCTGGAGGAATTTTACGAGCGCTTCTTCAGTTTTTTTTGTGTATATTCTTTCCCATTTCCCATCGGGTGCCTTTTCTCCCCAGAGTTTTCTCGGGCCTTCGTGTCCCCCTTCTGCAAGGTACCAGTCTTTTACGTAGCGAAAACCGGAGTTGAATATGAGAAATCCGAGTGGCGTTGCGGCAGGGGGAACGCCCGCATAAAGGGCCTTCATGGTTTCCCTGTGAACATCATCGTTGCCTTCGTAGGAGACCATAAGGTGTCCGCCGGCCGGTATGACCTTACCAAGATGGACGAACAGTGCTCCGTCGAGGCCCGCTTCATCGAGCAGAACCTTGTCTCCATATTCTCCCGCGCTTGTTCGCAGGCGTAGTGATTCTGTGTAGCTCAGGTCCATCCACGGTTTAATGGTGCCTCCATTGCCTTTGCTGTAGATCCCCTCGATAACCGGCTCCTCCGTCTGGTTTCCCTTGGCATCACGGAGAAACAGCTTTATTCCTCTCCACCCGCTGAGCCTGAGCTGTTTTACTTCACCCACGTGCAGCGTATACCCTTTGAGGATCTCGCCGTCCAGCGTTGCCCCTATCAGTTTCCCGTCGCTCTTCATAACGGACAGACCATTTCTTTCAGTTCCCTGTTGAACACCCGGTCGTTTTCCGAATAATCAACCGGCACTTCGATGAGGTGGACACCTTCTCTGTTCAGGCAGCGCGAAAGAGTTTCCGCCAGCTCTCCCGTTTTTTCGATGCGGTATCCGCGGGCCCCGTAGCTCTCCGCGTATTTGACGAAATCGGGGTTGCCGAAGAACAGGCCGAAGTCCTCAAATCCCATTGCCTGCTGTTTCCAGTGGATCATGCCGTACCCTTCGTCGTTGAGCAGCAGGATCACCAGGTTCATTTTCAACCTGACGGCCGTTTCGAGCTCCTGCGAATTCATCATGAACCCGCCGTCTCCCACGACGGCGAGGATCATTTTGTCGGGATGAACGAGCCGCGTGGTCATAGCCGATGCCAGGCCGCCCCCCATGGCCGCCAGGGCATTGTCCAGGAGGAGACCGTTCGACTTACAGGCCTTGTAGTTCCTTGCGAACCATATCTTGTACATCCCGTTGTCCAGAACCACGATCCCGTCAGGAGGCATTACTTTTCTCACGTCTGAAACGATCCTTTGAGGGATGGGGGGAAAACGGGTATCGGTGGCTTTCTCATCGATGTGTTTTTCCAGCAAACCTTTGATCTTCAAAAAATAGCTGAAATCCCAGTGATTCTGTTTTTTTATTTTCTCCCTGATCTGCCATATGGCATTTGCCACGTCCCCTACCACCTCGAGCTGGGGAAAGTATATCTCGTTTACCTTTGCCGAGAAGAAGTTGACGTGGATTACCTTGGTTCCATTTTGCTCCATGATAAACGGTGGTTTCTCGCCGATATCGTGGCCCACGTTGATTATCAGGTCTGCTTTGTCTATTGCGCAGTGAACGAAGTCATCGTCGGACAAAGCCGCTGTGCCGAGAAAGAGGGGGTGCGTTTCATCGATGACGCCCTTGCCCATCTGCGTGTTGAAGAAGGGTATACCCGTCTTTTCGACGAAGCCCCTGAGCATATTGGAAATCATCTTCCTGTTGGCCCCGGCCCCGATGAGAACGAGGGGGTGTCTGGCACTCTCGATCAAGTCGACGGCCTGGGCAACTGCCTTGTGATCCGCCGCGGGCCTGCGCGCGCTTCGAACGGGTAGGGGCCTCGCAGTGGCAATCTCGGATGCGATATCCTCGGGAAGCTCCAGGTGAACCGCCCCGGGCCTCTCTTCCTCCGCTGTTCGAAATGCTTCCCTGACAAGGGGGGGGATGGAGTCCCCACTTACGATCTGCCTGTTGAATTTCGTGACGGGGTTCATCATCTCTATGGTGTCTACGATCTGAAACTCGCCCTGCTTGCTCTTTTTGATCGGTTTTTGACCCGTGATCATCAGCATGGGGATCCCGCCGAGCTGGGCGAATGCCGCAGCCGTCACGAAGTTGGTTGCTCCGGGCCCGACGGTCGACAGGCAGACCCCCGTTTTCCCCGTGAGCCTGCCCCAGGTTGCGGCCATGAACCCCGCTGGCTGCTCGTGGCGCGTGACGATGAACTGAATGCTTGATTTTCTCAGCGATTCCATGAAATCGAGGTTCTCCTCTCCGGGCACGCCGAATATGTATTGAACCCCTTCATTTTCTAATGCTTTTACAAACAGGTCAGAAACCTTGATCTTTCTTTCCTCCTTCAGGGTGACTCCGCTCATCTCCGTTTGCCCTTCTCTTTTCTTATTCACTCTATTTTGATTACTTTCACGCCCATTTGTTTCAGTTTAGCAGCATTTCCGCTAATATGGGAAACCCGATGGGTGTGGAAGATTCTCGCCAGGGTAGCAGAGGGTGGGGGGGAGGCCGAGTGCGTTGACTCCTCGGGGGCACTGGTTTAGTATTAAGCGATCGGCCGAGAGCTGGTTTGTTTAACGGCTGACAAACGACCGAGGAACGGGAGAGAAGCGCATGACCTTTGACGAGAGGTTGGAGAAGATCTCGTTACTTACGGAGGCACTTCAAAAAAACAGGGAGACCCTTTCTTCTCTGGCCGTAAAGAACTTGCAGTTTTCGGTAATTGACTGCCTGAACGAGGTCGATATTACCATCGACCGTCTGAAAATGTACGAGCAGGGGCGGTCGTTTCTGGAAAACAGGGTGCCTCTCAAGGGCCCGGGATCCCGGNNTTACCTCCGTTTATATGGTCGGCAACAGGGTAACGGTTAAGTTCGCCTCCCGGGGTTCCGATATCATGGATCTCACCGAATCGATGTACCGGCCCATCTTCGGGGATGACATCTCATTTTACGGAGGAAGTGGCAAGGCGTTCATAGAGGATGCCCTGAAAGAGCCCGATGTCACATCTGTCGTGGTGTTCGGGTACGATGAGAACATGAAGCCCTATGAAAACCAATTCAGGAGCGCGGGAAAGAAATTCGTCTTCGAAGGCCCGGGGCAGGACCCATTCATCGTGTTTTCCGATGCGGACCTCGAACTGGCCATATCCGACCTGGTAACGGCCAAATTTGCCTATGCGGGTCAGACCTGCACCGCTCCTAAAAGGATATTCGTTCACCGTTCCATTTATGACGACTTCCTCGGGATGTTCGTCGAAGAGGTTGAGAAACTGGCGGTGGGGGACCCGGCAGATCCGGGAACGCAGGTCGGGCCCGTTGCAAGCGACCTCGCCGTTTCCCGGATAAAAAGACAGCTGGAAGAAGCCGCGGCAGGCGGGGCCGTGATCCTGACAGGTGGTATCATTGAAGGCAACCTCATATACCCGACGGTGGTAAAGAACGCCCGGGACGAGATGCTGGGGATGCGGGAAGAGGTATTTGGCCCCGTGGCCTTCACCTCTCCCTTCGAGACGAAAGAGGAGGTCATCCGGCGGGCGAAAAACCACAAATACGGGCTTCGGGCCGCCGTTTTCGGCGGCCACGAGGCGGATGAGGCGGTCCGGGAGCTCAAGGGAGAGGACTACTGCCATCCTGTTCCGGATTACACCTTTGGAAATTTCGGTACCATCGCCTTGAATCGCACCAGGGCGGAATCGTGGAGGGGTGCCTTCGTCGTCAAGGCAGTTGGGGGGTACGGTTACTCCGGCTGGATCTGGGAAACCGTCGATGGCCTTTTCAGGATAAAACAGGGGCCGAAGCTATTGAGCATTGAAACGTCTAAAGAACCCTGATGGTGTCGGATTGTGTATAGCGATGCGTTAAGCGTTTGATCGGGAAGGCTTTGGTGCTATCGCTCTTCTTTATCTCCACGAATGCAAGTATAATTGATACAGTGTGTTTACAAGCTGTCGCCTGTCGATTTGGGATGTAACTGGTTAATTCAGGTAAACGACAGGAGAAAAGATAGCCTGCGTTGAGATTATATTGAGTGTCTGATTGAGAAAAGTGGGAAGGTAAAAAATATGCAGAAATTAGTTGGCAGATTCATGAAAGTGGCACCAATATTGGCTATTTTGTTTTTCATCCTATCCTGCGGAGGAACGAGCGGTGGTCCCCCGGGGAGGCCGGATATCCAGGTAGATCCGACGACCCATAATTTTGGGAACATAGATTTCAATCAATCTTCCCCACTCCTCGAGGTTACCATCTCCAATCCGGGAACCGCCAGCCTCAGCGTGTCGGGTTTTGCCATTTCCGACACGAGGAACTTCACGCTGAACGTCAATGGCGGCGCGAGCCCCTGCATGAGTGCGACTCCGATAATAGATGCGGGCGGTAACTGCACCGTCGAGATAACCTTCGCTCCCCGAACAATTGGGAATCTCAACGCTCGTCTCGAGATAGATTCCGACGATCCCGATGAGCCCAACGAACGGGTTGCCTTTTTTGGAAATGCAGTACCGATGTCAAGTACCGGCGCCTTCATAGATTCCGGCCAGGATCTTAATCCGGGGCGGGATAATACGGAATCTGCAGCTCTTGGTGATGTCGATGGAGACGGAGATCTCGATGTGGTTTTCGGTAATTCTGGTCAATCCAACACATTATGGTTGAACGATGTTTTGCTTGTCAGCCCGGGCACATTTACCGATTCGGGTCAGACATTTCTCATTAACAACACCTTCTCTGTAGCTCTCGGCGATCTGGACGGTGACGGTTCCCTCGATATCGTGGAGGGGAATCAACTGGAGAATCGATTTTGGCTCAATGACGGGTCCGGTGGCTATTCTATCTCCCGGTTGCTCCCGGGGAACGCAATATCAGAGTCTGTAGTCATCGGCAAGGTTGATGCTGACGATAACAATGATATCGTCACCGGGAATTCCGGGTCTGTTAATCAGGTGCTGAGCAATAACGGATCTGGCTTGTTTACCAATTTGCTGCCGCAGGATTTCAATGTCACCAGCGACACACGTTCTGTCGCTCTCGGGGATCTTGATGCCGATGGTGATCTCGATATCATTGTTGGAAACTTTATCCAGACAAATCAAATTTTATTCAATGACGGCGCCGGTTTCTTCAC
>JABAOH010015541.1_pt1 | contig 16790 bp, 14 predicted proteins | sample 7062181 | NCBI WGS metagenome assembly JABAOH01 (sample SAMN14538630, study PRJNA623070) | marine sediment metagenome | biome: marine biome [ENVO:00000428]; feature: marine pelagic biome [ENVO:01000023]; material: deep marine sediment [ENVO:00002113]; isolation source: pool of 5 deep marine...
AGTGGCAATCTCCTGTTTCCCGCAGACTGAAGAATCGTTTGGCCATAAACAATGATAAGCAGGTATGTCAAAACGGTACCGCCAGCTCCGCCAATTACTATAGCGATCAAGCTAGACGATATAGCCACAGGAGGCCCGATTACGTTTCTATATTTATAGAGTCTGCCTTTCAGCTTTTTGATTCTCTCTTGATTTTCAAACCATAACACACTTGCCAGTATCACAATCAAGAAACCTATGATTTTCCTCAGTATCGACTCATTGAGACTCTCTACTAAAACATAACCCAGGAAAGATCCCATTAATGCAAAGATAACGAGAGAAAAACTGAGCTTATAATTCATTTTCCTATATCTATGAAACTCAATAAGTCCCGTAGCAGTTCCGCCGAGCGATGAAAACCGTCTCGTCCCCAGGGCAACAGGAATAGGAAGGCCAAGGGAAAGGAGTAGAGGTACAATAATAAGCCCCCCACCGCCTGCTAAAGAACCGAACCAAGAACAAAAAAAAGCTGCAATAGACGCAATAATGATTAAGTAAGGTTCAACCATATCACCAGACCCCAAAAAATAGCATTGAGAATCATAGAATGGAAAAACCTTCATGGTTTAAGGCACTGGGGTGAAATACCATGCATCCCCAAAAGCTAAGAACCTGAAACCGGAAGGGTTACCCTATGATACATCAGAGCCTATTCCCATTCAAGCTTGAAATTCCAAGGGAGAGATAATTTAGAGAAGGCCCAAGACCCCGAGGATCGCTTCCAGTTTCAAACCCCTTCACCCGGGTCGTCCCCTTTTACTCCTGTGGGTTTTTGATTGCGAGATCCTCCTTATTTTGGTATGGTCGTGAAAGCAATCAGAACGAAGGGCACAAGAATGTCGGTCCTTTAGGATAATACTTACTGGTGAAGTGGCGTGAAGAGGGAATACCCGGATCATCCCATCGTCGGGGTTGGGGCGATCATCATAAAGGGGCAAGAGGTGCTGCTGGCCAGGAGGGGAAAGCAGCCTGGCTACGGGGAATGGAGCATCCCAGGCGGGGTAGTAAAGCTGGGAGAGACACTGGAGGACGCCGTCACAAGGGAGGTTTGTGAGGAGGTGAACCTGGCGATAAGGGTGGAAGAGGTTGTTGAAGTCCTGGAGCGAATATTCCGTGATCCCGAGGGAAAGGTCCAATACCATTACGTCCTGGTGGATTTCCTCTGCGAACATCTTTCAGGCGAAGAGAAACCATCGAGCGACGCCTTGGAGGTCCAGTGGGTTCCCATATCGGAGATTCCCCGCCACCCCCTTCCCGGGAAAACGAAAAGGGTTATTCAAAAGGGCTTTGAAATGAGGCAAAGGAGGGTAGAAAAAGAGGAATGACAAATGAATAATGCCAAATGTCAAATGACCAATAACCCATAACGAATAACCAATAACCAATAAACGGGGATTTGATGTTTAGGAGCGAGCCCATCACGGAACGGCCACCGGTATAAAGAGCGGCTGTCCGAATTTTTCCCTTCCGAACTCCCGTATGATCTTCTGCCCATTGGGAGACGTCACCCATCCGATATAGGCCATGGCCAGCACGTAATTCACATGGGGATGCTTGGCCGGATTGACGGCGATGATTCCATAGGGATTGAAGAGATCAGGATCCCCCTGGCAGAGAATCTCCAAGGATACCTTATTCTTATAGGCCAGATAGGTTCCTCGATCCACCAGGGTATAGGCGAGCTTCTCATTGGCAATGAGGATGACCGCACCCATGCCCTGCCCGGCTTCCATATACCCCCTACCCTTGGGTACAATACCGGCTTTCTTCCAGAGGGATTGTTCTTTCTTGTGGGTACCGGAATCATCTCCCCTGGAGATGAAGGGCGCCCCGACTTCAGCGATTGCGGCAAGGGCTTTCTTGGCATCTTTGGTGCCCCGGATACCTGCGGGATCTTTCGTTGGCCCTGTTATGATGAAGTCGTTGTACATAACATCCCTTCGGTTTACCCCATGGCCAGCGGCCACGAACGCATCCTCAGCGGGTCTACTATGGACGAAGACCACATCGATGTCCCCCATCTGCCCGATCTTAAGCGCCTTTCCCGTTCCCACCGCAACGACATCGACCCGGCAGTGAAACCTCTTTTCGAAGGGTGGATTAAGGGCCTGAAAGAGCCCCGTATTATCGGTACTGGTGGTGCTGGAGACTTTCAGCCGTTCCCGGGCCAAGCCCGAAGGAGGATTGAGGCTGAGGCTGAGATTGAGGATTAGAAGGAAAAGAATGGACTTCTTCATGGCCTATGCTCCTTTCCCCTCGAAATATCGAGCGAAAAAAATGTACCACGAGCAAACCACATTTTCAAGTATTAAAGTTTATTTTAGTTATTTTAAGTTGTTATTTTATATCTTAGTTGATTTTTTTTCCTTTTCCTGTTACATTTCGATGGAAGGATAGAATCGGGCGAAACGCCTTTCGGACGACGGAGCCTTGGGTGGCGAATCATGGAATATCTTTTTGATGCCTTAGGAGATTCCATAAAGCTCATCTTCTCCTTTGAAGGGGAGATCTACGGGATTGTGGGAAGGTCGTTGGTTTTTTCCCTGACGGCCACGTTCCTGGCGGCCCTTTTCGGCGTGCCCATCGGTTTTCTCATTGGCACCAAAAGGTTCCGGGGAAAATCGGGATTGTTGACCGTCATGAACACCCTCATGGCTATGCCCACGGTGGTTATTGGTCTCCTCGCCTATGGATTTTTTTCCCGGCGGGCCCCCTTGGGTTTTCTGGATCTGCTCTTCAGCCCGAGTGCCGTCATTATCGGGGAATTCATCCTCTCCCTTCCCATCATCGCCAATTTAACGGTCTCGGCTCTCCAGGCCGTAGATCCCCGGGCGATTCTGACGGCCAAGACCCTGGGGGCGGGGAGGGCTCTCATAGCCTGGACCGTTCTGATGGAAGCCCGATTTTCCCTGCTAGCTGCTATCATAGCGGGCTTTGGGCGGGCCGTTTCCGAGGTCGGATCGGCAATGATGCTGGGAGGAAACATCCGGTTCTATACGCGGACCATGACCACCGCCATCGCCCTGGAAACGAGCAAGGGAGAGTTCGGGTTCGGTCTGGCCCTTGGGTTTTTCCTCCTCTTGGTAGTCTTTTCCATCAACATCCTCTTCCACTTTCTTCAGGTAAAAGGTCGCCAATGATGAAGGAGATTGGGGAAATGCCTCAATTGGAATTGAGGAATGTGACCCACAGCTACAATGGAAAAATGGTTTTGGATATTCCCCATCTTTCCATCGAAAGGGGAAAGATTTACGGTGTGGTGGGACCCAACGGTTCCGGGAAGACAACGCTTCTCTCCATCATGAACCTTCTCATTCGTCCAACCAGGGGGCACCTTTTTTACGAGGGGAGACCCATCCATTACGAGGACAATAGTCGGCTGGAGATACAGAGATCCATGGCCATGATCCTCCAAACCCCCTATCTCTTTAACACCACGGTTGAGGGAAATATCGCCTACGGCCTGAGGTCTCGGGGGATTCCCAGGAAAAATCGGGCTGCTATCATCGAAGATGCCCTTCAGCAGGTGGGTCTGCGGGGGTTGGTAAAGAGGAGGGCAAGGGAGCTTTCGGGAGGTGAGATCCAGCTGGTCGCCATTGCAAGGGCTTTGGTCATCGATCCGAAGATCCTGTTTCTCGATGAGCCCACGGCAAACGTGGATGTGGGGCATATCCATCGGCTTGAGGAGATCATTTTGGCCATCAATGGAGATCGTGAAACAACTATTATTCTTACCACGCATGACCTTTCCCAGGCATATCGGTTCGCACATCATGTCTTCCCCTTCTTTGAGGGGCGGCTGGTCCCTTCTACCATGCATAATCTGTTTGGTGGCACCATAAAGGCCTCGGTGGACGGCCCCTATTTCGACACGAGCAAGGTCCGCATTTGGATCCCCCAGGAGTTTTCCTCCTCTAGCTACAATCACATCTCCGTAAACCCGGATGATATTATCGTCTCCAAGGAGCCTTTCGCATCCAGTGCCAGGAATCGATACGAGGGGACCATTACCCAGGTGGTTGACCACCGGGGAAGGGTAGACTTGGTGGTCAATGCGGGGGAAACCTTCAGGGTTTACATTACGGAACATTCCTTTCGGAGACTGGGATTGAATGTGGGCTCGCGGATATACATCACCTTTAAAGCCACCGCTGTACATCTTCTGTAATGGGAGTTCGGGGGAAATTCAATGGAAAAAGAGATGTTGACGGCAAAGGAAGCAGCTGAATACCTTAACCTGAACGAAAAAATCATCTATCGACTGGTGAAAGAGGGGAGGCTTCCCGGCGCTCGAATTACCGGTAAGTGGACCTTTTCTCGATCTCAACTCCGGGAGTGGATCGAATCCCATTCCCTTGAGGGGATAGGGTCTTTCCCGCTCTTATTCAAGTCGAAGGCCCAAAATGCATTATTCATCGCAGGGAGTGACGACCTCTTGTTGGGCCGAGTCCTCGCCCGGATCCTCCATTCTGAATGCCCGGAGCTCCTCACCTTTTATGCCACTATGGGAAGTCTGGAGGGGGTCAGGGCAATTAGAGAGGGGAAGGCCCATCTTGCAGGAGTCCATCTTTACCATCCCCAAAGCGGGCAATATAATCTGCCGTACCTGGGGAATTTTGCCCCCAAAGAGCGGCCCCTCGTATTTAATCTGGCCTATCGAAACCAGGGGTGGATGGTTCGGTCAAAGAGATCCCCCGCTTTTCAGGGTCCGGCAGACCTCCTTGAGCCTGGAATACGGCTGATCAACAGGGAGAGGGGATCGGGGACGAGGATTCTTTTGGATCACCTCCTGGCCCAAGATGGGATCGATCCAAAAGAGGTGACAGGGTATACGAACGAGGTTTATACCCACCTGGAGGTGGGGGTGTCCATTTTAAAGGGGGAGGCCGAGGTGGGACTGGGAATTCAACCGGTGGCCGAATTCTTGGGACTCCGATTCTTTCCCATTACCACCGAGCGGTACGACCTGCTCGTTCCCCAGGGAAACCTCTCCATGGAGCCCGTTCGGATATTCTTCAACCTCCTCAATTCGAGAAGATTTTTGAAGGAAGCAAGGGCACTGCCTGGGTATGACCTGAAAGATTCGGGGAAGATACTCCAGTGAAGGTAAAGATAACTCGAAAGAGAAGCGGCCCATTCTTCGCTCGTGACCACTGACGGGATGGGCTCCTGGATTTTTTACGATCATTGAACGTCCCAACGTTTCTCACTATTTGAAACACAAGACATCGGATTTTGTCAAATGTGCAAACCCCACCCCCGAGCTTTAAAACCCTCCTCATATGGATAAAATCAGTACTGTGTCCCCGCGCTAGTCCATACGCGTCCCCTTACTTCTCCTCGAATACCTTGACGCCAGCCTCGTAGACCTGGGTGATCTCGGTCAAGGACTCCACCGGCCGGCCGGCCGCCGCTAAAGCATCAGCTCGGGCTAGGCCACGGGGCACGGCCTGGTCCGCATCCGCGGGTAGCGCGACGGTGGTGAGGTCGGCCAGAAGACGTCGCTCCGCAGCGCGGCTCAGTCCCAGGTAGGGCAGCGCATCATACCACAGCAGTCGTTCCTCAAGACCGGCGAAGGGAGCGCGCTGTTGGGCCATCCCGGCGATCTGGCTGCCAACCTCTCCCGCCTGTTGCACCGCTGCGCCGAAGTTGAAGCGGGTGGCGGGCAGTGGTTCTAAGGCCCGCATCTGCATCATCTGAAAAAAGTGGTACACCTGCCGCAGCCCGGAGACAAGGCCGTTGCCCGTACCCCCAGCAATGCCGATGCCAACGGCCGGCAACCCCTGGAGGGGCGCCGAAGGAGCATAAACCCGAAACATCTTGAGGATGAGGTATTTCACCATCCCGCTGGTATCCCACATGTAGACCGGGGTGCCCAGGACTAGAGCACCGCAGCTCAGGACCTTCTGACTCAGGTATTCGAACGCATCATCCTCATAGGTGCACTTCTGATTTTTCTGGCAAACCCAGGGCTGGCAGTCCTTACACGCTGCCACAACATGATCGGCCATCTGCACCAGCTCGGTGGAGATACCGGCCCGGGCTGCGCCCTCCAGGGCGGCTGTTACCAGTTGGTTCGTCCGCCCCTCTCGGTTCGGGCTGCCGACGATCCCTAAGACAATCCCATTTGATCCCATGATTCACCTCCGTCCGTTCGTTTGCGATTAATAACAGAGCTTCTCCACTACTCATTTTAACCACTACTCCATAGTGAAAGCCAACTTTTTTTGATATCAAGTTTTTTAAATAGAAGTTGAGCTCACCATTTTTCTGATTTATTTGGATACGGTAGCAGAGTTACAGGTTTATTTGGGTGGGGTAAGTGATTCTGAGGCGATTCGCTGGATGGATATCCTTCAGGGGAAATAATTCAATCGCAAATCCACAATGTTTAATCTTCTCCTCACGCAGGAATTCATCTTATATTCGATAAAATGCCGGACCATTGGTAACCCTGCTGTTTGGGACAAGAACAGCGATGTAGGTGAATGCCCGAAGAAACAAAGCAGTTGCTTGCCCTGATCCTCTTTGGCTTTGTGGCAGCAAAGGATTAGCAAGGACTACAGGAGTAAACCGGCGAAATCCTAACGCCGAAAAATATATCGCCAGTAGGTTTTATTCCGGTCTCTCTCCCGGCGCCCTGTCATTTCTGAAATCGTAATCTCCACGACCCCACACTTCTCCACGCGCTCCATGGGCACATCGGGCGCATCCGGTCGAAAGCGACGATTAAAGGCATTGAGTGCCGCGGCTCGCTCGTCAAGGTCTTCGATGATTCGCGCCGTCCCGTAGCAGATGACACTGTCGCTGTCCACATGGCAAAGGTTGCCTCCGGCATGGTCACGAACATCACCCGTTTGCCTTCCGACGGTGAAGCAAACTCGTGGGTTGGTTCGAATGGCGTCGATCTTCTTTCCTTCGAGAGCACAGTGGAATAGGACTCTGCCGCCCGAATAGGAATAGTTGAGAGGGACAACATATGATGTCCCGTTCGTGGAAAGGCCCAAATACCCGATCGATTCGGTCTGAAGAAGATCCTCCATCTCATCCCGAGATTCCAAGAATGCCTGTTCGTTCATCCCTTTTCTCCTCACTGAATTCTTACCCAAAGCATGTATCAAAGGGGACGTTAGTCCTGAGACGCGTTACGAAAAACAATTTTTTTATCTTCTTGATAATTATGATGTTCCTCAACATTTGCAAGCAGAAATACAGATACTGACTGTAAGAATACTGGGACAAATCGCTCCGGAGCCAACTTCCCCTATCCCACTATGAACCCGATCAGATGTGTAACGGTTGATCCTGTCAAAGAGGATAAACATGGGAGAACTCCTTGAAGGTTATGAGACTTTTGGCTGAGAATAACTGCCGTAAGCCCTTATTGTCAACACGATGTTCCGTTTAGCCACATTGGTTTTTGAGAGGTTAAGACATTTTTCAGATAACGGGATTGAGGAAGGTTCTGATCTTGTGATAGCGTAGTGTATTCGTATCTCGATTCTTAAGATCATGGTTGGAAATGTTAATAACCTTGGATAGAACTAGTCCGCAAGAAGTTTTTTATAACTCCTGATAATCAAGACTTGATTATTCCTGATATAACGTGCTCCACCTGAAGAAGCGGGTCGATTGCTACCTGTATCCTTGAGATTGTCTTGATCCCCATGAATCCAAGATTTCCTCCGCTAATCGATAATTTTGGCTCCCCCCTCGATGATCGATAACATCTTGAACTAAAAAAAGGCAGAGTCAGAAATGACCCTGCCTCGTCCCTCAACTCTCGGAAAATGCAAACGACTTATTGAGAAATTCCCTTCAATGGGCTCAAATACTAGAAACGGCAACAAGGTTTCATCTTTTCACCAGAACCTGTTGCTCTACCAGAAGCATCAATTGCATCGACTTTTATAGCGTAAGAATGTTCTCCTCCAGGAGGACTGGTCCGCTGTAGTATTTTAAAGCCCCTGCTTCAATGACGTTTGAACCTTTGTATTCTGCAGTGCCTCCACCATGGTTGTAGCTGGGCACATCGCGGTCAGTCAGGGATACTCTTAATTTTTCAGTCCCTTGGGGAATTCCTGAAACCATAATCTTTGGTGAAACGTCAGAACACTCATTATCTGGTACCCAGGTATATTCAACGCCAAGCTTAACCCCTGTGGTGCTACTGAACAGATAATTATGACAAAAAGTAATAGTTTTTTCATTTCCCATACCTCCTTTAATTTTGATATTGAACTTTTCTGCTAATCTTACGCATATTATATGGCAAACAGTTTATTAGATGATAACTATTTGAGTTTCCAGTAAAATCAGGATATCTTCCAGATAATTTCAATCAAATCCGGATAATTTTTTCATACTGATTTGAAAATATTTCATAGATTAAAATTAGATCCTTTTTAAAACGACAATTTATGATAAGAAACGTGGGTAGGTGGGTTTGTGGCAGAAGGAGCCGTGTTGGCTTTTTCCCTTTGTGGGTTTCTGGATGGCCTTAACCAAAGTCAATAATTCTAACTATGGAAATTCGCTCAATTTGAATTTGTACAAGATTTGATTCGCGAATCTTCATCGATCCTATCCGATGAATCCATTCATTGCCTTTCACTCCCCAATGATCTTCACCAAGGTGTGCTTTCGCCCACGGCCGTCCAATTCGCCATAAAAGATCTGCACCCAAGGCCCGAAGTCCACCTTGTTGCCAGCGAGCTGAGGCTGTCAAAGCCAGCGGTAAACAGGCCGGCCAGGCGGGGGTGGAAGAAAGCCACAGCAAACGGGCTTGAATTGCTGGGAGAACAAGACTTATAATCTTATGGACTTTCCCCCTTTTCGTCATACAGTGAGACAGGATCAGCCGGGATGAGAAAAACTGCCTCTATCGTATTGACGGTTCTCGTGCTATCAGGGTGCGTCAATAAAAGAACGGCTACGGAGCCCAGCGGGAGCCCACCTGTGGACCGTTATATGAAGAACGTCACACAGATCACTTTCGATGGGGATAACGGTGAGGCCTATTTCAGCTGGGATGATCTTAGACTCATCTACCAGTCAAACCGCGGCGAGTATGCCTGCGATAAGATTTGGGTCATGAACACAGACGGATCTGACAAGCGCAGAGTCAGTCCTGACCGCGGAGCCCACACCTGTTCTTTCTTCTTCCCGGATGACCAGAAGATACTCTTTGCCTCAACCAGTCACCTTCCCGGGGATTGTCCGCCGAAACCGGAACTGCCTCAAGGCGCCCACTATGTGTGGCCGCTTTACCCTTATGACATCTTCGTAGCCAATGCCGACGGGTTGGCCTTGAAAAAGATAACCGACAACCCGAAGTACGATGCTGAGCCCATTGTTTCTTCCGATGGGAAGCAGATCGTGTTCGGCTCACAAAGGGATGGGGATTTCGATATCTATATCATGAATGCCGACGGCTCTCATGTGCGACGGCTGACCGACAGGGTGGGATACGACGGCGGGCCATGGTTTTCACCGGACGGTAAGAAGATCGTCTGGCGGGCCTGGTATCCGGAGACCCGGGAGGAATTGGCTCGGTGGCGCGAATGCATGGAAAACGACTACATCGTCCCCTTTCCCCTCGATATCTGGGTCATGGAGGTGGATGGTACAAACAAGGTAAGGCTCACGCAAAATGGTGCTACGAACTGGGCACCCTCATGGCACCCAGACGGAAAACGGATCGTCTTCTCAAGCAACATGGACGACTGGCATGAAGACATAAAGAAGTTTGGCCACAACTTCGAGCTGTACCTCATCAACATCAATGGCACGGGCCTGGAGAGAATCACCTTGAACAACGTCTTCGATAGTTTTCCCATGTTCTCTCACGATGGGAAAAAACTGGTCTTTGCCTCAAATAGAAACCCCCAAAAGCCCCGGGCCACAGATATTTTCATCGCTGACTGGGTTGAATAGGCCTGAGTTCATGGGAGCTCCAAGGGAAATCATGAAACGCCTGTCTTCCGCAATTATCATTTTACTCACTCTGGCCCTGTGCCCCGCTTTCTTGGAGGCACGGGAGGCGGTCCGGCACGACCTAAGGGTTGCGCTTTATCCGGAAGAGCACCGCCTTACCGCCAAGGACACGGTCACTGTCCCTGAGGGTCTCCTCCCGGAGCTACAATTTCTCTTACACTCAGGACTGGAGCCCTCATCACCTACCCCGGGCGTTCGGATTGTACGAGAAACCGCGAAGCCGGGAACCATCCCTCTGGAGTCTTTCAGGGTAATACTCCCGCCCGGCCAGAACACGTTCGTACTTGAGTACGGCGGAAAAATCTACCACCCCCTTGAACCATACGGCAAAGAGCGTGCTCGAGGCTTCAGGCAGACACCGGGTATGATTTCCGGAGAGGGGGTGTATCTTGCAGGGAGTTCCTCCTGGTACCCGATTCTCGGTGAGGGGTTGCTGACCTTTAACCTCCAGGTGGAGTTACCCTCGGAGTGGGATGCAGTAAGCCAGGGAAAGCGTACCCTCCATGTTACCGATGGGGATACGACCTCTGTGCGTTGGGGGTCAACGGGACCCCAGGAGGAGATTTTTATCGTCGCCGGAAAGTTTACCCAGTACACGGGGCCGGCAGGCCGGGTTGAGGCAATGGTCTTCCTTCGCTCACCGGATGAGGATTTGGCCAACCGGTATCTCGAAGCAACGGCCCGTTACGTCGCCATGTATGAAAAACTCATCGGTCCTTATCCATACGAGAAGTTTGCCCTCGTAGAGAGCTTCTGGGAGACGGGTTTTGGAATGCCCTCCTTTACGCTCCTTGGACCGAAGGTCATACGGTTTCCCTTCATCCTGCACTCCTCATATCCGCACGAAATCCTCCATAACTGGTGGGGAAACAGTGTCTTTCCGGAGTACACAAGGGGAAACTGGGCGGAAGGGCTGACTGCCTACCTCTCCGATCACCTTATTAAGGAGCAGAGGGGCAATGCTGCCGAGTACCGCCGGGCGACCCTCCAGAAGTATAGTGACTATGTGTTAAGCGGGCGGGATTTCCCGCTCGCCCAATTCCGTTTTCGCCACAGCTCTTCCTCTGAGGCAGTGGGGTACGGAAAATCCCTCATGTTCTTTCACATGCTTCGCATGCAATTGGGCGATGAAGCCTTTGTGCAGGGGCTTCGGGATTTTTATGGGAAGCATAAGTTCCGGTTTGCCTCTTTTGACGATTTCCGGAAAAGCCTTGAAAACGTTTCCGGAGAGGACTTGAGGAGAGAATTCAACGGGTGGGTAACAAAGGCAGGGGCTCCTGAGATAAAGATCAGCAGGGCAAAAGCCGTGGTAGAAGGAAACGGTTATGTTCTTACTGCCCTTCTTGAGCAAATTCAGTCAGGGGTTGCGTATCCTTTGCGGATTCCGATCGCAGTGACCCTGGAAGGTCAAGGCAGGGCCTATCAGACTGTGGTGGTTATGGGGAAGAAACGCCTTGAACTGAAAATTCCAATGTCTGCAAGGCCCTTAAGGCTGGACGTGGACCCTGAGTTTGACCTGTTCCGCAGGCTCGACCGGGACGAGATCCCCCCAGCACTGACAGGGGCCTTCGGGGCAAAAAAGATGCTGATCGTTCTGCCATCCGCTACCAGCGATAGCCTTCTTCGGGCTTACCGTGAGCTTTCCGAATCCTTAAGTCATTCAGGACCCGATGCGGTAGAGGTACAGCTCGATACAGAGGTGGAAAAACTCCCTCCGGACCGTGCAGTTACCATTTTAGGATGGGGAAACCTTTTCCACCACGAAATAGTCTCGGCACTGTCCGGTTATGATGTGGCTATAAACCAGACCGGTGTGCGTATCGGACGGACCGAAATCCGGCGGGAAAATCACTCGGTGGTGCTTACCGCAAGGCACCCGAAAAATAGGGATCTATGCCTGACGTGGCTTGCATCTGATTTGCCCGAAGCTCTCCCCGGTCTCGGACGGAAACTTCCCCATTACCACAAGTACAGTTATCTTGGGTTTGCAGGCCAGAAGCCTGCCAATGTAGCTAAAGGCCGATGGCCGGTGCTCCATTCACCCATGACAGTTTTTCTTCCCCTCGAGGACGGCACGATTCCGACAGTTGAGATGGGAGAACTGGCACACAGGGAGCCTCTGGCAATCCTTCCGCCGGTTTTCTCGAAAAGGCGGATGATGGAGGCAATACGCTTTCTCTCAAGCGACGAGCTCGGGGGACGGGGGTTCGGCACTGAGGGACTTAACCAGGCCGCGGAATTTATCGCCAGGAAATTTCAAGAGGCCGGGCTCAAGCCGGCTGGGGATGTCGAAGGGAGCTACTTCCAGACTTGGGAAGGCCGAGGTGGGGACCTTGACCGCAAAGTGATGATGAGAAATGTGGTAGCGGTCATCCCTGGAAATGGACCTGAGCGTGAAGGGCAGAGCGTAGTAGTGGGGGCTCATTACGACCATTTGGGGCTGGGCTGGCCGGATGTGAGTGAAGGGTATAGGGGAAAAATCCATCATGGTGCTGACGACAATGCGAGCGGTGTAGCGGTACTCATAGAGCTTGCACGGGTGCTCGGCAAAAGCCTGAAGCCCGACCGCAGTGTGGTGTTTGTGGCCTTTGCCGGAGAGGAACCCGGAAGAGAAGGATCGAAGTATTATGTGGCCAACCAAAAACGCTATCCTTCGGAGCAATGCATCGGGATGCTCAACCTGGATACCGTGGGACGGCTCCGGAAAAGGAAACTGTTGGTGCTCGGAGCCGGTTCGGCCAGGGAGTGGATACACATCTTCAGAGGAGCAGGCTATGTTACCGGTGTCGATATAGAGGCTGTACCCCAGGAACTGGATTCGAGCGACCAGAAAAGCTTTCATGAGGCAGGAGTTCCGGCAGTGCAGCTTTTTTCGGGACCTCACATAAGCTACCACCGTCCCACCGACACTGTAGATAAGATAGACTCGGAGGGACTTGTGAAAGTGGCATCCGTGTCCAAGGAGGTCATTGAGCATCTTGCTGACCGTGAAAAGCCCATGACCGCGACGCTAAAGCCCGGTAAAAACGTTGAGATAATTCCAAAGGGAAAGCGAAAAGTCGGCCTTGGCACGATTCCTGACTTTGCTTTCAGCGGAGATGGATACCGACTTTCGGGCGTCGTGCCGGGTTCGCCGGCAGAGTGGTGCGGACTCAAGGCAGGAGATGTGATTGTCAGGATAGGTTCCAATCCGGTCCATAACCTGGGGGGCCTGTCCGACATCCTCAAGACGTTAGACCCCGGTGATAGGATCTCCATAACCTTCCTGCGAAGTGGAAAGGAAATGACTATGGAGACAGAGCTAGTGGCGAAGTAGTATTACAAAGAAAGGAGATTGTTATGCAGTCTGTCTGCAGGGGTTACCCATTGAGAGGCACCTGTCATCCAGACGTGTCCCCCCACACGTTTTCGGTTGACACCCCAGAACCATTCTTCTATGATTTCTTGAACAAAGAGGAAACGTTATGATGTGACAGCGGTAGGACAACCTCTGCTGCGAAGGATGTGAGGAGAAAGACCATTAACAGGGCTGGGAAACGTATTGAAAAAGGTGCTATTTTGAAGACTCGCTTCGTCTGGATATTCCTTTGTACCTGGTGTGTTCTGATATTTTTCCTTTTCCCGAGTGCCTGGGCTTTGAAGGTAAACGCCGATGGACGGGCACTTATCGGACAGGCATCGCAGGCTTATGCAACAGATATGCGCGACCGCCCTATTGTCACGAACCCTCAAGTAAAGGGCTACGTGAAACAACTTTCCAGGCGTCTGGTACCGAAGGGTAAACGACCTCCTCCAGGTGTAAATCTCACCGTGACGGTCATTGAGTCTAACAGACCCGAACTGTATTCTTATGTAGACGGACACGTAGTGATGACTACCGGCATGCTGTTTGCCATGGACAACGAGGCGCAACTGGCGGGTGTCCTGGCCCAGGAAATCGCACAGGTGGTTGAAGGCTATTACATCAGCATGTATCAGGAAATCAAAGCCGCAGAAAGACGACAACGGGGTAAAGCCGCGGCCGGCGCATTGTTGAGTTCGTTACTGGATGTTGCCGTGGACTACGCCTTGGAAATGCAGGAAATCAAGGAGATGGATCGCCTTTTTTCCGGCGAGAGAACTTACAAGGAAACGTTGAAGAGAATGGCGGGAATTAGCGCCACCCGCGGAGCGTATTACAGTATCAAGGACGTGATCGAAAGTATTCCGGCAAAGGACGCAACTGGGCAATGGATTGATCCACGTCAGCGATTTGAACCAGTAGCAGACGCACAGGGCATGGAATATCTCGCCCTGGCCGGTTACGACACCGCCGAAGCGACCAGGGGATGGGAGAATGTCCTGCGCATCAACAGTATCCTGGCTCGTGAACAGGAACAGGCACTGGGGGCATTGGCATCTCAGATGCGTGTAACCCAAAGCATGATGGAACTGAGCATGCATCGGCTGCGCCAATCCCTGGGTGCAAGTGGCCTGGTGCAAACCCTCAGCGTTGCACCCGCTTCTCGAGCCCAGTTCGTGTCAAAGCTCACCCAACTCGAGGAGGTACGTGCAGCCGCGAAACTTCACGGCAGCAAAAAGGCCAGGTCAGAATACATGAGCCTAATGCGCAAAGTATTGCTGCCCAGAGCAGAGCAGGCGCTCAGAGAGGAGCGCTACGAACAAGCGCACCGTGATTACCGGGTCCTCTATGACAAAGGCGAACGCAGCGCACCGGTTGCATACGGTATGGCAAAAAGCCAACTGGGGGATTTTGCATTCGGAGCCAGTCCGGCCGAAAAGGAGGAAGCAGAAAGGCACTACAGGGAGGCGGCGCGACTGGATACTAAGTACGCCATGCCGTACAAGGGACTCGGTGAATTGTATGAGGACTGGGAACGCTATGAAGATGCGGTCAAGGCGTACAGCAAATATCTCAAGCTGGCGCCAAACGCCGTGGACAAAAGGAGAATCGGGCGTAAGATCAAGGTTCTCAAAAGGAAGGCAAGCCGATGAATCGAATACTCCAATTCTCGCTGCTCTTGGTGGTATACTGTTTTTCCTGGCTGCCTGTATTTGCTGGTTCCCACACCCTTCATTACAAGTTGACACCTGGTCAGGTGTGGATCTGCACCCTGTCCGCACAAAACGAATCTACATTTATGGGCAAGAAGAACGTCTCCCGGTCCAAAAGTGTCATTGAATACAGGGTCTCCCGGGGTCCCAGGTCAGGCTGGGTTTCTCTTACGGCCAGGATTGAATCGCAAAGCAACCAGTCCGGTGGGCAAATAGATCCGTCGCGGATTCTCTTCAAGGCTGATATGCACCGGAGCGGGGAGATACGCAACATTCAATACTCGGGCAGCGCAGTGCTGCCCATGGGCGGAGGCGCGAATGAGCTTCCACCCGAGGCCGCTGCCGCGCTTGAACAATCTTCGCGCTTCATAGCAGAAGCCTGGAAAAACGCCGTTTTCTGGTTTCCGGAAATTCCCGAGGATCCGCTGGAGCAGGGCGATGAGTTCGAAGCGACTCAGAAACTCGGTATGGGCGGTGGTGGAAGTGGCATCCAGGTGGAAACCGTTTCCAAACAGGTCTTCACCCTGGAAGATGTCAGCGACGGCTTGGCCTATTTCAGCGTGAAGGAACGTTCCCTCACCAAGACGTCGGGTGCCGTGGGCGGAAAGACAAGGACTAAAACTGCAGGAAAGGGCGAAGCCATTTTCGATCTACGTCAGGGCATGTGGATCGAGATGAGCACCAAAACCCGTTCTCACGTGCACATGGGTTCACTCCCCGGCACCAGTGGCGGAGGGAGCCAGGATGCCTATACCATCAGCAAAGTTAGGATGGAGAAGCGCTAGAGCTTTGAATGAACCTCCTACCGATTCCGGCCGCTGAATCCGTCCATTACATCTCACTCCCCAATGATTTTGACTAAGACTCGTTTTCGCCTGCGGCCATCGAATTCACCATAGAAAATCTGCTCCCAGGGGCCAAAGTCGAGTGCTCCCTCGGTAACGGCCACCACCACTTCCCGGCCCATGACCTGGCGTTTCAGATGGGCATCGCCGTTATCTTCACCGGTCCTATTATGCCTATATTGGGAAGTCGGTTCATGGGGAGCCAATTTTTCCAGCCACACGTCATAATCGTGATGAAGACCAGACTCATCATCGTTAATGAATACGGACGCCGTGATATGCATTGCATTGCAGAGTACCAACCCCTCTTTGACGCCACTCTCCCTCAAACAATCTTGAACTTGGGGGGTAATATTTATGAACGCTCGTCTTGAAGGAACATTGAACCACAGTTCTTTGCGATAGGATCTCATGCTGCATCGCCTCCTTTCAGGCCTTATCGGGCATTGCCATGGAAAAAATCAAAATAAAAGATAGCTTATTGAGTTATTTCGGGGGTTCGAGGGATTTCCCTCATCCATTTTGCCCCTCGTTTTTCGCTAGAGAAGCGATTTGCAAGAAAGGGGGGCGGGTAAACCAAGTTCCTAACCTGCGCAGAGGTTCTGGACGTCCTTGGAGTCTCGGGGAAAATCAGTGAAATTCTCAAGGTCGATGGTATTCCTCCATCCCTTGGACCACGATAGCAGCTTTTGATATGAACCCGTTCGAGAGGACAAGGTTACGAGCAATGGATTATTCCTACATTTGGTCCATGAAGAGCTTTTCGTAGGTCTCCTCAAGTCGGGCGAGGTGTTTCGTCTCTTCCCTGTGGAATCTGGAGAAGATCTCCTCCATGGGCGCACCACTGCACTG
>JABAOH010024410.1_pt1 | contig 16790 bp, 5 predicted proteins | sample 7062181 | NCBI WGS metagenome assembly JABAOH01 (sample SAMN14538630, study PRJNA623070) | marine sediment metagenome | biome: marine biome [ENVO:00000428]; feature: marine pelagic biome [ENVO:01000023]; material: deep marine sediment [ENVO:00002113]; isolation source: pool of 5 deep marine...
CCTGATAATCAGTCTGTGGATGTTGTTGGTCAATTAAAAACTTCTATAATACAGCCTTCAGAAGGTTCTAGTTTTGCAGTAGGAAGTATGATAACAATAAAATCTAATATTACTGATGATTGTGGAGCAAACATAAGCGGTGCTGATGTAGCACATGAAGCAAATTTATATGGATCAGGAACTTGGGAATGGGCCAATACAACAGCAATAGTAAATGAAGAGGCTGGAATTTATAACAGTAGTTGGAATACTACTTTCCATGCAGGTGGAAACTGGAGCTTTAGAATAAATGCAAGTATAACAGATTATTATTCTAATTCAACAATATTTACTAATTGGACTTATTTGAATAACACTCCACCAACAGCAGAAAATGCTTCCGTATCTCCGGAAAAAGATGGTTGGGGTTCTAACTTTACTTTTAATATTAAAATAAATGATACACAACTTGATAATGTTACATGTAAATTATTCACTTACACTTCAGGTTCTTGGGTTTATAGAGGAAGTGATACTGTTTATTGGGGTGTAGGAAATTGTACAGTTAATATTACAAACTTTACTTGTAGCGATATTAACACATCATCACCAAACTGGTTTAAATGGGAAATAAATGATACCACAGCTGAAAACTTATTTAATACTTCAAATGTTTCAGCTCCTTATATAACAAAAGATAATGTAACTATAGAGTATATATTTGGAAATAATAGTACAGCAAATAGATCAGGATCTCAAAAAGATTTATTAATATTGAGGATATTTGATAATAATTCTCAAATATATGTTGGATCACAAATTCCTAATGCAACTGGAAGGATATTTATAACAACTGATGGAACTACTTTTGATTCTGGAACAGAAAATACAACAAATTCTTCAGGTCATTTAAATGTTTACTTTGATCCAGATTCTAATTATCAAGCTGGACTACAAAATTGGACAGGTGGAACTTATGGTGATAGTTGTTATTATGATGCTAATCTAACTATAAATTACACTTTAAAAGTAAATGCAGACTTAGTAAATTCCATAATAAATGTTTTAGAAAATGGTAGCCCTGTTGGTGTAGGCGGAACAATCACAAAACCCAACAATGTTACTGTTATAATGAATGTTAAAGACGAGGAAACAGTTCCGATTGATAATGCAACCCTTAACGTAACGTTCATTAGTCTCTTATACGGAAATAATTTCACATGTTCATATATAGCTGAATACGGAAGCGGTGAATATAGATGTACAATGAACAGTTCTTCGATAAATGCAGGATGGTATAATGTTAGTATACTATCAAACAAAACATATTACAATGATGGATACCTTATGCAAGAAGACGTGTTCTATATAGAAAGCATACCTGAGCTTAAAGGACCCATAATATTATCTCATAATGGGAGTGATATTGGTGGGTGGGGGGAGACTTGGACAGCTAGTGTAAATGTTACAGAAGAGGATCAAGGAAACGTTACTTTATATGTTTTTGTAAAGAAATTCACAGATCCTGATGTTCCAGGCAGTTGGATACAAGAGAATCAATCTAGTTACATTAGTAATCCAGATTTAAGAGGACCGTTAAATCAAACAATTACACTTACTTTCCAGGATGTTGGTAATTTCCAGAATAATCGGGTTGTCTGGCAATATAAGTTTAGGGCTAATGATACAACTAATCATGGCTCAGAAACAACACCTCAAAACTTTACAATAGATGAAGATGATATTTCAATTGAACATATTTTTGGGGGTGGGCAAGAGGTTTGGAGAAATGGAACAGCAAAACTACATCTAACTTTAAATGTAACTGATATAGATAGAAATATAGCAGCAGATGGAGCAGAAGTAACATTTTATATAACTACAAACAGTAGTGATCCAAATAGTTTTGATAGCGGAACATTAACAAATGTTTATGAAAATGGTAGTGCCATATATAACTTTCCACCAAACTGTAGTTATTCAACTGGTGAACAAGATTGGTACGGTACAGTAACTGATCAATATTATAAACCTAATTCAAGTGATAACTTCACACTAATAATAAAAGCGCCTATTGCAATGAACATAAGTTATCCTGATGGTCATTCGTTCATTTTGGGAACACCAGTATCATTTATAGGAAGAGTTTATGATGAATGTAACTTTAATATTTCAGGTGCTACAGTAACATTTAAAGACATAAAAGGAGCCAGTCAAATTACTTGCTCACCTGTAACTGATAACAATAATGGAACATATAACTGTACTTACGCTTCACCATTACATGGGTGGCATGATATACAAATGACTACAAATAAACAATATTATGGAAATTATCCAACACCTAATTTAACAACTAAAACCAATGCTTATTTCCTAGCAACTATACCTTCTCTTTCAAATCTAGATGTTAATCCTAAATTAGATGGGTGGGGCAAACTATATACATTTACTGTAAGTTTAACAGATGTAGATGGAAACGTTAATAACGTAAGCTTATGGAAAAGTTTTGATGGTTCCTCTAATTGGACTTTAATAAACTCGACAAATACAACACCTGAATTTTCTGGTTGGCCTGTAGAATTTAAAAATAGATTTAGTTGTGATGATTATCTGAATGCAACTAATGGAACAAACTATTATAAAATTAATACAACAGACGATAAGGGTTATACAGATGAGACCGAAGTAAAGAACTTTACTTTGGATGTGGATAATGTTACTGTAACCATAGATTCTTCAAACAGTAATTCAACTACAAGAAGAATAGGAAATAATTTAGCTTATCTAAATGTTATAATTGAAGATAAAGATTATAATGTTAATCCTGGAAAGTATCCAACTGGTGCTAATACAACTATAATGATTACTAGAAATGGAACTGACTATGATTACAACATGACTTGTGATTCTACTGTTGGAAACTGCAGCGTAAATTACAATGCAACTTGTGATTCTACTGTTGGTTTACAATATTGGAAAGCTGTAACCTCAGACGTTTGTTATCAAGTTGTAGAAAGTCAAAATGAAACCTTAACAGTTTATGGTCAATTAAATGTTTCTCTTATATACCCAGAATCTGGAAAAATATTGAATCGTGGTAAAACTACTAATTTAAATGCAAGTGTAAGTAATGATTGTAATCAGGATATTACAGATGCAACTGTTAATTGGTATAATTCTAGTTGGTACTTGTTAACAAATGATTATAATACAACTTGGCCTATACCAATAGACTACAAATTAGGAAATGAAACAATCTATTCAAATGCAACTAGAACTTATTACGATTATAATAGTAACAACACTCTAGTTTATATTTATGGTTGGAGTAATGTAGATTCTATTACTCCATCAAACAGTTCAAATTATTCTTCAGGCGATAATATAACTGTTACTTGTCGTGTTTTAGATAGTAATACCACACAACCAATAGAAAATTATACAGTATATTTCTATAAAAATACAACTTCTTTAGCCAATGTAAGTACAAATTCAACAGGTTATGCTAATACTACTTGGAACAGTACTGGAGAATATGCAGGATGGTATAACATAAGTTGTTACATATACGACAACTCAACATTAAATTATAATACTTCCATCTCATTTAAACAAACGTGGGTCATGTTAACAAGACCCCTTATCATAACAGAAATACGTATGAATAATTCTGTTTGCCAACAAGGAGTTTCATGTAAATGGATATATAGAAACGATTCATTTGATCCTTATCAAACAAATATATCTGTTCATATAGAAGATGCGAACATAGGTGATGCAGAAGATGCGAACGTTACATTTTATAATTCTACAAGCTTTTTAGGAAACTGTAGTACCAATTCTTCTGGTTGGTGCTCTTTAATTAATTATAATCCAGACGAAATAATAACTCCTAACCTTTATACTATTTATATTAATGCAACTAGACCAGAAAACGAAAATTCTATTACTAATACGAGTTTAATAACAGTAAAGGGTATAATCAATGTTACAATAGAATCTCCACCAGATCATATTAATTGTCAAGACGGTGGTCAAAACTTAACTTGTCCTAAGTATAATCCTATTAATCTAACAGCGACTGCGATAAGTGAAAACGGAGAAAATGCAACAGTATTAAGCCCAACTGTCACATGGTATAATGAAACCACAACAATAGCTTCAGGCTTAAGCACAACACTTCCACAACCTACAGTTGCAGAACAAGATACAGGTACACATGAATTCATGGTTATAGTTAGTAAAAGTTATTACGATAGCGGAACATCTAATGTTTCATTGAATATAACAGGTCTTTCTGGTGTTATCTGGATTTCTCCGACTATTGAAACTCCTTATCCTAATAATTTCTCTCCAACTTGTAAAGTAATTGATGAACAATCAAGTCTAGGTATATCAGATTATGATGTTAATTTCTCTTACAAGTGGGAACCATCTCCAACTTTTATATTTAATGGAACTTATTCAACAAATTCAACAGGTTATGCTAGCTATAACTTCACACCAATACAAAAAGGCAACATAACTTTCAATTGTACAATAGGAGATAATACATCTCAATATTATTCTGCAAATACTACTGTCGATGTAGAAACATTCTGGGTAAAGGATATGTATGCACCAATGATTTATAATATGTCAATAATACCGAATGAGAGCATGGAAGCAAACCTTAATGAAACCAATATAACTGCCACTGTATTTGATAACTATAACGTCACTTCTGTAAAAGCTATAATAACTTTGCCAAATGGAACAGTTACAAATGAAACAATGACAAATATCAGTGTTCCACAAGAATCATTTGGTAATTATACAGCAACTTATAGAGTTACATATATGCCTCTAATAGGTGGCAATTATAGTGTAATTATATTTGCTGAAGACGATACGCCAGAAAGCAATTCCAATACCACGTATGCTGGTAACTTTAGTGTATGGGGCTCTATAACTGGATTTGTTAGTCAATGTGTCAACAATACAAATGATGGTAATTTAACAGACTGTGATTTACAAATAACAGCACCTTATATTTCTCAAACCAATAATTTCACGTTTGAAATAAAATCAAACTTCACGAACCTTGGTCCAGCTGGTGCATATGGAGTTAATTTGACTCATGCAGAAGATCCTACAAATTCTCTAATATACAGCGAAGAAAATATCACATGTGGTATTTTATACCCAAATGATAGTTGCTCATGGAATTTCAATGTAACTGTACCTGCAGGAACTCCTCCTGGTATAATTACAACTTATGTAAATGCAAGTTGGAAAAATCCAGATAACACAATCCAATACACATATAATATAACGGAAATAAGTGTTGATTCAAATCCAATTTTAGATATTGTAGAAACTGAATTAATCAAAACAACACCACACGACCAAAATACATATGTAGGTAATATAACAGTTGTTTCTGCTGGTAATGATGAAGTACAAAATATTAATCTTACTTGGTATGGAATTAGCGGTGTTTCTGGTTATAAAAATCTTGCACTTTATTGTCCGTTATGTATATTAACAATATTACCTTATGAAGAAACCCTTCTAGTTGCTGGATATAACTTCACTTCAGACATAAACTTAACTGTACCTGCAGGACAAGAACCAGGAAAATATATTGCAAACTTGTTGGCATCATCAACTAATGCTGGAAATGATACTACAGTATTGAATCTAACTATACCAGAAAATAGGACTTGGTTGAGAACACCTTCAACATTTGGTACAATTTTAGCTCCTCAAAACACTAGTAGAGTGATAGGAAACATTACTGTGACTAATATTGGAAACGTTAAAATACCTTTTGAGGCTGTTAAATCAGGGGATAATGGTTATGTACGTATAGAGGGTGTAAATTGGTATAGTTTTGATTTAGAAAAACAAGTTTCAAAAAATCTAAGTATATCATATTCTGTTCCAGCTTATAGATCTAATGGTGTTTACAATGTAATAATCCGTATTAGAAATTCTAGTGCTAATCCTCCAGTTCAAAATGTTACTTTCACATTGAATGTTACGGATATACCACCAAACATAACAGATGTTTTGATTGTTCCAATAGATTTTGAGCAAGGATATGAAAATGTTACCATACAAGCAAATGTAACTGATAATTATGCAGTTGATGAAGTTTGGGTTAATATAACACCACCGAATGGTTCAAGTTTTGTTTTACGAATGAATAAAAGTTATGATTCAATATATAATGTAACATATGTTTATCCAATCACGGGTGTTCATCAAATTAAAATATGCGCAAATGATACTCAATCGCTCTCCACTTGTACTTCACCAACAAATATTACGAGCTCAGACACAACAGAATTAACAATCACACCAAATGTTAGTATAATAAATGCAACTAAGATAAGACAAGAAAGTGGACAAAGTTTTGCAATTAACTTTTCTGTAAACAATATAGGTGGTTCAAGAGCAAATAATACAAATGTTACGATTACATATCCAAATAATATAACCGTTTCACCAAACTATTTTGAATTTGGGTTAATATTAAAGAATACTTCAGAATATAATGAAACCACAATATATGTAGAAAATTCAACAGCACCAGGAATTTATGTTGTTAACTTAACTGTTAACTGGACTAACCTTAATAATACATTTAATTCAAGTATATTTAACATAACTATAAATGTTACAGCCAATGCTGAAATTGATATTGTAGAAACTAATATATACAAAGTAATCTATGATGGCGATTCGGATAATGCTACAATTACATTAAGGTCCATTGGTAATGATAATGCTACAAATGTTAGTATAAATTGTTCTTCAGGAGAAGTTTGTGATAACTTTACATATAGTTTTAACCCTCAAAATATATCCCTAATGCCAATAGGAAATATAACTTATGTTAACATAACATTTACCGTACCTACAAGCTATCCAACAGGAAGTCATGATGGATATATAAAAGTAGAATGGTATGATAGTAATTCTACACAAAACTTTTCAACACAAATTCCTGTTAATATAATAGTACCAGCAAATGTTTCATGGATACATGATCTAACACAAATTGATAAAAGAGTTTATGATAATGAAACAGGAAGTTATGGAGAGATAAATATAATAAATACTGGGAATGCTAATATCACACTAAATCTAACAGTCAATGGAACTATATCTTCCTATTTAACATTAAGTGAATATAATATAACAATACCCTATCTTGAAACAAGAACAATTTACATTAATTATTCATCCCCGTCTATAATTTATAACACAAATTATACAGGCTATATAACTAGCAATATTACTGGAAGTCTAAGAGAAAATGCAACTATAAAAGAGGTATCAACTTTTGTAAATTTAGTTGTAACTCCTTATAGTGTAAAAATAATTTATCCAACACAAAGCAATCCTATTTTAAATGTTAGTTTTAATGACACTGTACAAGCAAAGGTTAATGTAACTGAAAATGGGACTATTTTATCTTCTGGTGTAATGTTTGAAGTTATAATATTTAATAATAGTTTATCAAACTCAGCAAATGTTACTGATTCTATCTTTAATGTTTCACAAAATCTTTGGTTAGTTAATTTCACGGCTCCAAATATTAGCATTGGAAGAATTTACAATTTAAACATTACTGCAAACCATACTGGAATATATAACAACACAAGATATGATATCGAGTATGATTCTATAGTTTATAATGATAACGTATCACCTATTATAGATGTTATTCTTCCTGTAAGAATTCCTGCAAATCAAAGTTTAAATATAAAAATAAATGTAACTGAACCTGGAGGTTTAAAAAATATAACTGCAAATATTAGTTATCCTGACAACTCAAACGAGACTCTTAATTTAACGTTCTTATCAAGAGATGCTGATATCTATATTTATGAAACTAACTTTTCTAACACATCTCAAATAGGAATTTATGTTTTGAATATAACAGCATGTGATATATCAAACAACTGTAATACAATATCCTCATACTTTGAAATTTATCCAACCGTATTCTTTAGTGGTTATGCAAAGAATGTAGAATCAATGAATGAACCTCCAATATACATTAATTTTACATTTTATGATTACAATACAACTGATGTAAGGTTTAATTTTGATACAAACTTAACTAACAATGGATATTATAATGAAACCATTGATGTTAAAAATTATGATTTAGAAATAAAAACTGTAAATCAGAGTTTCAGATATAGTATTATATTTAATAATCTTAACATTAGCAGTAATTATTATAATCCAATAATACTTGGTAATATTCCGAATGTTAGAACCACTATAAGTGCATTTAAAGGCCTTTACATTTATAGCAACTTATCGTTTTCTAGTGGGAAAGTTATAATGGACTTTTCTGAATGTTTAGATCTTGGTTGCGGTATTGCTATTTATGATCCAAGACACTTAGCAATATACAAATATAATGGGAATTGGACACCTAAAATCACTTCTTCACAAAATGCTTTATGGGTTAGAATAAGTAATACTGATGGTGATAATTCAGATAACTCTGTTAATTTAACTAGTCTTTCTGTTAGTGCTACTGTTTCTTCACTAAATGGAGCCTACATATTAGCTGAATTTATCTGTGGTGATGAGGAATGTGAAACTAGTTTTGGAGAAAGTACAAACAATTGTCCTACAGATTGCCCTAGTTTACCACCATCGCCTCCATCGCCTCCATCGCCTCCATCGCCTGGAGGTGGTCCTGGCGCAATTACTATAACTGGAGCAGGTGGCGCAGCAGCAGCAGTAACACCTGTTGAACTAGCTCTAGTACCACTAGAAATAAAATCAACTTTGTTAGAAACAACATTAATTCCTGGCGAAGAAAAAATATTTTCGGTAGATGTAACAAATAATCTAGATAGTGGCGCCACAGCAACAATTGCTGTTGAAGGGCCTGTATTTGCTTTGTTGAGTGTCCAAAAACCATCAATGTCAATAAAAGCAAAATCAACAGAAGTTAGTGAAATAAAAGCAACGGCACCACTAAGTGCTGTTCCTGGAATTTATACAGGCGATTTAGTTATAAAATCTGGTAACATTGTACATAGAATTCCTGTAACAATCACAGTAAAGGCTGTTTTAGAACCACTGTTAGACGTAAAAGTAAAGGCTTTATCCAAAGATGTTAATCCTGGAACAAACCTTAGCTTTGAGATATCTTTAACAAACATGGGTGAAACAGCAAATGTAGAAGATATAATTGTTACATATTCTGTTAAACCGGTAAGGAATCAATCACATATAATATCTACTAGTTCAGAAACTCTTGCAGTTGAAAATGTACTCACTTATAGAAGAGTAATTGAAATTCCAGTAGAGACTCCTGAAGAAAAATACATTATTGAAGCTAATGCAAGTTATTGGTATGGTACAAAGTTTGCTATATCTGCTGATAATTTTGATGTAACCACACTGCCTTGGCCTTTGTTGCTGTTAAAAGCAGCATTTATGAACTGGGTAACATATGTTATTCTGCTTGGAGGAGTTCCTGCAGTAATAATTGGCATAAGATGGTATTCTGCTTATAGAGCAGCTAAAGCTGCTAAAGCAAGATACATAGCTCCTCTTGACTTTAAAGCATTACCAAAACGTGGCCCGGATTCTATATTAGTTGGTAAAATTGCTGAAACCGATGTGAAAACTTATGTAAGTACTCCTCAGCTTTTGATGCATTCAATAGCTGCAGGTGGGACTGGATCTGGAAAGACAGTATCTGCCATGATATGCGCAGAAGAATTGCTAAAAAGGAAAGTTCCAATAATTGTATTTGATCCAACAGCACAATGGACAGGTTTCATGAAACCATGTAAACTAAAACCAATGCTTAAACTATATTCTAGATTTGGATTAAAACCAACTGACGCAACAAGATTTAAGGTAACTGTTATACTCGTCGAAGATCCTAACATGCCAATTGATATAAAAGGTTACATGAAACCTGGAGAAATGACTGTTTTTGTAATGAATAGATTGAAAGGAGAAGATTTGGATAAATTTGTTAGAAGAAGTATACAAGCAATATTTGATATGAGGCCTTCAGAATCAAAAGAAATAAAATTACTTGTGGTTTATGACGAGGTTCACAGATTGTTACCAAAATATGGAGGAAAGAAAGGATATGTTGCAATAGAAAGAGCATGTAGAGAATTTAGAAAATGGGGAATTGGACTATTCTTAATATCTCAGGTTTTGTTAGATTTCAAAGGAGCAATAAGAGCTAACATAGCAAACGAAATACAACTGAGAACAAAATATGAAGGAGACATAGGAAGAGTGAAATCAAAATATGGTTCTGATTATGCATCAAAGGTAACAAGACTTACCATTGGCACAGGATTATTCCAAAACCCAGAATTTAACCATGGGAGACCATGGTTTGTAAGCTTCAGACCATTGTTACATTCACCGTTTGCCTTAACTGACAAAGAAATTGACACATATTTAACATTAGACAAAAAAGTAAAAGAAATTGAAGAGAAAATCACGAAACTGAAAGCTAAGAAAAAGGATACTTACGACATAGAAGTTGAATTGAATATTGCTAGAGATAAAGTTAAAACTGCTGCTTTCAGAATGGCTAAAACTTATTTAGAGTCAATTGAGAAAAGATTAGAAAAAATGGGAGTTAAATGAAAAGTAAAAAGAATAATAAAATAAAAAATAAAACTAGAAATAATTCTCTAAAAACCGAAAAGGAAATAAAAGAAGCGTTACTTAATTTGGAAGATGAATATAGAAAAGCTATTATTTCAGAAAAGGATTATAAGGCGATAAAAGAAAAATATTCAAAGGAACTTAATAGGATGAAAAGTATGGTTAAAAAAGATCCTCCTAAAGAAAAGAAAGAGAAGAAGGATAAATTAGAAGTTGGAGAAATAGAAGAGGTCACACCAGAAGTGATAGAAAAATTAGCAACACAATTAAGTGAACAGCCTGAAACCGAAGAAGAGGAAAAAAAGAAGAAATCTGGAATTTTTGGTAAATTATTTGGAAAAAAGAAAAAAGAAGTTCAAGAAACTTCATCTGCCCCGATTTCTGAAGAAACAATGGCTGAACAAACAGATGAAGAATCAGAAAGTTACTCGGTTCCTATGCTAAATAAAAAAATAGGAGTTTTGGAAGTAGAAATTGAGAAATTGAAAACAATGTTAGAAACTGTGAGAGAAACTGGACATGTTACAGATGAAACTATACAAACTATTTCTGAAAGTATTGGAGAATTAAGATCTTTAATATTCCAAACAGATGCTAGTTTAAAAGAAACCATGATAAAAATGGAAAAAATAGAAGATGATATTTCTGGAGTTAAACCAAGGGAAATCACAAAAAAATTTACTGGATATAACATAAAAATTGAAAAACATGACTTAGAAATAGAAAAACTTCAGAGGAAATCAGAAGATGCCAATGAAAAGTTAAATAAAATATATGATGTGATTAAAAGTATAGGTGGTATAGAAAATTTAGTTAATATAAACAAAAAAATACAAGAAAAATTAAAAGATGTTGAAGAAGCTGTAAAATATATAGGGAGGATAGGGGCAAAAACAGAAAGACAATTTATGGATTTAAGTAGAGGTTTGGATGATTTGATTTTATTCAAAGCTAAACAAGAGGATATTGATGAGAGTTTAAAAGATATAATAAAATCTATTGATGCATTAAATGTTAAATTTGAAAGCTATGTTAGTAAAAAAGATATGAATGTTTTTAAGGAAGATATATTATTAATTAAAAAACAATTAGAAAATGTAAATAAAGTTTTACCTTTAGTAGAACTTAAATTACCTGAAATTATAATTGACTTAAGAAAAGAAAGGGAAGACATATTGTTACTTCTCGATTCTCTACAAGAACAATATGAAAACAAAAAAATTAGTAAAGAGGAATATGAAAGCTTTAAAACTGGTAATGAAAAAAGGTTAGGAGAAATAGAAGCTGAATTAAAAGAGGAATGGAAAAAAGTTGAAAAAATGTTAAAATTGTCTAAAGAAGAAAAGAAAGAAGAGGTACCAAAACCAGAAGAGAAAAAAGAGAAACCTAAATTGGAGAAAAAAGAGAAAAAAGAAAAGGAGGTTGAAGAAAAGATAGAAAAGAAACCTCCTGAAAAAGAGGTACCTGAAGTTGAAGAAAAGATAGAAAAGGTTCCGAAAGAGGAAAAACCAGAAATTAAACCTGAAAAAGTACCTGAAGTTGTGAAAAAAGAAATCGAACTAGAAAAAGAAGTTGAAGAAATTCCTGAAAAGAAAGTTAAAATAAAAGAAAAGAAGAAGAAAGTTAAAGAGAAAAAAGTTGAAAAAGCTCCTGAAAAGATTGAAAAACCGAAGAAAGAGAAAGAAGAGAAAGAAGAGAAAAAGAGACCTACTAAAAAGAAGAAAAAAGGAAGAAAATTGAAAATCTTAAGTGAAATTAAGAAAATGGAAATATAGAAATCTTTAATAATGAATTAAGGAGAAATTTTATTATGGAAAAATTAATTGAATTAGAATTGATACAGAATAATACAAGAAGATTCTATGAGGCTTGCTCTGACATAAGTGTTTTACAAAAAGAATTAGAACAACTATTAACTGAAATAGAAAAAAATTCTATAGATTTTGAAAAAGGAAAGATTCCAAAAGGATTATTTGAATATAATGAAAACAAATTGAAAAGAGAAGCTGCAAAGGTAATTAAAAGAATTAATAATTTGGTTAGTTTAGGAATCTCTTTGATTAAAAGAATTAATAAAGAATTTACATCACAAAAAATAGAAACAAAAGAGAAAACTAAGAAGAAGAAAGTTAAAAAGGTTGGAAAAAAGAAGAAGAAAACAAAAAAGAAAGTTAAAAAGAAAGTTAAAACTACTAAACCTAAAAAACCTACTGAAACACAGTCTTCTGAAGTATCATCTAAACAGAAAATAGAAAAAGGTAGTTAAAATGGGGATAATAAAAAATATAAACTTAAATAAATTTGAAAACGGTTTAGAAGAAATTGTTGGTCTATCATTTAAAATAAGACTTTGGAAAGAACAATATGAAATTATAATGAATCATACAAAAATAAATAGTTCTAGCTTTTCTTCTGGTAACATTTCCAGAGAAATATACGATAAAAATAGGGTTAGTTTAGAAAATGAAAGAAAAAAACTGGTTGAAAAAATAAACAAAACTGTCGAAAAGGCTCAAAAAATTAATGATAATATACAAAAAAGTATAATAGATTATAGAATTTAGTGATGGTTTTGAGAAAAACATTTCTAAACATCGTATTAATAAATATCATGATCTTTTTTGCTTTGATTGCTATTCATGAAACTAGCCATGTTATTGTTGGTTTTTGTTTAGGCTGTGAATATCAGAAAGCTGTTTTGTTTGATAGTAGTTTTAATGGGCCACATACCGAACTCGTTTGTAATAACATAAATGAATTTTTGGTATATATTGGAGGTTTAACAATCACATCTATTTTTAGTTTAAGTTTCCTATTATTAGACACAGCTGAAAAAAATATGTCTTTTCTATCATTAGGAATTTCAATAATTTTAAGTTCTTTAGATATTAGTTTTATTTTAAAAACTCAATCAATAATTTATCCTTTACTAACCTTTGGATTTATTTTAATTACCCTCGGGGAATACTTTATAACCTCTTACTATATCAAAGAAGATTTTTCATTTAGTTTTTTAAAAAATAGAAAATTCTCAGTAGAAGAAGAAATCTAGTTCGTATATTTTAATATACGTTCTATAAATTAATTATGGAAAAGGTAACGATTTTATTAGTTTTATTTATCTCATTCATTTTAATTTCAAGCTTATACTTCTGGAATTTATCAAGAATCACTGGAATGTTTATTGGGTGGGGTCAGCCACAAGAAGAATTTGAATGGTGGAACATTTCTTGGCATTATAGAATAAAACTTGAAATTAATTCAACACAATATAGCAGAACAAATTGGCCTATAGAACAACAAATAAATTTTACAGACTTGATGCCATCTGGAACTTTTGACATTAATTCTACAAGAGTAGTCGAATATTCTCCATCTGGTTCAGTATTATATGAGGTTCCAAGTCAATTTGATCAAAATAATGATTTTAATGCTTCAAATAATGCTGTTGGAACATTGATTTTTATAATGAATGGAACTACAAGTGCTGATAACAATAGGACATTTTATGTTTATTATGATTCTATAGAAAATGGTGTTAAATCATACAAAACATATCCTACTAATCTAAGTTATAGTTGGGATGGACAAAAAACTAATGTTAATAACACTTTCTTAAAATTCTTTATTGATACTAACATGGGAGAAAATACCTCTGGTTTGTATCGTGTAGAAGAAATTGGTGGAATCGTTATAGTTAATTCAGTTGGTTCTAATAGAACTGCTGAATACCTTGAATATTTTAATGGAACAAATAATCTAACTTTCGATTTAATAAGTAATGCTACCTTTGTTAATGGTAGTGTAAGAATTACTGTTGAACAGAATGGAGATGAAGCTGTATTTGGAAGTCCCAACCAAAAAACCAATGAATCTAATGTTACTAAAAAATATTATATTTATAATAGAGCAGGACCTGAACAAAAAGGTACTTTTATTAAAATTTGGCAAAGAATTACAAACGATGCAGGTTATCAGATTCAAAGAAACTCTACACCTTCTGGTGCCTTAGCACTCGATTTAAATAGAACACTTAGTTCTGGTTATATATATAGTCAAAATGTTAATACTACGAATCCTTATTCTTGGTCATGGGCTAGAGGAAGCGGAGGTGAAGTTGTTGGTTTAATTAATTTAGAACAAAATGGAACCTCAAATTATTATACGGTTAATAATAGTTATACACCAGGTTACGGAAGAATAGGAATTCAACTTAATGATACTAACATAACGTCAGGATCTTATATAGAACAAACTTCTTTAATTTATTTTGCTGGAACGGGAGGCGGTGATGCTGTTAGCGAATTTTTAAATATAAAAAATAGATTTGTAACTCCTATAGAAATTTCTCAATCTTTACCAGAAAAATGGTATATTATAATTATTCCTTCAACTAATGAAACGGTTTATAATAGAAACGAAACAATTTTAATTAGAGGTAATATTTCAGATGGAGACCCTTATAATTTAACAGAATATATGAATGCAACAATCGATATGGGAACAGGTGATACAGGTGATGATCAAACTATAATATTATATGATGATGGAGCCCATGATGATGGAGCATCAGAAGATAAGGTTTTTGGAAATACTTTTGAAATATTAAATGATGCTAATGTATCAGTTTGGACAATAAATTTCACCACATACACAAATGAGTCAGATTTTCTTAACTCAACTATATATAATTTTAATGTAACTGATATCTTAAATGTCAATATTAGTATAATAAACAAAAATCCTTTAGAAGATGAAATTGTAATCTCAAATATTTATGTTGAAAATTATAGAAAAGATATATGGGTTCCTGGAGCTACTATAAATTGTAGTTATGATTCTACTGAAGTCACTAATAAGACTGATTTTAATAATGGAACTTATTCAGTTAATTTTACATCACCGACTATTGGTGATTATATTCTTTACTGTAATGCAACAAAAAATGGAAATTTTGGTAACGATAGTGATAGTTTTACTTCAGAATCAACAAAAACAAATGTTAGCATAATAATTCAACCATCAGAAGTAAATGTAACGAGTGTTACCTTATATAATAATGATAGTTTTGTTATAAGTGCTAATGCTACTAACATAGGAAACGGTACAGCATATTCTTTAAATATAAGTTTAGAACTTTTGGCTGGTTGGGATGCGAATGGAACAATAGGAGGAATAATGGAACAGTGTGGAGATATAAACAAAAATAGTTTTTGTGTAAAAGGTTTTAATATAACTGTTCCTAATGGGACTTCTCCTGGTGATTATTATGTAAATGTGAGTGCTAATTGGACAAATCCTGATAGTAGTTCATCTTATAATAAAACAACTATTAATGTTACTATTTTGCCTAATCCAAAAATTGATATGTTAGAAACAAATATTAGTAGTGAAGTTAGTGATGCTATTGAAACATATATAGGTAACTTTACTGTTTTATCTATAGGTAATGATGCATTACAGAATATTAGTTTTAACTGTTATGAAGGAGAGGTGTGTAATAACTTTACTATAGATTTTGAACCAAATAACATTACAAGTCTTAATGTTAATGAAAACTATTCTGTGGCTGTGAATGTTACTGTTCCTTTAGGATATTCGGTTGGAACTTACAATGGTACTGTTAATGCTTCTGCTGATAATGATGATTATGATACATTTATAATATATATCACTTTACCTTCAGAAACTAATATAAGTATATTAACAACACCAACAAATTATACTGTTTATAATATAACACAAGAAGATAATGAAACCTTCTCATTTACAAGCAATGCTACTAACATAGGAAATGGAAGTGCAAAATATGTTAACATGAGTTTAAGTGTTCCTTCTGGTTGGGTTCCAAACTCAAGTCTAGAATTTTGTGGAAATTTAACTAAAAATAGTTTTTGTGTAAAAGGTTTTAATATAATTGTTCCTAATGGGACTTCTCCTGGTGATTATTATGTAAATGTGAGTGCTAATTGGACAAATCCTGATAGTAGTTTAGGGACTAATTTTACTTCTTTAAATGTTACAGTAGCATCTAATGCATTAATTAATGTAAGTGAAACCGTATTATCTGGAGATGCTTCAGATGCTATTGAAACATATATAGGTAACTTTACTGTTTTATCTATAGGTAATGATGCATTACA
>JABAOH010012162.1_pt1 | contig 16789 bp, 15 predicted proteins | sample 7062181 | NCBI WGS metagenome assembly JABAOH01 (sample SAMN14538630, study PRJNA623070) | marine sediment metagenome | biome: marine biome [ENVO:00000428]; feature: marine pelagic biome [ENVO:01000023]; material: deep marine sediment [ENVO:00002113]; isolation source: pool of 5 deep marine...
CTAAATTGATAATCTAAGTTCGGACGGTGACTCAAGCTGCCCATCTTTTTGCCAAGATTGGTGATATAGCTGAGCAACTGCGGATCTTCATAGACGCCATAGGTTTCCAGTATTTGCTGGTCCGTTTGTCTTCCCAGCGCTATTTCATTAGCTTCACTGAGGAGCATGAATTCTCTTTTTTTGGTAACCGGATTTACTGCGCAAGAGATAGCCCAAACGATGAGGCACGCAATGATGAGACTGGCGACGGTTTTTATAATAATTTGTCGGGTCATCTTTTACCTCCTGAGATTAGTTAATATGCCAAGCATTTAAATATTTTTTGATACATGTACCGCAGACAATCCTGACTGCGATTTATAGAGAATATTCACAATCTACTTAAACCATTTTTTCAATTCGAATCGGTATCGGATCAGTCACTAATCCACTGTAAAGCGAAAGATGGGGGAATGGTATTTCGATCCCTTCTTCATCAAACCGTTTTTTTACTTCTTCGGCAATACTGTTTTTCACGGCTAACCAGTCCGATTTAACTGCCCAGACGACAAAGAGCAGGTCTATGGAGGAGTTCCCAAAACCGCTAAAAATAACCATTGGTTCCGGTTCATTCAAGACCAGCGGATTTTTACGGGCAATGTCCAGCAATACGATGCGAACTTTGCCGATATCTTCTTTGTATGCCACTCCCACACTTAGATCGACCCGCCGGATGGGAAATCGAGTAATATTGGTAACTTCGCTTTTGATGATCGTTTCATTGGGAATGCGGACATATCTATTGTCGAAAGTTCGTAGTTTAACAGACAGAATGTCGATGGAAAGTACTACTCCCGTCGTTCCGCCAACTGTTATGACGTCATTCACTTCAAATGGCTTTTCTGCGATCAAGAATAAACCGCTAATAATGTTGGATACGCTGGTTTGGGATGCGAATCCAATGGCAAGGGTAATGATTCCAGCAGCACCGATTAAATGGGTCAGCTTAAATCCAAATTCATTAAGGATGGAGAATGTGATGATAAAGACACCCAGGTAGAGAACGAGTTTGCTGAAGATCATTCCCTGTTGTGCCGATAATTTTTTGGTCGCATATTTGCGTATCCATTTGGTAAACATATAGAGTACAGGAATTCCAATTATCACAAGCACTAATAATCTAATAAGGGATCCCAGCTTTTCAAATACAAAAATTTGTCCGACATCCAGTCCAAAAATATTCAGTGATTCCATGTTATCCTCCTCAACTGATGAGTATCCCCATACCTGGTAGGTCTTTTAGAGAGGCAAAAGTATGGGCCATAAGACTCTTTTTTACGGGATATCGAGGTGAGGCAATCAATTCCACAGATGGCGCTTCAGCAGGTGGCTTGCCACTAAATTCGATTTGACTGGTCCCCTCGACACCTTTATAAATGACCTTTGTTTCATCGGACCACAGTTGTTGCCCATCATAAAATAATGAAAGGTTTGATACACGAATACAAATTTTTTCAACCAACAAGTCGTCTTCAGATTTATTGATTAATTGAATCGGACAAATTGCCAGATAGGAGCGATTCGGGTCCGGTTCTATTTCTCGACGAGCACCTGAAGATATCCAATAGCATAATTCCCCTTCCATAAAACTACCAAACCAGGTATTGGATAAAACTACTGTCGGGATCTCCAATAGCTTTGTGGATTCCCGATTGACTAATTCAAATTTAATCCAGATCGGCACTCGAGTATAAATCCTGGCTTGAACACCCAGGTTTACCTTAAAAGGAGATTCAGGTTTAACGACAATGGGACGGTCAGGAAACAGCGGGGTAATCCTGACAGAAGGGTGTTCTTTTTTCAATGCCCAGCGCGACCAGGTGGCGTTTTCTGGTGGTTCTGGCAAATCTTTCATCGAGATATTTCTTAAGTAGGCAATCTGAATTTCGTTTTTCGTTCGCTTACACCAAAAATGCAGATCACCGAGGGTGAATGAGTCGATTTGCTCGATGGGAATTTCATGTTCACCCCAAATCGTTCTGGTAATGTTTTTAGTTGTTTTTTGAGCCATACAATTCACCTCTTCGGTTCAAATCCTTCCAGATGTTCGTATCGTTCATATCTAACTACATCCATTTTTTCTTGCGGAAATATAAAAGCATTCCAATAAAGATAACACACATTACTGTCCAGATAACGGGATAGCCCCAGTGCCATTTCAGCTCGGGCATAAATTCAAAATTCATCCCATAAATGCCTGCTATAAAAGTGAGTGGAATGAATATCGTGGCAATAATAGTGAGCACTTTCATCACCTCGTTCATTTTAATGCTCACGTTCGATAAATAGGTATCAAGCATTCCCGAAACCATATCGCGGTATGTTTCAATGGTGTCGATGACTTGAATGGTATGATCGTAAACGTCCTTGAGATAGATACTTGTCGATTCCTGGAATAGGGAGGACTCCCCTCGTTCCAGACTGTTGATTACTTCCCTTAGGGGCCAAACTGATTTCCGCAACGAGATTAACTTTCGTTTTAAATTGTGGATGCTTTGTAACGTTGCTGGTGCAGGATTGTCGAGCAGTTCCTCTTCCAGTGTCTCAATTTTTTCTCCTAATTTTTCCAAGATAATGAAATAGTTATCCACGACTGCATCAATGAGAGAATACGCGAGATAATCATCACCCCTTTTTTTGATCTGAAATCTGCCGCTTCTGATTCTGTCACGAACAGCATTAAAAACATCGCCAACTCTCTCCTGAAATGAAATGACAAAGTTTGATCCCAGGATGATACTGAGCTGTTCTTCCTGAATTTCATCCTGTTTTTCGTCATAAAAGAGCATTCGTAAAACGATATAAATGTAAGGTCCGAAATCTTCGAATTTAGGACGTTGACCAGAATGAAGAATATCTTCTAAAATAAGTGGGTGAATATTAAAGTGATTACCGATTTTTTCAATGATATCGACTTCATGCAAACCGTCAATATTAATCCATGTTACTGAGGGTGAATCTTTGAACGGAAAACATTCTTCGATAGTCTTGGCTTCCTTCTCATGGAGATGCGTTTCGTCATAGTCAATAATTGCAATTCTTGTTTTTTCAATCTTCTGTTCACCAACATGGACGAGAGAGCCTGGCGGTAGACCAATCTTATTTGATAGTTTTTTTAATTTTTTGGGCATGGATCTAAGCCTCTATTCAGACAACAATTTTATTAGTATTAAAAATAAATAAATAATTTAAAAAATTAGATGCAAGGTAGATTTTTATTTTAGGTAAGTAAAAATCTACCTTTAGGGGATGAGAAAAAATTAATTGGGATTCTTAAAACTGTTCCACAATTGTTTTTATTAACTTTAAAATAAAACGGAAATACACGTTATTTATTCTTCACCCCATTAGCGAATTTAGAGTGTACTAAATGTAGATTGAATTCAGAGGAATTGGATACTATTTTATTTAGCTCGTTTTGGTATTTTCTTCTCAGGAACACTGGTTTCGGTTGGTTCTTCTTTCGTCTCACCAGTTGTAGTTTTTTGAGTTCGTATTTCTTCCATCTTTTTTTCAACATTCTCAATGTCAACTTCTATCTTTTTTACATCTTCAATCATTTTTTTAATGTCAGAATTATTGAAGATATTTTCGTTGTTATTTTTTAAAAGTTCATATACTTTTCCGCCAATATCAGTAAAAAGATTAGAGACATCACGATTTAAATTATAATGCTTAACTTTCAACTGTCCAACTGAGACTAGTTCCTGAGCTTTATCGCCAATGGTATCAGCAAAATCCTGTCCTTTTTCGACGAGCGTTGAAGCAACTTGTGGCGCTTTTTCAGCCACAGTTTTCGCTGCACTCTCAGCGCTTTCTTTGATCGTCTTTGCGCCCTGCTCTAATGTTTGTTTGACTTTTTCCCATAAGTTAGCCATAAATTTCTCCTTTATTTAAAGGTCCTATTATCTTAAAAAATTTTATAGAGTGGATTAGAAATTCATTAAAATGATTTATTTTAGTGTGAGACTATATAAAACTTACCAATCGAAAATGTGATAGTACTCCATTACTCCACAGGCTAAAGAGAACCATCACAAAGGTATTATTTTTAAACCTGATATCTTAAGATTCAGCCATCATTTTAACAGCTCCCTTAACATCTTCTTTTTCTCCAAGCAGCGTGACCTTATCGCCTTTTTGAATCACTGTATTGCCATCAGGAATGATGACTTTTTCTTCACGAACAATCGCTCCAACTAAGACATTTTCTGGAAACTGAATCTCCATCAATTTTTTGCCCAAGATTTTAGATTTTTCATCAATGACAAGTTGTTCAATCGCGCCATCNNTAGCACCTTTGTCGCTTGCTTCTTCAATCTCTTTCATTTTTGCATGGAGTTGTTCCTCCAGTCCTTTCAATTTCTCGATTATGTCTTCGGTTTCTTTCGTTAGTTCTTTTTCCCGATTTTCTGCATGCAACTGATAAACTTTGCCGCCCAATTTGTTTAATTCTTTTTCTCTGGATTTTTGAATTCTAAATTTTTCCCAATTCAGTTTGGCAAGGTTCGATAATTCATCAGTCTTCTCGGCGACGGTCTCTAAACCTAGCCCAAAACCTTTTTTAATTTTTTCCCACAGGTTCATAAATATCCTCCATGAAAAATAAGGGATAATAAAAATTATTGTAATTTAATTCATTGTTCCAACGGATAGAAACGACCCAACGGATAAAAAGTTCAATTGCTTGAAAAATCTCATATCCGTTGGGTTCATTTATCCATTAGAAATTTTATTTTAGCTTGAAAAAATTTTCTGCTTAAAACTCAATTTTTGAAGCAGAATTAAGAATCGTTATTTTTCTGTTCCTGGTTTTGATTTCGGTTCCTCCTTAGAAGGGGTCTCTTTCTCTGGCTCCTTTTTTAGATTCTTTTCGGTCTTTTTCTCTTCTTTCTCAGCAGATTTGGTTAGCTTTTTCTGTTGTTTCTCAGCTTTTTTTTGTTCTCTTAAAGATGATGTCTTTTTTCTAGCAACCAGGACGAAAATGAGACCGATAATGAACAAAATAATTCCGATGATTATGACGATCCAACTAATCGTTTGAAAAGTTTTTAATTTGGTCTCTTTCTTCATCAGTCTTTCTTCTTCTTGAGAAATATCGGCTTCTCTTTGGTTTAATTCCTGCTCTTTTTCGAGAAGCTCTTGTTTCTTGTTGTTAACTTCTGCCAATAGTTCATCGATCCCTTTTTTAAGCTTAGCTTCTTTTTCTTCAATGGGCTTGATGACCTTCTTTTCTGGTTGAACAGTGATAGAAGTATCAACTTGTACAGCCTCTTCAGGCTGTTCTGCCTCTTCTTGTTTCTTACAGCCGGTAGAAATAAAGGCTATACTGATGAGAAGAATTAAAAGAGTACTTAAAATTAGAGATTTGGTACGCATGTCTTTTACCTCCGCTTTTTGTGTTAGATTTAAATTAACTAAAGTTAATTTGTAAATTTAATTACAGCTTTCGGTTATCAGATTCCGTTAAGGGTATCGTTATTTCTATTCTTATAACCCAGATGCAGTAAAATTAAATAATCTCCCACAGGTCAGATTAATAAAGTAGACGCAGAATGTGGTAGTAAGATAATATCAGACTCCGTAAGCGATTCACGAAACCTGTGGGAGAATCTCTTCGCTTTAAATTAAACCAAATGGAATAACTGCCCAGCTGGAAAATTAAAGGTTTGGATGAATAATCACTTCAATACGGCGATTTTTGGCTCGCCCTTCTTTCGTTTCATTATTGGCAATGGGTTTGCTTTCGCCATAACCGACCGCATTAATCCGGGAAGGATTTATTCCCATATTTGCTAAAACATACTGACTGACAGCTTCGGCTCGCTCTTGTGAAAGGGTCATATTCTTTGCATCGCTTCCATACGAATCTGTGTGACCTTCAATAGTAACAGTACATTCAGGGAACATATTAATGGCTTGCTGCATTTTTGTGAGCAAACCAAAGTTTTGCGGTTCAATGGTTGCTTTTCCCACTGGAAAAGTCAGTCCGATTAAGCGAACGATAATATCGTTGCCTTTGCGAAGCACATTTGCTTCTTCACGGCCGAATAAGTTATCAACGGCAGCAAATTGTTGGCGAATTTTTGCCTGAGCCTCCATTTGTTGGGCTAAAGCCGATTTTTCTTTTTCAACACCGCCAAGTTTTTGTTGTAATTCAGCAATACGTGCACCAAGCATCTCCACTTGCTGATCACGTTCTGACAAATTCTGGCTTAAGGTTGCTGTGCTATCCTGTAGCGTTTGAATATTTTGAATAATCTCGTTCGTTGTTTTATCAAAACCTGATTCAAAAGAGCCCAAAATATCCATCGTTGCTGCAATCTTAGTTAACGGTTTTTCAGTTGACAACAAATAATTTTCCATCGAATCTTTATTGTCTCTTAAGTCTTTAATAGTTTTCGACAGATAAATTGCATGTTGGGCTTCGTATTTTGCTTGTCTAGCCAGAGAACGAGCTACATCCGTGTCATATCGATTCTCATTGAGTTCTTTTTCCGCATTGGCAACAAGCTCCTGCGCCTGTTTCAAAGTATTGGGCGCATATTTTTTAACATCAAGTTCATCAGCTTCTTTTAACAGGTCCCAGGTGTCGTTGAGGTAATTCACCTTTATCGCATCGAGTTCTGACTGACGGTAAACTGTTTCAGCTTCTCCCGATTTCTTTTTGGCTGCGTTCACATCGCCATCTTCCAATTTTCGAGCCGCCTCATTAAATTTTAACTCAGCTTCATCCCATGGTTTGGTCGAAAACTTCGGAGCACCAGCCTGGACTGCATCCGATCTGGCTTTTATGGAATTTGCCATCGTAACCTCAGCCAGCTTGGTCGCTGCCGTGGCTTTTGTGAAGTATGATACACTGGCACGAAGTTTCTTTCGAATGTCTTCCAGATTTTTCCCTTTCTGGAAATCTTTGTCCGCTTCTTGATAGTACTTCATAGCTTCGCTGAAATTTTTGGGAGATAGAAGGTCAGCTTTGACTGCTTTCGCATCCTTCAGAGCTTTATCAGCTTCTTTGAATAAAGAAGCTTTAATATCTTGTTCTGCTTCACTGGAAAAGTTGGAATTTGCAATACTTAATGTATTGTTAAGACCTAACCCCACAAAACTAATAATGAATACAATAGCTATTGCCAGACGAAATGATTTGTTTTTTGGGGACATAATTCCCTCCTTGGAAATAACTTTTAAATTAAAATATAACTTGTGTTTAAAAGTAAAATTTATTTGAAATAATAGTTCGAATCTAATCTGTTAAATACAAAATAGTTAACGCCTGTCAGATGTCAAAACGAAACAAGTTGAGGATCCTGGACAGGATGTAGGAATTTTCTGAAAGGTAAATCAAGTGTTGCATGCAATAGATATGTTGCAACACTTATATTGTAAAATTTACTCTCTTAAGCTTTCCAGCCTCGTAATACCAAAATCTCTCTTCAATTATTTTTAAAATTCCTGGAAAACGAGATTCAAAAATCTTTCGTGCATTCTTGCCGACTACAGTATGAGAATCTGAACCTAACATTGAACTGGTAATCTTATTTATTGTCATAATATTTAGTTTTGGATCGAGAATTGCCAACACACCGTGCGGCATTGTGTCAAAAATTGTGGACAACTCATTGAGTTTTTGACCTACTCTCCAAACGTTAAAGAAAATTTCTCTTTGTTGGTATTTTAAACTTAGAGATTGTATTGAGTCTTGAAAAAAAGTAGCCCAGCTTTGGTACAATATAATGAATTATCGTTATATTATGCAAGTACAATTTCTACATTCTAAAAAAATTTAATTGTTGCACGATTATCCTGTACTGTGCATTGCCGCAGCAATACCGTTAATACTTAAAAATAATGTATTTACGTTTTCCTCATATTGATTTCCCGAGGAGTTGCGACAACGATGCGATAATTCGATTTGTAAGAGATTTAATACATCCGTATAGGGATTTCTTAATGTAATAGATTTTTGAATTGCAGGTTGATTATCTAATAGCTTTTCTTGATTTGTAATTTTTAGAATGGCATCAAACGCTTTATTGAAATCGGAAAGAATCTGATCGTGGAAGCATTTTTCTGATAAATCGGTATAATTTTTAGCAATATCTAATTTTGCCCGGGCCATTTCTAATTGAGCATTATCCAGTACAGTGCGAAAAAATATCCAATCCTTGTACATTTTTTGTACAAATTTCAAATTATCTTCTTTTTCATTAATAATCGAGTTTAAGGCTTCACCAATTCCGTACCAGCCAGGGAGATTATATCGGGTTTGTGTCCAGGAGAAAACCCAGGGGATGGCACGTAAATCTGCAAAACTAAGCTTATCGGTCGGTCTTCGTGAAACAGGGCGTGAAGCAATGGGCAAAAGACTGATGTATTTGATCGGAGTAATTTCCATGTACCATTGCCAGAAATCAGGGTTTTCAATGAGTTTGCGGTATGTCTGCATGGAGCGCTTTGCAATTTGTTCCATCACGTCTCGCATTTGTGACGTATAGTGGAGTTCCCTTATCTCCCTGGGACTGGTTTGTAACACTGCATTGATAATTTGCTCAAGATGACGATGAGCGATTGCCGAATTGGCATAACGATAAGTAATGACTTCGCCCTGTTCAGTAAATCGTATTTTACCGTTCTGACTCAATTTGGGCATGGCGAAAATAGCTTGATTCGCACGTCCGCCCCCTCTGCCAACTGTACCGCCTCGGCCGTGAAAAAGGCGAAATTTTATAGAATGCTTTTTACAGACCCGGGCTAATGCTTCCTGTGCTTTGTGTAATGACCAATTTGCCATCCAATAACCGCCGTCTTTATTGCTGTCGGAGTATCCCAACATAATTTCTTGAAAATTACCTTTTCCTCCCAGATGCAATTTATAGACCTGATTTCTGAAAAGCATTTCCATCAACGGCTCAGCTTTTGCCAAATCTTCAACAGTTTCAAAGAGTGGTACGATATCAAGCGAACATTCGACATTACCTGCACCGATTTGCCACAAGCCCACTTCTTTCGCCAATAAGAACACTTCCAACATATCGCTGATTTCGTGAGTCATACTGATGATGTAACTGCCGATGGCGCCTCGATCGTTTTTAATCGCATCTTTGATGACTTCAAAAGTTTTCAGTACATTTGTTGTTAGATCAGAAACTGCGGAAAATCTGGGAAGAAGTGGGCGACGATTGAGTAATTCTCTGTCCAGAAGTTTTATTTTTTCTGATTCAGACAAATCACCATAATTTTCAACAACACCAGCCAATCGTAGCAACTCCTCAACTGCCTGTTGATGGACATTGCTGTGTTGACGAATATCCAGTGATATTAGATGAAAGCCAAACACCTTAGCTCGAACGATCAGGTCGGACAATCGTCCATGGCTGGCTATATCTTGCAAACCATTGATTTCAAGACCGTGTTTTATTAGATTTAAATCTGTTAAAAACTCATCGCTGGAGTAGAAATCAAAATTTATTTGCGGGGATGATAAAAGTTGGTTGATTTTTTCGAGCACATAGCTGATTTTCAAACGGTAAGGCTCAAATTGGTAGTATCTATAAATATCTGAATCTAGAGAGATTGTCTTGGCTTCTTGATGGAGAGAGTTATTTAATTCATCAGGAATTTGCAACTGTTTAGAAGATATGCTGAGTTCTTCCCTTAAATCCAGTAATTCCTGACGATAAAGTTGCAACACAGCAGTTCTGTAATTCAACAAGGCACTTCGAGTGACTTCAGGAGTCACAAAAGGGTTGCCATCACGATCGCCACCGATCCATGAGCGATAGCAGAAGAATACAGGGATCTCAGGGCGCTTTCCGTAATAGACTTCAATGGCATCCTGCAAGTCATGGTAAATGCGTGGGACAGTCTCCCAGATCGATGTCGTGTAAAAATAAATTCCATTCCTAATTTCATCTTGAACTGTTAAGCGTTCGCTTCGAACATCATCCGTCGTCATTAGCAAGGTAATTTGATTATAAATTTGAGTAAATATTTGATCTTTTTCTTTAGAAGTAAACTCTTTATGACCATCAAGTTGTGAAAGCAGTTGGGAGATTCGTTTCTGCTTGTAAAGAATGGTCCGACGACGGGCTTCTGTTGGATGGGCGGTCAATGTAGGTTGAATATCAACTTGTTCCAATAAATCCATAATCTGATCGAGTGAAAATCCTTCGTGTTTTAAGTGATGCACTGCTTCTAAGATTGATTCGTTCCTCGGATTCTCTATATTGGCTGACCGCTCACGCTCCCGATTGATGCGGATGATTTCCTGCCGTTCTGCTTGATTGACGAGATGAAAAAAATTAGTGTACGAACGGATTAGCCAAAAGATTTCGTTGCGGGAGAGTGACTTGATTTTTTCTTGAATCCGTCTATAAAGGTGTTCGTTACCCGGCTGATTGGCATTTTTGCATAGCAGGCGAAGCTCTTCAACAAGCGAAAATATAGTTTCGCCAGCCTGTTCTCGGATCACATGCCCTAAAAGCGTACCCAATAAATTCACCTGATAACTCAAGGGCTTTGAAATACCACAGCCTTCTGCTTCAATCTTTAATCCTTGCCAATGGCGCACGAATAAAATCACTCCATTTTGTCAAAAGATATAGTTCTACTTAGTTAGATTGCATTAAACAATATTAACTTTTCAATTTCAAGCTAAATAACATCCCCCCTGGCCCCCCTTCAAAGGGGGGAATCCCAGCAAGTCCCCCTTTGAAGGGGGATTTAGGGGGATGTTAGAACTAATCTAACTAAGTAGTAATAATAATCTCCATCTTTCGATAAACTTCTGTGGATCAAATAAGAAAAGTAAATATTAGTCGATGTTTTAATAATCGACAGAAAGTTGTAAAATTATCGAACCATTTGGTTTTTATAAATCATCATTTTTACACATTATAATAATCCATCTTTCGACTCATTTGTTTCGGATCGTTTTCTAAATCCAATTTTTCGTTTATAATAATGGGTGTCAATAAGCCAACTTCATGAATTGACCGCTTGAGTTGAGTCAAATCCCCAACTTCTTGACGAATTCTGGGACCGATTTTAATAGTTTCAATTGTAATTTTCATAATTCTGCCAAATTTGGCGTTTTGATGTTTTGTAAAAAAAATATTTCTAAAAAAAAACATATATATAATCCTACTACGCGTTAATAATCTTAATAAATAACAGCAGATTGATTTTAAAAGTAAGAATAACCAATAGAATGAATTTAGATAGTGGTGTTTTCTTATAGATTTTCATAGTAATTTACATCTTCATCCCACCGCTTGATAAGATAGTCTTTATTCTGTTCGAAAATCTTGGCCTGTTCTTCAACGACAGCTTCGGCTTCTTCATTAGTCATATTTTTGGTTCGATTTACAAAAGAAGCAACTCGCGCAAAGTAGAGCGGTGTCATTAAACTGACCATCAATTTGCGATTTCCTTTCCAGTGATGAAACGCTGCCGCCAAATCATAGAGGATTCTAGCCCAATTTTCTATTTCAATGAAAAAGTTCTTTTCTTCTGACTTCGAAAGCTTTCGGATAACCTGCCAATTTTCTTGTGAAATGATCTTCTGCCAGATTTCTTTATAATTACTGTAGCCGATCTTAAAATCTTCTATCAATTTGGTTATGTTAACAGAAAAGGGTTGAGGTTTAACATTTAATGAAGGACCAATGATCGGAGTCGGTTTACTTCCCTTTAGTGATTTCCAAATGTTTTCATGTTTTTCCATAAGCATGAGTAGTGTAAAAACTACCTCTCGAAACATAGGACCCAGTGCTTCGGCAGGATCTTTCACATCATGAATCTTAACACCTAAATTTGCCTGAGCAATTTTAGCATCGTTGACCATAGCTATGGTTGTTAACCAAATATCAATACCAAATCGTGCCACATCAGTCTCCCAGACATCCTGTGGGATATACTTTTGAATAAGTGGAAGCGAAAAGGCAAAATCTCCACCAATCGGCTGACGAACACGATAGCCATATAACGTTCGAGTCAGGTTGTAGACGATATTATTTGTAATTGTTCCATCGTATTTATAGCGTGTATAATACGGTGCAATAAAATCATAGGAATCATTGATTACGGCATCAACCATACATTTGACCCAATCTGGGGTGATGGATCTTAAATCGGAATCAAATAGGACACATACTTTCGCCTGAATTAGATTGGCGGTCTCGAAAATTGCTCGTACGGCTGAACCTTTGCCAGGTATACCTCTGTAAATTGAAATAATCCTTTCAATCCAGGGACTGGATTCCAATTCTTCACCCTCCTCCCTGGTATCGTCCACGGAGCCTCCATCTGCAACCATCGCCACACACCGATAATTGGGATAATGCAGTGCCATTCCGGTTTCAACGGTTTTTATCACATTGGAGATCGTCGCCTCGCTATTAAAGCATGGGATTCCTATTAAAATATCTGCACTTCCCAAACGCTCTAATCTTCTACGTGTTGGTTGTCGAATGGCTGTACTAAATCTCATCGTTTATTTCTCCTTAAAAATACCCAATCCAGGTATCGTAAAACCAATAAATTGATCAATCCAGCTCATTACCTGCTTATCGTTCCCCACGTAAAGTAATCGGATCACGAAAATTGTAAGGACAAGCGGAATGATCGACAAAAGTCCTCTAAAAATATAGGTCTTTAAATGCCTTAAAAATTGCTTCATGACGGATTAGACCTCTGCCTTGTGAATGATTTCAATCACCTCTGGTCACGATCTGCCCAACCATCGATTCCGATCTCATTCCAGGTTGGTGCAATGGCTGTTTTAAATATCAGTGCAGACCAGAAATCCAAGTCCGAGAGATAAAGAATGACCTAATTTAAGTTGGCTATGGCTAAGCTCTTATAAATGGGATTTTATGCTGAGAACCCACTGCAGATAGATCCCGATCGTCTGTAGAACTCCGATGACAATAACAATCGTACCCATACCTGCAGCCAAGCTGTTCAGGGATTACTAGTATAGCGTTTCCTAATCAATTTAGCAATAGCGATGTCATCGCGAGCGGAGCGAAGCAATCTCTAAGTCTATAGAAATAAAAAAAGGTTTGCTTCGTCACTTCGTTCCTCGCAATGACATACTCGAATGAATATTATTTAGAAATCGATGTACTAGAATGCAAAGTAGGCTGAATTATTTAACTTTATCTTGATCAAAAGTGATTGTTTCTTTGGTTTTAAGAATTGCTCAATTGCAAGGTTAAATAGTTCTCAACACCCATTTGGCTAATTTGATCCTGTTGAGCCTCCAGCCAATCGGCATGATCCTCTTCATCTTGCAGGATGTGTTCTAATAACTCCCGAGAGCCTGCATCACTGACTTCCAAACAGACTTTAATATAGTTCTGGTAATTTTTGATCGCATCCAGTTCCGCAGCCAGATCATTTTTTAATTGGTCGGGAACTGTTTTTCCGATATTCATGGGATTGAGTTTTGATACAATGGGACTACCTTCTAGAAACAAAATCCGGGCGATGAGCGATTCCGCATGCTTCATTTCATCAATCGCCCTTTTTTCTACTTTTTCATGCAGAACACTATATCCCCAGTTTTCGCACATTTCGCTGTGAACTATGTATTGATTAATTGCTGTTAATTCATCAGCAAGCGCCTTGTTGAGTATTTCAATAACCTTATCATTTCCTTTCATCTTGACCTCCGTAGCTTTTTTAACTTTTGCTTCTAAAAAATTTCTTCACTTTGGCGATGATTTGTGCGTCAGTCATTCTATCTGCTGTTTCGACAGCCACGATTTTATTAGCCAGTTTCTTTGATTTTTTAATTTCCTTTTCCAACTCGATCTTTGCCTGTCCAGGACCGAAAATCAGAATGCTTTGAGCATCTTTTATTTCATTGATCACTTTTTTATAATAGTGATGCAAATGCTTCTTCCGCCGTCTCTCAAATTTTCTTTCCGCAGCGACATCCTGTGGCGCATAAGGCGTAGCGGCTCTGGAGCCACCCAATGTTCGGATATGACTTTCCACGTTCGATATAATTTTTTTCATTTCTTCTTTACTGTTGATTATCGATACAATGAAAGCTTTTTCATGATCGACCCATAACCCAATATTTTTTTCCATAATACCCTCCACTGTTTTTCATTTATAAAATATTTCTTTAAATAAAATAAGCTTTCAGGACATACTGTTGCATCATTCTCTGCGTATTGAAAAACGAACCGTTTAAAGCAATTGCATGACGCATGATGTTGTTAAATTGTTGCCTATCATTATAAAACATCGGAACAATAACATTTTCTAATTTTTCATAAATTGATTCAGCATCTTTTGAACGATCTTCACTATCTTCCGTTCCACGATGCATGTCACCAATTGCCCATCCTGTTACCCCTTCAATACAACCCTCGATCCACCAGCCATCCAGGATACTCAAAGACGGAATACCGTTCAACGCAGCTTTCATACCACTTGTCCCAGAAGCCTCTCGCGGCGGGATAGGATTATTGAGCCAAATATCAACGCCGGCGGTGAGCAATCTACCGAGTTCCATATCATAATTTTCTAAATATGCGATCTTGACATCTTTTTTTAATGATTCCTTTTCCTGAAAAATTCGTTTAATCAGTTCCTTTCCGCCCTGATCCTTCGGATGAGCTTTACCAGCGAAAATCAACTGGATTGAACCGACCCCGGATGAGATCTTCTTCAGCCTTTCAATATTTTCAAAAATCAGATCAGGTCGTTTATAAGTCGCCGCCCGTCTGGCAAAGCCAATGGTAAGCACATCGATATCCATTCCGATATTTGTTTCTCGATTCACGTATCCAATTAACTGACGCTTTGCCTGTGTATGGGCGCTCCAGATTTCCTCATTGGGAATGTTTAATGCATATCTCAAATTAAAATTATCTTCCCGCCAACCTGGAATGTACTTATCAAACAGGTCTTGAAGTGGTTTTGAAGTCCAGGTTGCAGCATTCACACCATTGGTGATTGAATCAATAATATAATCGGCAAACATAAGGCTGGAAACTTCTTTGTGTTTCTTAGCAACTCCGTTGATATAGTGGCTGAGGTTAAGCGCCAGGTAGGTCATATTTAGCATACCCTCATGATGGGTACAAAGACCCTGGATTTCAAATGCCTCATGTTGCCCCAATACCTGCCTGACTAAATCCATCGGAAATTGATCATGACCAGCGGGAACAGGAGTATGTGTGGTGAAAACGCATTTTTTACGGACATATTCGACAGATTCATCAGCGATTGAATCCGTATCCGTTTCATTTAAATATTCATCTATAAGTTCGAGCGTCAACAAGCTCGAATGTCCCTCATTCATGTGAAATCGTTTGATATTTTGATATCCAAGGGCTCGTAACATTCGTACTCCACCAATGCCCAGAATCACTTCTTGACATAAACGATAGTATGAGTCGCCTCCATAAAGATAGTGCGTCAATGTTCGATCCCATTCTGAATTCTCTGGAAGATCAGTATCTAAGAAATAGACAGGCACGATAAAACCAGTAAACCCTTTGACATCATATTTCCNNNNAAAATCATCCACCATCCATTCCACCGGTTCTTCGGTTTGCCAACCAGTATTATCCAATTTTTGAAAGAAATAACCCTTACGATGTAGCAGTGTCACAACGATCATAGGTACTTTCAAATTGGCGGCTGAGCGAATGGTATCACCAGCCAAAATGCCAAGTCCTCCGCTATAAGTCGGCATCCCAGGATCAAGACCGATTTCCATCGAAAAATAGGCGATAGTCTCCTGATTCTCCATAATAATTTATCTCCTAATGTATTGAATTTTATTATTTTGCCACGGATGCTAAAACACCCTCTGATATTTATATTTTCTATATTTCCATCTCTAGATGTCTTATCATTAGTGGGAATGCTCTCTGTTATTTTAGTGTTCATGAGTCCTCTCTAAAAATAATGTTTTATCGTTCTGAACGGAGCGAAGCAGTATGAATAATCTCTATTTTTCAATGAGGTAAGGGATTCTTCGCTTTACTCAGAATGAATTTGGCAAAATAATTTCAGACGAGTTTTTTATGGTTTTGTTGCTTTTTATATAAATCACCGACTTCGGCACCAATGATGAAGATCGCTGAAGAATAATAAATCCAGAATGCCACCACAATCATTAAAACATAAGCGCCGTAAATTCTACCCAGTGTATGAAAATTGGCGATATAAAAGCCAAATAATTGTATCGCAATCACCCAGAGAGTCGTAGCACATAATGCACTAATAGCTGCCACTCTTTTCGACATCCTTTCGGAAGGGATAAGATAATATAATAGAAATAGTAAAGAAAAGACTAAAAATATAGAACCCATAGAAAACAGAAACTTGAGAATTGAACTTAATTTGAGAAATTTTAAGAATCCGATCCTATCCCAAAGATTTTTTATGATTTCTAAGCCTGGCAACAGGGTCGTTGAAATCAAAAAGAAAAATAAGATAAATAATACCATGCCAAAATCTTTTAATTTTCCAAGGATTGGATTTTTATATTGCCGGATCTGAAATATGGTGTTCAAGATCGTTCTCATTGAGCTAAATACACTGCTTGCACCAAATAATAAACCAAAAATACCAAAATAGCCTGCAACATTTTTATAGGTTTTCACTTCCTCAATACGGTTGAATATGATTTTTTTGGTGAAATTGGCATATTCTTCATAAGGAATAATTTTATCGGCAAAGAGACTGATTTTATTTTCAATGGCGGTGAATGCCAAAA
>JABAOH010022100.1_pt1 | contig 16787 bp, 14 predicted proteins | sample 7062181 | NCBI WGS metagenome assembly JABAOH01 (sample SAMN14538630, study PRJNA623070) | marine sediment metagenome | biome: marine biome [ENVO:00000428]; feature: marine pelagic biome [ENVO:01000023]; material: deep marine sediment [ENVO:00002113]; isolation source: pool of 5 deep marine...
ATACGCGATGAAGATTCTTATTCCGCCATCGGGCTTCTCCCGGCTGTTTCGTAATATGCTGTATTGGATTGGCTTTCAGGGGCCGTTCCAGCTTCAGGTGAACCCGGCAGCGGCCAAGGCCGGCGCCCTCTGGCAGAAATTTATCCGGCGAGGCGCGAAGATTCGATTCGGCGATGAGAGTACAGTCGCAGACATTTACGCAACATTTGTGGACGACAAGCTGGGTAGCTGCGGAGAGTTGAGTGAGTGGGTTGACGGGCGCACGTGGCAGCTGGAGGTTGATGACCGGCTGGATTTGTTGAAGCTGTGGCGTCGCGGTAAGGCGGTTGATGAGCAGCAGCTTGGCTCGCCGGAGTATCGGGCGAAGCGCGAGTTTATGAGAGAATTTGTCGAGCTTCTGTACGATATGGGCGGGTATGAGTTTGCCAGGCAGTATGAGTGGTCAACGTGCAAGAGCCAGCCGAACACCCTCAAACGCCAAGGAACTGAGGATGGGTTGGTAGCGGTTGATTTCCGGGCGGGACTCGCACTGCTGCCGTTTCTGCCGATGAGTCCGGGTGATTTCAAGCTTATTGCCAAAGGGCTCAAACGCGGCTCCCTCGTGCAGTTTGACCGCGGCAACCTTGCCAAGTTAGAGACCTTTGTACAAGCGCATAGCGATGAGTTTGCCGATAGCGCAAAGATGCTGGAGGAGCTCAAGACCACGGAGCAGGTCTATCGGAACTCAGTTCCGGATATTACGCACAATCACATCCGGCTTTTTTACAGCCGAAAGCTGTGGTCAACGATACTTGACCGCGCGGTGACCGGGTGGGGGGTGCGGAATCTGGTTGACGAGCAGCACGAGAGAAAACTGCGGAGCAGCAGGATTTTGACCCTAATATTCTTTGTGATTGGTGCGATACCATTTTTGGGTAAGGTTATTCGCCGAATCTGGGGGCGGGCGGACTGGCGCAGGCACTACGTGACAATGCTGACGAGCTGGGACTACTTTCGGCGGGCGATTGGAGGCAGGATTGCCGAACAAGTTATCCTCTGGCACAGGGCTGGACGGGTCAGCGGTGAGCGAGCACTCCGGTTAGCAGAAGAAACCTGGCGGTTCTGGAGCCATTTGCCATTGTCGATTCTGCCCGCCCGCCTGCACAGGTTCCTGACGGACTGGCAGTTTGCAAAGGACAAGCTGGTATACATATTCGTTCGACCGTTGAGGTTATATTTTAATCCAGAACTTCGCGAGCAGTGGCTTCGTGAAATGGTTAGCGGCGGACAGCAAAAAAACATACTCAGCGATGAGGATGCAAAGGTAATCCTTTCGCAGGTTAATGAGCCTTTTATTCAGAAGTATTTGAAGAGCTTGGCGGTGCACGTCTGCACTTTGCCGGTGACGCAAGTCGTCTCGGTGATTGTGGCTATCTGGTATAAAGTGGCAAACAATCTTACCTGGGCCCAGGCCTGGGATGAAATGTTATTGATACTGGCGATTTTTCAAGTGGTGCCGATTTCACCCGGTTCGTTGGTTCGGGGGCTTTATGTACTATATCTGGTCATCAGGGAACGGAATTTCAAGGACTACAACATCGCGGTGTTTTTGGGGTTTTTCAAGTATATCGGCTATCTGGCGTTTCCGATTCAGATGACGTATCACTATCCTGCGCTGGCGAGGTTTATGGCCGCTCACTGGGCAACCGAAGCGGTCCATATTGTTCCGGTGTTCGGCGAGCGGGGCGCACTGCTGGAGCACTGGGTATTTTGTTTGTTCTATAACTGGCCTTTGACGATACGGCGTCGAATGCGAAAACGAGCTGAGGTTCGAGCATCGAGAAGTGAACGATACTGGCACGCGGATTTGTGCGCAGTTGGCGCAGCAGGGATATTCGGGCTTGTGGATTTCGCTTACCTTAGGAATTTTGGCAAACTGCCGGGTCTAAGAGATATTTGGTGGCTTGCAATATTTGTGCCGCTGGTTTGTGGCGCAGCGGTAACTTTGGGCTGCGGCGGCGCTTCCTTGTGGAAACGCATTGTTGCCGCTGCCGGCTGCGGTGCCGTGGCTGGAGCGCTTTATACGATAGTATCAGCAATACTGAACGATAACGGCGGGATTGCGGCAAGCTTCTTGTGGCGGATATTTCTTTTTGCAATTCTGTCAACTATCGGAGCGATGGTTACAGAGCTAAAGCTCCCGGACCCGGATTTAGAGTGATTTCCGCCTGTCTTGGCATTGCAGGTCTACACCGCAGGCCTTGAACCCTGCAACGCAGGGCGGACCACACCCGCCGCTGGCGGGCCCCGCGACGCGAGATTGCAAATCTTGAGTAAGATTTCCAGAGCAAAAAAGGTTGATTTTAAGCCATTTTATAGCTGTATTTTGGTCCATTTTGCGTTATTTTATTTCTTGCGAGACGCCTGAATTTGTGAGATAATTTTTGTCAAGCCAAAGTGTTTTTGGGGCAAATTATCTTATCGATGGTCACGATATGAAAGAAGGGAGTCGAAAATGAGACCGGAAGTCATATCCTCGACACTAAAAAAGATGGTGAAACACAAACACCTTAGAAAGCTGCTGGCCAAAAGAATCGACGATTACATCTATAATAACATAGTGGATGACGGGTCAGAAGACTTGCGACAGGTACAGGTGAAAAGATACGAGTTCTTATCAGCAATGCTGCGTTGCGTCAACAAAAATATAGACAAAGGCTACGTCTCGAAGCAAGTCATGAAGAAAATTGTCGATGTATTTGTTGAAAATAATCTTATTTGCGAAGACCAAAGCTACACTCGTGCCATTGAAGAATACGAAAAAAAGTATGGGGAAATGCCACCAACTTTTATTGTTTTCTCTCCCACACAAAAATGCAATCTAAGGTGTATCGGTTGTTACGCAGCTTCAGGAACGGATACTGCCGCCACGTTACCCTATCCGTTCGTAGACAGAGTAGTCAGTGAGGCCTATAACTTGTTCGGCAGCAGGTTCATAACTATCAGCGGCGGTGAACCTTTTCTGTACAAAAGCGAAGGCAAAACACTCTTAGATATCTACAAGAAATATAACGATATATTCTTCCTCGTATACACCAACGGCACCATTATTAACGATGAAATCGCCCAGGGACTTGCAGATTGTGCCAATGTCACACCAGCGATTTCTGTTGAAGGTTTTGAAGAAGAAACCGACCGAAGAAGAGGGGCTGGTACATTCAAAAAAATCCTCAATGCCTTTGAACGCTTGAGACAGATGGGAGTTCCTTTCGGTATATCAGTAACCGCAACAAGTAAAAACATAGACACGTTGCTGACAGACGAATTTTATGATTTTTACTTTAAGGAACAAGGTGCCTGTTATATGTGGCAATTCCAGCTGATGCCCACCGGCAGAGGTAAAAACGAGCTTGATTTAATGGTTAAGCCGGAAGAAAGACTCAAGTTGTATAGAAAGTGGGAAAAATTGCTGAGTGAAAAGAAATACTGCATAGCTGATTTCTGGAATAGCGGCGTACTGGCCAGAGGTTGTATCGCCTACGGCAGAAACGGCGGTTACGCCTACGTCGACTGGCACGGCAACGTTACGCCCTGTGCTTTTATTCCTTACTACGTTGATAATATCTACGACCTATACAAAAACGGTAAAACGCTGGTTGATGCGATGTTCTCCGACTTTATGAAAAACGGCCGAAAATGGCAGAGAGAATACGGCCTCGACAATTGGAAAAAGCCGGACAACTGGCTGATGCCGTGCTCCATAAGAGACCATTACGAGATTTTCAGAAATTCAGTTTTGCCAAAAGATGCAAAACCCGAAGACGAAAACGCTAAAGAAGCATTGGAATCTGATGAATATTTTGAGGTGCTGAAAAACTACGACAAAGAACTACAGGATTTAACAGAAAATATCTGGAAAAATGAGTATTTAAACGTATAATGACTTCCCGGCCGGCAAGACGGCATTTGAAGCTTGGTGTTTTTCATAAGGCGACAGGGGTACATACCCATAGCCTGCTTTTGGAGGGCTTTCTATGACAACTTTAAATAGTTATAGTTCTCTTTGTGATGACTTTTATCTCGATATGTATATCAATACCGAGTTAGACCTGCCGACGCAGCGCGACACTGTCTTGGCCTTTTTCGAGCGGATACAAAAGCAATTCCCTTCTATGGGTCGATTCTATCGACGCGAGAATAACGAGTACTGCCTGGAAGAGGACCGCAACCTCGGCCAATACCGATGGATTAACCTCGAAATAGACCGTATCGGCTCCGGAGTTGTCAACCCCTCAGACTTTGAAATGGCTTATTGCCAGGACAGATTGGTGCTCGAGCTTGTCCCCTATATGCTCAGCGTAAGTCATCTTGATATTGATTCACTGGATGTTACCGTCGCTATGGATTTTGATTACGCAGGCAGCCACGATGAGATTATCTCCGAGGCACTGCTCGGCTCGAGTGCCTTTAACTGTCTTTTGGATTTGCCCGGCGCCAGAGCTATCGGCTTTTCCCCTGCAGTGGTGGTGGCATTATCCAACGATTGCCGTACTCAGGCCAGAATAAGCGTGGAGTCAAAAACAAGTGTTTACGAGCCCGGGAAAAAAGGACACGTTACAGATGAGGCGATAAGTCTGTCTTTCACAATCCGTCAGTATCCCACAACCACTGAGAAATTTGACACGCTAAAATCTTTTGAATATCAATGCCGAGTATCCCAGGAATTAATGACGGAAAAAATAATCCCGAACTTTGTCCAGCCTTTAACCGAGCTAATCGCACAAAAACGTCTAATATAGATTCCACTAAGGACTCTAAATGGCTATCAAAGCACCAATAAGTAACTTCAAAAAAACTAATCTTAAAATCTATATTGCCGTTTGCATTGCTCTTACAATCTGGTGCGTTTATGATGCCTATTTTAATGAGAAGTTCAAAGAAAAATACACTGATACCGACGGCAACCCTACGGGTTGGCTGGTAGTCAATAGAAAGGCGCCGCCATATCTTATTGGAGCCGCGGTCCTTTTAGGCGTGTATATGTTCGCAGTGAAAAATAGGAAAATTATTGCCGACGAAAATGAACTTATAATCAGCAACAAAGAAAGAATTTCTTATGATTCCATACAACAAATAGATAAAACATATTTCGAGAAGAAAGGCTTTTTTGTGATAACATTTAAGAACAAAGACGGCAAAGAAGCCAGACGCAAGCTAAATGAAAGAACATACGATAATTTGGCAGCCATTTTGGATCATCTGGTGGCAAAAATTAGTTGAACATAAGAGCAAAAGTGCACAAGAGCAAAAGAGCACAAGCAATTCATGCCTTGTGCACTTATGATTTATGCGCTGTTTATTTAAGGAGCGGACACAAATGAATTATTGCGTTGTCGGATTACAGTGGGGTGACGAAGGCAAAGGCAAGATTGTCGATATCCTCGCCGAGCAAAGCGATATCGTCGTACGATACAGCGGCGGGGCAAATGCCGGCCACACCGTTATCGTGGGCGACGACAGGTTCGCTTTGCACCTGCTGCCCAGCGGTTCAATTCGACCAAACGTCATTTGTGTAATCGCGAATGGTGTGGTTGTCGACCTGGATGTCTTAACGGAAGGAATTGAGAAACTTGCCCAAAAAAATATTTCGCTAAATGACCGGCTTCTTATAAGTGAAAATGCCCATGTCGTTCTGGATTATCACAAAAAAGAAGACCAGCTACGCGAAGAATCCCTCGGCAAAAACAAGCTCGGCACAACCGTTCGAGGCATCGGCCCCTGTTACGCAGATAAGGTCGGCAGAAGCTATACTGTCCGTATGGGCGATTTAAGGGACCTCAAAAAGCTCAAAGCCAAACTCGATACCATTGTCGAATACAAAAACAAAATCTTTGCGGCCCTCTATGACGCCGAGCCGATACGTGCTGATAAAATCCTCAAAAAGTGTAAGTCTTATGCCGACAAGTTCCTGCCCTTTATAACTGACACGACCGAATTTCTGCACAAATCGATTGCAGAGGGCAAATCAATCCTCTTCGAAGGCGCCCAGGGCTCACTGCTGGATTTGGACCACGGCACTTTCCCATTTGTAACCAGCTCGAACTCAAGTTCACTCGGTATGCCGGCCGGCTGCGGTGTGCCGGCCAAAATGGTTGACAAATTCATCGGCGTGGCCAAGGCCTACACAACAAGGGTCGGCGCCGGCCCTTTCCCTACCGAGCAGGACAATGAAACAGGCCAATACATCCGCGACAAGGGCAACGAATACGGCACTACTACCGGACGACCTCGCCGATGCGGCTGGTTCGATGCCGTAGCCGTATCCTACGCCGTAACCATTGGCGCTGTCGATTCGGCGGCATTGATGCACCTCGACACGCTCTCCGGCCTGAAAGAACTAAAGATTTGCAATGCATACAAAATCAACGGAGAAGAGAAAACCTTTTTCCCGGCAAACACAGCCAGACTCTCACAGGCGAGCCCCATTTACGAAACCATCCCAGGCTGGGATGAGGAGATAACCGAAGTAAACGATTTTCACGATTTGCCTGTAAACGCCCAAAACTATATTTGCCGAATCGAGGAAACGGTCAAAAAACCAATCACAATCATTGGCGTCGGACCAAAACGAAGTCAGACAATATTCAGATAATAGGGCTTAGCGTTTAGCGTATAGGAAAAAGGAAAACTAAATGTTATACGCTATCGGTTATATGCCGTGGAAAGCTTTGAAGAAAAACTTAAGAAAACTGCCAAACACCTCGGGCTAACGACCGAGCAGATGCCACGCCATATCGCCATCATTATGGACGGCAACGGGCGATGGGCAAAGAAAAAAGGTATGCCGAGAGTCAAGGGGCATCGTGAGGGCGGAAAAACAGTTGAGACAATAGCCCAATGCTGCGTTGATTTTGGAATCGAATCTCTGACTTTATATTCGTTCAGTATAGAAAACTGGAAGAGACCCAAAGCCGAAGTCAATGCGCTCATGCATCTGTACACTCAATACCTTATTCAAATTCGTACTACGCTGATGAAGAATAACGTGAAGCTGGTCCACCTCGGCCGATTAGCCGGTCTGCCCGCACAGGTTCAAAACGAACTTCAAGAAACAATTAATATAACCGAGGCCAACACCGGTATGATACTCGCTTTGGCGCTAAACTACAGCGGCAGAGCGGAAATCATAGATGCCACCCAAAAAATCGCACAAGAATACAAAAAAGGCAAATTACGGCTAAGAGATATCGACGAACAATGCGTTAGCCGACATCTATACACGGCCGGGCTTGCCGAGCCTGACTTGTTGATACGCACGGCAAACGAAATGAGAATCAGTAACTTTCTGCTCTGGCAAATTTCATACAGTGAATTCTACGTTACAAAAACCCTGTGGCCGGATTTCAAGAAAGCCGCCCTCGAAAAGGCAATACTGGCCTACGCAAAACGAAACCGACGTTTCGGAACTATCAAATAAGCGGATGAGTAGATGAGTGAATCGCTATCAAGGTATCAGGTTAATCGTAAGCGCTCTTGATAACCTGACGTCCTGGTATCCTGACATCCCAGTATCCTCATTTACGTATAAACGCCCTGGCAAAATATAAAGAATTATGCTGAGATACCGGTTGCTTTTTGGAACGTTGATGACGGTGCTGTTTACGGCTGTTGTCATTTTTGATGGCTGGCTGGATGGCTCGCTCACAACTTCAGCAGCCGATAGACCCGTGCAGGCGACAGTTTTTTGCGTCCTTGTCGTCTTATTAGCAATCCCATCTCAACTCGAATTGTCGAAACTCGCGGCGGCAAAAAACCTGAAGATTTTTGTCCCTGTTACAATCGTCGCCTCGATTTTATTCGCCACTTGTTGGTATTGGCAACAGCTTATAGAAATTCCGCCGGAAATGTACTTCGTTTTCCTCTCGGCCTTTGTACTGTTAGCACTGCTTCTATACCAATATTTCTGCTATGGCGCCACAGCGGTAATAGCCAATTGCGGAGCAAATTATTTTTCGATTTTGTATCTGGGACTTTTAAGCAGCTTCTGTGTAGCTATCCGCATCGAGTTTGGCCCGTGGCCGCTGCTTATGTTTGTTTTTGTCGTAAAGTCTGCCGATATAGGTGCTTACGCAATTGGAACTCTATTTGGCAAGCACAAATTTTCGCCTAAAATCAGCCCCTCAAAGACCTGGGAAGGTATGGCCGGCGCCGTCGCAACTGCAGTGATAGTTGCTGTTGGTTTTGCCGCAAGTTGTGATATAATGGCTTGGCCGCTGGCAATAATCTTTGGCTTCTGTTTTGCGTTTATCGGCCAGATCGGCGATTTGGTCGAGTCTATGATGAAGCGAGACGCTGAGCAAAAAGATTCGGCAAACAATGTGCCGGGCTTCGGCGGAATACTGGACATTATTGATTCGCTTCTGGTAGCGGCACCTTTTGCATATTTGTTCTTTATGTGGAGCTCTTAATAGAGCAGAGCTTTGGAAGTTACTGTACAATTAGATTCAACTGACAAACAGCTTGAATTGTTTGGCCCTGCCGACAGTCACCTTCGGCTTTTGCGCCAATCCCTCGACGTGCAAATTACCGCCCGCCAGGGCAATTTAATAATCACCGGCAAAGAAAAAGATGTAAATAAGGCTGCTGAGACCATCGACAGAATGCAAAAACACCTGCTCAGACGCCGCTCGCTCACCACTGCAGATGTAACCGCTTTCATAGCCCAGGGCAATTCGCACGAAACTCTCGAGACCGGTAAGGCTATTACCGTTTATTCGCGTAAAAAGGTTATTGAACCATCCACCAAGGGACAGTTAAAGTACGTCGAAACAATGCTGGCTAATGACCTTACCTTTTGTATAGGCCCTGCGGGAACCGGCAAAACATACTTAGCTGTCGCAATTGCGGTCTCAATGCTGAAGAAAAAGCAAATCAGGAGAATCGTCCTTGCACGCCCGGCTGTGGAGGCAGGTGAAAAACTCGGTTTTTTGCCGGGCGATGTGCAGGCAAAGGTAAATCCATATCTTCGCCCTCTGTTTGATGCACTCGAAGATATGATGGATTTCACCCAGATGAAGAAGTTTATGGAACTGGATATCATCGAGATCATTCCACTTGCTTTTATGCGCGGCCGAACGTTAAACGAAGCTGTTATCATCTGTGACGAAGCCCAAAACACCTCGCCTCTGCAGATGTTAATGGTCTTGACAAGATTGGGCCACGGCTCCAAAATGATAATAACCGGCGACATAACGCAAATTGATCTGGAGATAGGCCAGAAAAGCGGAATGGTCGAAGCAATTGAGATGCTGCGGCGAATCAAAGGAATAGGTTACATAGCATTAACCCAGAGAGATATAGTACGACATCGATTGGTGCAAAATATTGTGCAAGCTTACAAAAAGAAGGCAAGAGCCGATTAGTTGTCAGTATGCTGCTTTGTACCATATAATATTTACTGTTCAAGAATAACTGTTCTATGCAGGATAAATAGATGCGATTCTTGAAGAGAGTAAGTCCACGACGAAGCCAGGTTCGCAAGAATATATCTGCCGAGCGCTTTTCGCAAATAAGCCGGTTCGTCGACGCCGACCATTTGATTTCACTGCTGTTATGGTCAATTTTCGTCGTCCTCTGCATCCCCATTCTGACTTTCGAACTGATCCAACAAGTCAATTATCTCGACCTGGTACTAACCACCGTAATAGTAGTACTAATTTGTCTTGCCGCGGCTTTCTATATCCATCACTACCAAAAACGGATAATAACAAACCACGCCAGAGCCCTGGCCCTGGTCGGCTTGTTTGTTTTACTGTTAGCCGCAACTAAAGTTATCGCGTTATTGTTCAACCATACCTGTGGGGCTACTGGAAGTGCCGTCGCAGCGGCCATCATTCTGACAATCGCTTATGACCAGCGTTTCGCGATAGGCATGATTATATTTTATTGTCTGCTTGCCTGCTTCGCCGCAGGAACAATCGAAGGATATCAACTGACGAATATAAACCTGTTTTTGACAATGGCTGCCGGCGCTATTACCTGCTGTTTTTCGCTGAGAGAAATCCGCACAAGAATGAAATTGCTCAAGGTCAGCACCCTGGCGGCAGTAATAGTGTTCATAACAGCGCTGGCTTTGGACTTCTTGACAGAAGAGGCACACCCTGCTGACGTCTTCAGTAACGCCGGCTATCACGCAGGCGCCGCGTTTTTGGTAGGCCTGCTCATTCAAAGTCTGCTTCCGCTTATCGAAAGGGTCTTCCGAATAGCGACGAGTATGACTCTTCTGGACTATAGCGATGCCAATCAACCGTTGTTAAAGAGACTCGCGATGGAGGCACCGGGCACATTCAGCCACAGTCTGTTAATAGGTTCTATTGCCGAGGCTGCTGCCGAGGCAATCGGCCGCAATGGCCTTTTGTGCAGGGTCGGTGCTTACTACCACGATGTCGGCAAAATCAATAAGGCCGGATATTTTGTCGAAAACGAAATCAGCTCGGCGAGCCGGCATAAAGAGCTCTCGCCTACAATGAGTCATTTGATTATTGTAGGCCACGTTAAAGATGGAATAGAAATGGCCAAGGAATACGGCTTGCCCAGTGTGCTCCGGCAATTTATTGAAACACACCACGGCACCACACTAATCGAGCATTTTTACAGTGAGGCCCAAAAACGCAAAACTAAGAACTCAAAGAAAAAAAATGTTGATGTGGTTGCTGAAAGCGAATTCAGATACCCCGGCCCAAAACCGCTGACAAAAGAAGCCGCGATTGTAATGTTGGCCGACACCGTGGAAGGTGCCGTCAGAAGCCTGCCTGAAGTAACCTCAACGAAAATTGAAGCGGTCGTGCACAACATGGCTATGAAACGTCTGCAGGACGGCCAATTCGATGAATGCGACCTGTCTCTCCGCGAACTGAGTCAGATAGAGACAAGTATATCAAAAACTCTTGCGGCACACTATCACGGCCGACTCGCATATCCAAAAGCACCGGATATGCCCGCCGACGCCCAATCTGGACCTGAACAACCCAAGCAAAAAAACAATTAACAATTATGGCCTCGGCTAAACAAAAGCAAGATATTGTCGTTCAAATCGCTAAAGATTTTAAAGGCATAAACGTTCGTCTGCCCAAGCTTAGAAAACTGGTTAAAACCATCTGCAATCGTTTTACTGGACACCAGACACGAGATACGAGATGCGAGATTAGCATTGCAATAGTTAACGACGCCAAAATTCGGAACCTAAACACTCACTTTTTGAATCGTAAATCCACCTGTGACTGTTTGAGTTTCGACTTATCCGACGACGAGGGACCCCTGTCGAGCAAATTATTCGAGCTGGTTGTCAACGGCGAAATGGCTGTAAAAGAGGCAAATTTGCGAGGCCACTCAAGCGAAGCAGAACTGGCACTTTACATAACACACGGCCTGCTGCACAACCTCGGATTCGACGACTCCACACAGAGCGGCGCCCAGAAAATGCATGATGCCGAGGATGAAATTTTGCAACAAATTGGTTACGGTTCGGTATATAATACAAATAAAAGTACTGAGCACTAAATCCTAAACAAGAACGAAATTCAAATTACCAAATGACCAAAACATTTGTTTGGAAAATTTAAACATTTGGTCATTTGGATTTGTTTAGGATTTAGATATTATAATTTAGGATTTAATAACGTGTTTGGAAAGGGTATCAGAAAGTGAGCTACCTTGGCTGGGTGGTGTTGCTGATTTGTTTTCTCGCCGGCGGTACACTATTCTTTTCTGTCAATACCGTTGCTCTGCGAATATTTTCACGCGTCAAATTGCAGGAAGCATTCAAGGCAGCAAACAAAAAGGCAGACCCGGAAGACCTCACCGAGCAGTTGGTAGCGAACGCTGAAAGACTGATTTTGAGCTGCTCTTTATATCGGCTCATCTTTAATATGTGCATATTACTGCTGTTGCTTGACGTTTTTGCAACACTGCGTCAGACCACCCCGGCAATTAGCGACTATGTCCTTACGTTTATTATTGCAACGGCAATATTTTCCGTATTCAGCCTGGCAATCCCTCACGCCTGGGCCAAATACGCGGGCGAAAAAATCCTGAGCCGAACATACAGACTGCTGATGCTCTCTGCGTTCGTAGCTTCACCGGTTCTCCACATTTTCAAATTATACGACGGCTTTGTCCGCCGACTCGCCGGCGTAGCAGAGACAACACCCCAAGAACAACAGGAAGAAAGGCAGGAAGAATTCTTAAACGGCCTTGAGCAACGCAGAACCGAAGGCGTGCTCGATGAGGAAGAGCAGCAAATGATTGAAAATGTGCTGGACTTAAGCAACAGCACCGCTGTTGAAATCATGACTCCCCGCACGGATATAGTTGCCGTCGAGGTCAACTCCGATTTGCAGAAGATTCTGGAAACCATCACTATCGCCGGCCATACCCGTGTACCGGTTTACCAGGACAATATAGATAACATAATCGGCCTTGTTTACGCAAAGGACCTGCTGACCGAGATCGGCAAAACAAGCGAAGATTTCAAACTACGCAACAAAATAAGAAGGGCCTATTTTGTCCCTGAAACAAAACCTCTCCGGGCGTTGCTCCATGAATTTCAAAATCAAAAACTGCATATAGCTGTAGTGCTTGACGAATATGGTGGAACGGCCGGCATCGTTACCTTGGAGGATATTCTTGAGGAGCTCGTCGGCGAAATAACCGATGAATACGAAGAGACACCGCCGGAACCAATAAAGAAAATAGACCAGAACACCATTGAAGCCGATGCCAGAACATACATCGATGACCTCAACGACCAGTTCGAATTGAATCTGCCCGAAGACGAAGACTACGAAACCATAGGTGGCTTTGCCTTCTCGCGTTTGGGTTATATCCCCAAAACGGGTGAAAGCTTCGATTACAAAAATCTGAAATTCACCATCGCTTCCGCTGAGGCCAGAAGAATAAAACGCATCAGGATACAGAAGGCAGAAGACAGATAACAGAAGACAGAGGACGCAGTGTTTAGCCCACCCCTGCGGTGAGGGTCAGTATTGTTAAAGTCGGTGTTGGTCAGTGTTAATCAAAGACACAGCCATTTGCATACGCGCTATCGATTATTCCGAAACATCCCAGATAGTAACATTTTTTACCAGAGCGACCGGCAAAATCAGCGCCATCGCCAAGGGCTCGAAACGGCCCAAATCGGCATTCGACGGCCCTATCGAAATATTCTCGCACGGAAAAATTGTTTTTTCCGACTCAAACAAAGAAAAACTCGCCACTCTAACCGAATTCGAGCAGCAGCCTACGCAATACGCAGTACGCAATACGCAATACGATATTAGCCTTTTCGCTCTGAACTGCCGGCTTTTCGGAACCGAGCTCCTAAATAGCCTGACACATGATTACGACCCGCACCCGGAACTTTTCGATAGTTTTCTACAGTTTTTACAAAACATTAATGAATCGCAAGCCAAGAGTCACGGGTCACGAGCCACAAGCCACGAGTTGTCATTGCTGATATTATTCCAGTTATCTTTGCTCAGGGAAATCGGCCTAATGCCGATTCTAAATGCCTGCGCAAACTGCAAAACGCAATACGCGGTACGCAATACGCAATACGATTTCTATTTTAGCAGCTCCGCCAACGGCCTGATTTGCAGGGACTGCGAGGCCAGCTTCCCAGACAAGATTAGACTAACTAAAAATGCGGCCAATTGCTTAGCCAGTGTGAAACTGATTGCCGAATCGCAGGAAAAAACGCTCAACGAAATCGAAAAGGTTTTAATTCACCACTTCACCGAGCTCCTCGGCAAGCCACCCAAAATGGCAAAATACATCCTGAACCTTTAACTCCGCGTTAGCTACCACCATCCCTTGAATTCCTAACCGCGAATTTGTGAGATGGCTTCCCGCAAAGAAGGCAAATCTTTTTGTAGGATTTGCCAGACAATCTGAAGGTCTATACCGAAATATTCATGGACTATCCGGTGCCGCAGCCCTACGACTTTGTGCCACTGTATCTGCGAATGACTGTTTTTGAAGTCAGTCGGCAGTCGATTCGAAGCTTCTCCTATAATCTCAAGGTTCCTAACTACCGCATCTACGGACTTGCGGTCCTTTGAAAAAACATCAAATGACATACCGCTTATATATTGCTCGATTCTGTCGATCGCTTCACAAATATCGTCCAGCAATAAATCAACGGGTCTTTTAGACATAAATCAGTTCCGGCTCGATGAATTTCATCGCTTTGGCAGTAACAGCTCGTATCGACACCAGGTCAACAGATGTCCCAAGCAGTTTCTCAAATCTTTCTGCGAGGGTTACAAACTCCAGGCCTATAGATGGGTCGACCTCGACAAGGATATCCACATCACTGTCCGGTCTCTGGTCGCCTCTGGCATACGACCCGAATAACGCCAGCCTGCTGACCTTAAACTGTCTCTGCAGCTCTGGTTTGTCTTCAGCAAGCGATTTGAGTATTTCTTCTTTTGTTATCACAATAATTAGCTGCCTTTATACTTGCGTAAAAAACTGATTGTTTCGCATTATAGGGCTCTTACCACAGCTGTCAATCGTTTACTATACAGAATCAGAGGCGAAATACGAGAGCCGGATATGGACAACTGCAGTGTTTTGGCGGATGTGTGTTTCCTAATGTGGTCTCGAAAATTGGAAGTTGAAAGCCGCCCAAAATGGCAAAATACATCCTGAACCTATAATCCTTCCCTTCGAAGTTTGACATTCCTTGTTCGTTATTCCCTGCCTGCCCCGATGGTATAAGGTCCTTTCTATGACCAGGCACGCAAATTAAACGAAAAAACCCAGAAAACAAATCCTAAAAGGCTCCTGACCCCTTCAATTCTCCTTTAATTCTCGTTTTCTTAGTTGTCCAGGCACCGATCCTACTCCTTTCAAAACCTGTGAGTAAGCTTATAAGCAACTCCCGCTAATCCTAATGCACTCGCAATGATGATGACATAAATATACGTGCGTGTCCCTTTAGTATCGTGTGTGGTTTCTGACGTTTGGGGCACGAGTCTTTCCGCTACTGTATCGGCCTCATTGGCCTCTTCACTTACCACGCCATTCTCTGGAACGATCGTTCCTTGGAGCATATCGATTGTGTCCAGCACCTCCAGCATTTGCGAATCGGTTAGGACACTCTCATACTTGTATAGCATGCCAATTTTATGATCGTGGATATAGTCGCCGTATTTGAGACCAAGCTTCTCCAGGGTGAATTCATCCTCCTCAAACGGGACATTGACAACAGAATTGCTCCAGTTTATCGATCTCGTCGATCTGCGAGGCCCGTCCTTAGTATGAGTAATATTCAGCTTCTTGAATGACTTTAATACCCATACCCCTGACTTCTCTTCATATTCGTATTCGCGGTGATTCTCATAGCCCGGCCCCTTGTTGTAATACTCAACCAGATTTCCTCCAGCAGAGAGAGAAAAAACAAACTTTTCCGTAATAGGCTGGCCCTTGACAGTTACATCCCCAGTAACAGTTACAAGGTCTCCCACCCGTTTCACATACGTTTCAAATATTTTCGGATTATTTGCGTTTTCGTACAGATGCATCAATTTGTCATGGATAGGAATGCTTCTGCAGTTGGCGAAAAAATACCGCGGATCAAGACCGTGGTTGCCTTTACCTCTTACCCGCTCAGGTTCACCGATTACGAGGTGATAAGTCACTTTACCATCTTTCAATCCCGCACCTTTATAGTCGTAGGACAATTGTTCCTTTATCATTGCTGAATTGTAGTTAGCATTGATATCACGTTGCGTCACGCCGTTGGTCACGCAACGATTCTCTTGCGGCTCCCTATTCCACCGCACGGCATTCTGCAACTGATCGTATGCAAAGATGCATTTGTTTTTAAGCATGTAGTCGTAGCTATCCCCAAGTGTCGATGTCCTTTCCTCAAAAGCTTCGCCCTTCCATGTCAAAATGGATTCAAAATTCGCCTTGTGCTGCAGTGCAATGGTCTTAAGTAATTCCACGTCCCCGTGGACAACCGCCAGACACGGAGCAGGCGTCAGTGACACGACAATTGCCAACATAGCTAAACTCGTTATGATAGAAGTAGTACGTAGCATTTCAGTTTCTCCTACAACTGGCCACTTCGGTCAGCATAAAACTAAGAACTATAATAACTAGTAGAAGAACTAGGGAAAGTCACCTATTAAATCAACGCAACAGCTTATTACCAAAATATTAGCACGAGAAAGCTCAACTACCGCCATAATCCTGAACCATAAATCGAGGATGTCCTCTCTTGCTCACTCGCTAATGAGAAATTTACATTATTGAATCGGGATTTTCAAGAAAAAAATAATTCGTATGTCGTTTCTCCCTTTGGCTGTGCTCAGAGCCCGCCCTGAGTATATCGAAGAGGTAAACTCCGTCGAAGGGGTAGTCGAATGGGTCGAAGGGGCGAATGAGATGGATCTTGTTTTGAATTTAGCTTTTTGCAAACTCCTAATTGTCATACGTAAAGCGCGTACGCGCTTTACGTATAAGCCCTTTTTCGAAACTACCTTCTATTGAAACTAATACTTGGACCTTTTATTCGAAGACAGCTACCTATTTTTTGAGATTGCTTCGTCGCGGAATTTACGCTGAGCGTAGTTGAAGGGCTCCTCGCAATGACAAAAACGTGCATCAGATGTCGTTGTGAGCTAGGCACAGCCGAGTGTGACAATCTATGCCTTCCTTATGAATAATTCCCTGCGCTCGCGATGACAATAACAGCAAATTGTTATTGCTTGCCTTTGTCATTGCGCATCTTGTTCAAAAAG
>JABAOH010027174.1_pt1 | contig 16786 bp, 13 predicted proteins | sample 7062181 | NCBI WGS metagenome assembly JABAOH01 (sample SAMN14538630, study PRJNA623070) | marine sediment metagenome | biome: marine biome [ENVO:00000428]; feature: marine pelagic biome [ENVO:01000023]; material: deep marine sediment [ENVO:00002113]; isolation source: pool of 5 deep marine...
GCACATTTATTGCAAAAAAATAGATGAAGGATTGAGGATGAGATAAAAAGCTCGAGCCTGGAGGATATTATGAAAAAGCTTTTATTGATCATACTGATTTTATTCCTTGTCTGTTGTGTCAATCAAACTATAAACAGAAGATCGACGTTCTTGGAGGGTCATACATTTGATGATGTCTGGATGGCATCTATTAAAGCCGTCAACGATATTGATTTCACGGTAGATAGTATAGATAAAGCCGCCGGATTTATAGGAGCAGAAAGCGGAAGGCATATTGGCCAGGATGCACCGCCGCGTTTATCGATTATGATCACTGAAGCGAGAGGACGAGTCTATATCGATTGCAAAGTTCTCCAGAAAGAACAATATATTGATATTTTTGGGCATGGAAAAAGAACGATCAGAAAATTCATGACTGCCCTAAACATGAACCTCAACCACTAATCAATCCTCACGCCCATATTATAAAACATAAAGGCATATTTATCGGCTATCTCTTCGATCCTCTTTGTGGTACTGCTAGCACCATGTCCAGAGCGCGTCTCAATCCTGATCAAGACGGGATTTTTGCCTTTGTGCTTTTCCTGCAAGGTGGCGACGAATTTAAAAGAATGACCTGGAACCACCCGGTCATCATGATCGGCTGTAGTAACTAGAGTGGCAGGGTAAGAAACACCTTCCTCGAGATTATGCAAAGGCGAATAAGCGAAAAGATTTTTGAACTGTTCTTCCTCGTCGCTTGAGCCATATTCCACCGCCCAAGCCCAGCCAATGGTAAACTTATGGTAACGCAACATATCCATGACACCCACTGCTGGCAGCGCTACCTTAAAGAGATCTGGACGTTGTGCCATACAGGCTCCTACAAGGAGACCGCCGTTGGAAGCTCCGGCAATAGCCAGTTTATCATTTGATGTATATTTATTCTCGATCAGATATTCGGCTGCCGAAATAAAATCATCGAACACCTTTTGCTTTTTGAAAAGCATCCCCGCTCTATGCCACTCTTCACCGTATTCTCCTCCACCGCGCAGGCAGGCCATAGCGAAAACACATCCGTTCTCTAATAAGACAATATTAGTCGGCCTGAAATAAGGTGTCATGCTTATGTTGAAACCTCCATATCCGTAAAGATAGGTCGGATTATCTCCGTTCAATTCTAATCCCTTTTTGTAGACAATAAACATCGGGACCCTTGTTCCATCCTTGCTCATATAAAACACCTGTTTGGACACAAAATCTTCACGATTAAACTTTACTTCAGAACTATGAAAGACCTCTGATTTACCGCTAGCGATATCATATTTATAAATGGCTGGAGAAAAGGTGAACGAAGAGAACTCGTAAAAGAGAATTTTATCTTCTCTTTTTCCAGAGAAATATTCTGCACTCCCCAGGGATGGAAGTTCAATCTCTCTCACGAGTTTTCCCGATAAATCGTGCTGATACACCCTTGTAGTGGCATCTTTTAAATATCGGCAAATCAACTGACCGCCCATGACATATGCGCCACGTAAGACATCTGATTTTTCTGCAATGATGATCTGCCAATTTTCTTTGCCCGGGTTTTGTGGATCTATCAGGATAACCTTGTAATTAGGAGCATCAATATTTGTATAAACCAGGAATCTATCTTCCACGTTATCTATGACGGAGCTGTCGTATTCAAATCCTTGGATCAAAGGCTTAAATTCAATCCCTTCACCTGGAAGATTTTTATAATAAAGTTCGTTGCCGTGAGTTCCTTCAGATATATACAGAAACATGTATTTCTCATCGTCAGTTACTTCCACACCATTAGAGCGAAACGGGTGCTCCTTATCTTCACAGATAAGTTTATCTTTTTCTTGAGGTTCACCCAGTTTATGATAGAAGACTTTTTGAAACTTATTTCTGGCTGTGAATTCCTGACCTTCCTCTGGCTTGTCGTAGCCACTGTAATAAAACCCATCACCATACCAGGAAGCATCGGAAAATTTCACCCATTGGATGCGGTCGTTTAACTCTTTTTTTGATTCGATTTCCCTGACTCGAAGTTCCCGCCAATCCGAGCCAGCCTCAGACCGAGAATAACTCACATAGCGATCATCATGGGAAAAACCAACTAACCTTATTCTAATCGTACCATCCTCAGACAATTTGTTGGGGTCAATAAACACCTCGGGTTCTCCATCCAACCCTCTTTGGATATAAATCACGGATTGATTCTGCAATCCATCGTTTTTGTAGAAGAAGTAATACTCCCCTGCTCTGAACGGCGACGAGTATCTTGGATAATTGTAAACCTCAGTAATTCTTTGGCGCAGCTTTTCCCTGAAAGGAATATTCTCCAGATAGGAAAAGGTGACTTTGTTCTGCTCTGCAACCCAATTCTCGACCTCTTCAGATTTTTCGTCCTCCAGCCAGCGGTAGGGATCTTCGACTTTGGCACCGAAATAATCATCGACTTGTTCGACTTTTTTTGTGACCGGATAGGTCACTTGGCCCTGGGTTTCTATTTCGCCTTGCTTTTGGCATGTGGGAAAGAAAATGAACAATATAAATATAAGAACAATAAGGGCCGAGGTTTTTTTAAGCATTCTTACCTCCTTTGACGCATTGATTTCTGTTTCTATTGTAATCCTTAAATATGTCTTAAGGTCCACATAAAGAAAAGCTTATTTCATCCTTTATTTTTAATCATTTACTTCAATTTTGTTTTTCATTCACACATGCATGCAGAAGTTCCTGTTTTTATCACAAGAAAAAAGTATAGTCAATTATTGAAAGAAGATTTGAAAGACGATCATAACATTTTATGTTCACTTCGGTATTGCTAAAAAAAGAAAAATATCCTATTGAAAAAAGCGAAAGAAATTTAGACTCAAACAGCTTGTTTGAGAAACCATCTTTTTTCGCCTGTTTGGGGAAAATACATAATACTGCTTTTTAATGTAAGGCCGATTTCTGTCCATCCGATGGGCATGCTGGAGGCTTGGGGGATTTAGCGATGATGGATGGAAATTGGCGGTGTTACAGATAACTTCTCTCATTATGGGACATAACGGANNGGACATAACGGAAAAAAATGGTTTCGTCAACAAATTGGCAGCCTCTTTATTCATTTTTGGCATGTTTTTTGCATAACATTTTTACAAAGGAGAAATAAAATGCCATCAACTCAGAAAATAGATTATCAATCTGAAATAGAAGATGCCTTGAAGCGGGCAAAGTGTAAAAAAGTTTTATACCTTTACGATGAATCAGGAGAGAAAAATTTATTAGGAGTCTTCAGTCCAAAAAAGGCTATTGAAATAAAAAGATACTTGCGCAATAAAAAACTGATTGGTCGCTTATCTGAATTTGAGGTGAGAACCACCGAGCCCGATAGCATCTTCAATTATTCATAATCACATCTAACACCGAATATTCGGTACTCTTCGAGTAAAAGGATTATTCTAACTTTATATAAAAAATCGCTCATATCTTATTTCTAAATATTATCTGTCTTTTTTATCCGATTTATTATTTTTTTTGTTTTTAAAATAATAGCCTTCTTACCCAATTCTGACCCCATTTTATTACAAGTTCTTTTTTTAACTTTCGTTAAAAAGTAGCCTGCCCCTTTTCAGTAAGGAAACCAATTCGGCCAAGACCATGGCCGTAGCTCCCCAAATTTTATGTCCTTTGAAAAAATAAAAAGGGACCTCAATACTTTCTCCCCTTAAAGTCCACGTTTCTTTGCTGATATTCTGTGCATCAAGCAAATGGCCCAGAGGAACCTCGACCACTTCAGCCACTTCCTGCCTTGAGGGGTGAAAATCAGGCCGTGCATCAGCTGTGGCCACAATCGGATAAATACAATAATTGCTTGGAGGAATATAAAGGGGGGTCAATTTTCCCAATATACGAATTGACTTCGGTTGTATTTTAAGCTCTTCCTGGGCCTCCCTTATGGCTGTTTGCTCAATGCTTTCCCCTCTTTCCTGACGACCACCAGGAAAAGAAATCTGAGCTTGATGAAAGACCATTTGCTCTGTCCGGCGGGTTAATACTAGATAAAGCTGTCCTCTCCAAGGATAGAGAAAGACGAGTACTCCAGCCTTGATACAGGAATCTTCCACCTCATGATAGACCTTGTGCCCAGGCCGAGGATTGGTGATCATTTCTAGCTGTGCCCTTAGCCCAGGCATTGGCCCTTTGAGTTTTTTTTCAAGCAATCCAACAGCTCTTTGAATTTTCATTTTCGTTGCGGATTCTTTATTACTGATCATATTTTGAATCCAGCCGTTCACAATCTCTTGAATGAATAGCAAGCAAGACAGTATTTCACATTTTTTAGATCAAAAAGTATTGCTTCTCATCTCTTTTTTGCTGTTACTATGCTCTTTCTTCTTGGCGGATTATGCATTTTCACTCCTTTTATTGATAAATCAAAACCTTCTAAATGACAAGAAAAAATCCAGACTAAAAACATTTGGAAGATGATGTTGATCTGACAAGACAGGTGATGAAAGGAATATAGATGGAAATGTAACTGTCTCATTGGTTTTTCGTATTAAAGATATAAGAGTAATTTGATGACATGATGATACTTCCGGGGGAAAAATGAAGTGATGTGAAAGAAGGCTGCTTTTCAAGATCCGCTCGAAAAAAATGATCCTTGCGCTTCGAGCTTAACAGAAAAGCAACAGGCGAATCCGCCTGGCTTGGGAAATCCGGAAGTGCATGAAATAACAAAAAATGTCCTCGCGGTAACAGGTTTGTATCATAGCGCTGGAAAGGGCTTCGGCACAAATGCTGGGATTATCTGCGGCAGACAAAGCTTAATCTTCATCGACTCAGGTATGTCCATTGCCTCTGCTGAATTTCTCTGGAAAACTGCACAAGAAAGAATGAAAAGGAATGTCAATCTCTATTTAATCCTTACTCATCACCACGCTGATCATATCTTCGGGATGCGAATAATGAAAGAAAAAGGGGCTAAAACAATCGCCCATAAGGACATGAAAGAATGGTTAAGCCGCATCGACAGCAAACGATATAAGCGTTTTTTAACTGAAAGGGCTGGATGGAGTATTGAAAAGGGAAATCAAATTTTTGGAGATGTTGTGTTTTCTGAGCCGGATCAGGTCATCGAAGAAGACACAATCTTGAATATTGATGGTGAAGAGATACATTTGCTTTTGATTCCAGGTCATGTCCCGGACGAAATTTCAATATATCACCCAGAATCACAGACACTCTTTGCTGGAGATACGATTTATGAAGGATCTCCACTGACGACTCGATTCGGGGGCCCTGAAGAGTGGAAGCTTTGGATATTTCATCTAAACCGATTAAAAAAATTGGAAATAAAGACCATTGTTCCGGGACATGGAAATGTGTGTCCCAAAACAGAAATAGACAGAAATATTGCTTATCTCCAAGAACAAATTGAAAAAAGTGATAGAGATTAAGAAAAAAGCTCCCCTACTTTTTTCGCCCAATTTCTGATTTTATCCCAATCACGATTATCGTAGAATTTATTATCTTTTAAAGGCTTCCTGCCGCCAAAAGCTTCAAAAGCCACAGGTTGTACTCTTGGAAATTTGGATAATACCTGTTTTACATACCTATCGAGAGCGTAATCATATAAATCAGGCTCTCCTGCCCGTCTGGAACATACAAAAACAGCGAGCTTTTTACCTTCAAAGTTTTTTTTGAGAAATCTTTTGGCTCTGCCTGTCCATCGACCCGTTTTAATTCCACTCCCCAGAACAATATTCTCAAATCGTGAGATGTCTTTTATCTTCTGTGCAGACAGATCTATGAGTTGAACAGTAAGGTTGAATTGTTCTTCTAATATTCTTGCAATTTCTTTGGCCACCTCTTCTGTGGCTCCATATCTTGTCCCATAAACAACAAGCGTTCTGGACATTATTTATCCTTGAATATCTGACAAAAGAAATGAATCCGTAGAGGAAAAACCTTTTTGCCCAGAAAAAATTCTAAAAATGAAGGAAGCATCTTTTTTCCAGTGATAGAATAGGTCTTTGGGGATGGAAGAAGCGACCAGGGCTATATCTTGATCTAAAATGGTAAACACTGAGAGGAGTCCTTCTATTTGATTTCCTCGATGAGTTTCTTGATATTTTCTTGATCAGGATTGAGCCTCAGAGAGGCTTTAAGCACATCCAAAGCCTTTTCTTTTTGACCAGTCTTGTAATAACAAAAGCCAAGGGCATTGAGAAGTCTTATGTCGCTGTCATAGATTTTGTTACCTTCGAGCAAATTATCGATGGCCAACGAATATTTTTCCATTTCTAAATAAGCCATTCCCTTTATAAGATAGAAATCAAATTTTGATTTATCATCCTCTTTAATGCTCTCGATCAATGCCAAACTCTTAACAGGCTTTTTTATTTTTAATAAGTAATGAGCATATTCCACAAGGCCCGGTATGTAGCCAGGATTCGATGAATAGGCTCTCTCATAAGCAGCCTCAGCTTTTTCTCTCTCATCGACCTTATCATACTGATAAGCCAAGGAATAATAATATAAATAGCTGTTAGCCAGGGGAAATGATTTGGTCAAAGTTACGGGATGGGGAACTCTATCTTTCGGTGATACAATGAACTTAGAGAATTTCTCATCGATAATGGCTTGTTTCCCATTTTGTAAAGTAAGCTTCATCTCATAATAATCAGGCGACAACTCCTCAAATGAGACAGACTGTGTAATGGAGAGGATTTCGTTATATGGATAGTTCTTCAAATCCAAATCGAATGATATTAAAGAAGGATCCTTATCTCTGAGGCCTCTTATTGAAACCTCTATCCTACCTTCTTGCCATAAATCTTTAGTAACATTCAAAAGATTGAAAAAGAAAGCCATGCCTTCTGTAGAGGAAAAAGTATATTTTGGATCAACAATCAATTTCTTATTCATCACCCTAAAAGGGACATGAAAAAGGCTGGAATGATCTTGGATGCCAGAGCCTAAGATAGGGCCGATAATTTTTGTTGATCCTGGAATTTGCGGAACAGAAATATCTTTTTCAAAAACGCTGAACTCCTTCCCTACAGAATTCTGAATCAGGACATTTATATACTCCCTCAATTATGGGGAAGGAATCCTGTATTGAGATCCCATTTCCTTTTACTCTATCGATGTCATTAGGAGAAAAATAAAAGGGGAAATCTTTGGAGTATTGGAAAACAAGATCATCTTTCTTTCTCAAACTCACATTAAGTTGAAAATTACAATAATACTGATCTTTGGGCTCAAAATAATCAATGGAAACGCTTTTGGGACTAATATAGAAATGAAGAAAGNNATGGAAACGCTTTTGGGACTAATATAGAAATGAAGAAAGCTCATATTCAAGATAGGATCTATGATCAAAGCTGTCTCAGCTACGCTGCCGATATAATTCGTCAAATACTCTGTGCTGACGACTCCTTTGTAATCTAGAAAATGAGTGGCATAGGTGGGAGAGACATCTTTTTTAGGGGAATCAAAGATCTGAGCCAAGATCATGTTATTCCGAGGAGAAGGAACATAATTGAAAGGAAACTCTCCTGGGATCATTGTCACAGAGACTTCGGCTAAGGATGGAGCGAGCTCTTTGATCTTTTCATAAGCCTTTTGGTAATTAGTCGAATCCATCCCCTTAGATTCGACGAGTAAGCTACTCGGGCCATCAGATGTTGGATTATACAGTTTGTACTCTCCTGAACCACCTCTCTGAAAAAAAACAATAGCAAAATAGGTTGGAAAGCCCTTTTCCTTATCGCCATAATAATACCAAACCTGACAGGGATGAATGCCAGCTTGGAAGGCAAACCTTTCAATGCTTGTAGGAGGGCCGAGCAGGATGTAAATCCTTCCCATATCTGTCATCCACCCTTCTCGAGGAGTCGATCTTCTGAGCTTCGTGTTGGCATAGATGAAACGTCTAATGATTTCTTCTTTATATTCATTTTGGGGTGTCCCAGGTGTTGGATCTCTTTGCCTCCAGAAAGCTTTCATAAAGATATCTCTTTCTCTATCGGAGACGAGTTGCATGAAGACTTCTTTTTCTTGAGGAAGAATGATATAGCTTGTCAGCTTCAGCCATTCTCTGTATTTTTGAGGAAGATCTTCTTCTTTTATTTTTTGAGACGGAAAAAGAAAAGAGAGGGATACGAGTGATGCAAAAAGGAATACCAGATGTTTATTTCGCGGAATAATCATTTTCTCTTCTTCATCTCTTTAATTCACAAAAAAAATCTAAGGATGAATTTAATGATAGCGAAAAGGAGAGAGGTCTTGCAAGAGTTAGAGCATAAAAACGAGAAACGTAGGTCTATGTTTTACCCTTTTACCTTGCATCTATGGATTAAAGTATCGAGCTTCTTTTTTTCTGTTTTAGACATATTTTCGTAATGGATCTTCTTGTATTTGATAAAAATCTCTAAAGCTTTGCTTCTTCTCCCTCTCGCCAGGTTGTGTAGGCCAAGATTGAATAACGGTAAAGAAAAATCAGGTTTGAGCTCCACAGCCTTTTCCCAAGAATCTATGGCAGCATCCAGATCTCCAGCCTTTTCATATGCGGAACATAATCCGTTATAGGCCGAGGCAAGATCAGGATCGACCTCTACAGCTTTCTTAAAATTCTGGATAGCATTTTTGAGGTCAATCGCTTTGTTTGACCTCATATATCGGGAAAGATAAAGAGAGCCTATGTTTTTGAAAACGACAGGATATTTATTGTTTAAAGACACGGCATTCTGAAAGGCTGAAAGAGCCTTCCGAAGATTGCCCTTGCGCCAGTTTGCCAAGCCCAAATAATTCCATAATTCCGGATCATCATTGACATGAGCAAGCCCTTTTTCAAGAATCTCCACAGCCGCATCATACTGACCAACCTCGATAAAAAGAATTCCATAAGTGCTGATCATCTTGGAGTTTGTGGGATGATTTTCGAGCCTTTTCTTGATGATATCTAAGACTTCCTTCATCTTTCCCTCTTTATCTTATTGAAGTGTTATGATAAGAAAACAACCTTCAAAAAAAAAGCCCCTTCCGCTGAGGAGGCGGAAGGGGCTTTGCACTAGGGGGATTATAACAATAACAACTTTCCTAGAAGTTGAACCTTATTCCTACTCTGAGTACTCTGGGATCGAGAATTCTGCCAGCCCTGCCAAAGTCATCTGAAGTGACAACATTATCCATCTTTATGGCATGTGCAGAGTTGAGGATATTGAAAGCGTCTAAAGCAACAGCGACTGTCGCATTCTCAAAAACCTGGAAGCTTTTCTCCACTCTCATGTTGAGCACGTACATGTTGGGCAAACGATAATCACCTAATTTACCTCCGCCTCCATCTGGATTTCCGAAAAGATTAGTCGCTCCTAATCCTGGTATTGGGACTCTCACGTAGGTTGGTCTGACGTACCCTTCACGAGCCGTAAAAAGAGCGCTGAGGTTGAAACCCAAAGGCAGTTCGACCAGTCCAGATAGTTTTAGAAGCCATCTGGAATTCACCCAAATTTGTGTTTCACCCGATCCTCCAGTTTCAGGCGCAAAAACGCCTCCATCAATATACTGCTCGTTGTTCGGACCGTCATTGAATGCATCATAGAAATAGGCATCGATGTTGCCGAGCCATTCACCTTTATAGAAGGTTTTCCAGTCTGAGTAGGTGAACGAGGCATTCATCATCCATCCGCGAGAGAGTCTCTTAGTAAGCACGATCTGACCGGCAAGATAACGGTCGTAAGCTTTCTTGTGGTTGGTCCTGTATTCATAGGGATAAAGCTGATAGCGGCCGTAATAATCATAGCCAACATCGTCATTATGACCCGCAACATAGTAGTTATCCTCGGTCTCCAGTGTTCCATCGGCCTTCATGTATCTGGTCCAGGTATAGCGGTGTCTCTTCTTGTAGAAAAATTCCAGGGAAGCGGCAAAATCTGTAAACACTTCCTTTTCATAGGAAAGGCTAACTTCATCCAGAAGAGGGGAATTATAATCAGGATCAAACTTGTTCAAGGCGGTGATAGCTGTTGGGTCTTCAGGATTGATAGTGCCAGTCATATAAAACCAGTAAGCGGGGTCATTGGGATCCTTTAATTCCAATGTATTCCAATCAAATCCGAAAAGTTCATCTGCAGATACTCGGCTGTCTCCGTTTAAATCCTGCCAGAGCATATCGATTTCTGTGAAGCCAACGGGATTAATAAAATCTGCCATGGTCTCTCCAGATTGAGAACCGTAGCGGGCGACTGAAATTTTGATCACGTCTTTTCCGGTTCCGAAAAGATCATAGGTCAGGCTAAACCGAGGAGAAAAGACCGTCCACTTCACACCAGGATCAAATTTATCGAGATTCACGGCTGGCATGTACGTTGGGAGCCACATATTCGCAGGAATATTGACATCTTTCACATAAGACTTTTCCTGGTCGTATCTGATCCCAAGATTCAGGGTTAGCCTGCCGATAGTTACAGTATCCTGAAGGAAAGCAGAGTATCGATCGAATCCGTAATGATAAACATAATCTCTAATCAGCCATGCTTCCCAATATTCTCCAGTCGGAAGATAACTAGCTGGTCCCGCATAGATAAGCCAAATGTCAGCTTCCCATAGCCTGGCCGTATTGGTTTCTGCAGTCTGATAGTCAAATCCAAACTTGATTTCATGATCAGCACCAAAGAGTCCTTCTGCGAAATAATCTCCCCAGAAATTGACGTTGATCGAATCTCTGTTTGTGTCATAGTCAAACGTATTTCCGTACATGTAAAAAGTCGGATAATAAGCCCAGACCAAATAATCTCCAGATCCATCATCCGTGTGCGGCTTGTAAGGCTTTAGAGCGAATCCGCCATCTGTGTACATGAATTTGGCATTGAGGTAGAGGTTGCTTCCTACTGTGTGCTCCACTTCGCCTTTGTACAGGTATCCTGGCCCTACTTGATCCCAGACAGTGTCTGCAGCCTGAAAAGCTGAACCGACCCAGGTTCTTCCCCATTTCTGTTTATTGTCATACTGAACGTAAAAGTTAGCTCTCGTCGATTTTGTGATTTGAAAATCCAACCTGGCGTATCCTGAGGCAAGCCATGTCTTATCCGACGTCCCGCTAAGAGTCAATTTGTCGATGTCCTGGATACCCCATGAAGCGTAGAACCACAATCTGTCTTTGAGCAGTGGTCCACCGAAGTTGGCACCGTAGAGGTAGAGCTTATTGACACCTGCTGCCGTGTAACCATCGTCTTTTAGATCAGCGGGAACATTATCAGCCTGCCATGCCCTTCTTATCGCATCGAGATAGAAGGTGCCAGAGTACTTATTCCCGCCGCGTTTGGAAACAAGATTGACCTGTACTCCACCTGTTTGAGCTTTGATGTCATTGTTTCCATAATTGATTTGAACGGCCTCATAGCTAGACATATTAAGATAAGCCGGTGCAGCTCCAAGAGCAGAATTGTCCGTGATATTGGCTCCATCTACATTCCAAGTGCTATCGTCTGGATCTGAACCATGTCCCCAATATTTGGATTGCTGTCCACCTTCGTTTCCTCCGACATCCTCTCTATCGACGAGCATTCCGGGTGCTGTCTGCAGGATGACCCAGGGATTCCTGGCCGTTGGCAGTTGCATCAGCATCTCTTGAGTGATGTTGATGCCCACTTGAGTCCTCTTTGTATCGATGACAGGCGCTTTTCCTACTACAGTAATCTCTTCTTCAATCTCTGCCATTTCCAGGGTGATATTCAGAATGACATCCATCATAAAGGCAACAACCAGCCTTTCCCGATTTAGAGTTTTAAAACCGGGGAGTTCGAATTTCAATCCATAATCATCGGCAACTGGAAGGTTCATAAAGCGAAAATGTCCCCCTTCTGTTGTTATAGCTGTCATCGATGCAATCTTGAATCCGGTCAGGGTTACCGTCACTCCTGGAAGAGGAGCTCCTTCGATGTCCTTGACAGTTCCTTTGATAGCTCCAAATTCTTGGCCAGAAGCGAAAGTCCCGGTCATGAAAAGGAACCAAAATAGAACAAGGACAAATACAAGCACTTTTTTCAATTTTTCCTCCTTTTTTGATAGTCAAAATTCTCCTTTACCCTGGAGTGAAAAATATTCACTCCAGCTTCTACCCAATTGTTTTTGTATTTTCCTTCATTCTCACCTCCCTTTCTTTTTTCCACTTCAATGCCCATTGGCTTAACCTGATGACACGAAAAGGCTTGTTGTTTCCTTCTGGTAACCATGGTCTTTAAAATCGGTCTTCAGAGGTCTCCCAAGGCTCTAAAAAGAAGCGGATGTTAGAGTTAGAATATTTGAAAATTTCATATAGATGTCTTTTCAACGTCATCAACCCTTCATTGAGCAAAAAACATGCCACTAAATCATGTGATAAATATTTCACTTGATAAATATACAAAGAAAAGTATGCCCCACCCTGTTACAATGATATTGATTGAATCTAAAAAATATTCATCTAATGGTTCTGGAGCTTTTGCTTCCTAAAACTCCGTAAAAAGACTGGATTCAAGAGCTCATATCTGTCTAATTTCTTGACATTCATAGAGAGTAATAAACTACGATACTATTGGAATTCATTGATAATAAACATGATAGTGGCTAGAAGAAAAATATGTCTAATTTTCATCTATTTTATAGGGAGATTCTTCAAATACTTGACTTCTGATCATAAATTTTTCGTTCTTCTATTCATCGTTTAACTCAAAGCATGAATATCCTTTTATTTTCTCGAGATTTTTAATTGTTGATATTATTATAGTTAGCTTGAATTCGGACATCTAATTCAAGTTGTCAACACTAAGTATCTTTTTTCAAATTTTCAGAAAATCTCGCTTTCAGACTTGTATGATTTAATGGCATATTTCTTGCTAATAAGATGAACGATGGATCAAATAAAAACAAACAATTCAATGTCTGCTAGAAAAGATTTTCCACTCCAAAGTGCTATCACCCATAGAAGCTCCGATTTAGAAAATAGAGACGAATTGAATCTCATCTATGAGGTCAGATCGATTGAAAGAAAATTCAGGAACGAAGTTTTCAATTTCTTCGTAGATTACTTTTGTCTAAAAGAAAAAGTCCAACTCAAGCAATTTTTCGAAGATTTAGAGCGGCACATTCTTGTCAAGACTTTAGCCAAGTTCAATGGAAACCAAAAGAACACAGCAAAATTTTTAGGATTGAAGTACACCACATTGCATGAAAAAGTAAAAAAATATCATATCCAGTTCCGAAGGCAACCAATCGAAGAATTACTTTAATCCCTGAATATCGGGAAATCATAAGCAGATAGGCAGAGCACTAAAGATGAGAAATCTAAATTTACTGACTGTCTATTTGCTTTTATTCTTATTCTTTAGCATTTCAAGCTGCTCTAGGATTTTAAAAATTGAACCTGAAATCTTCTCAAACATAGAACTCAAATCCAATATTCATTACAACGGCATTGCCAATAAGAAAACATTAGAGGGATTATTGGCTGAATTATGGAATTCTGGCTTTTTTCAAAATAGCGAACCCATTCGAGAAGAAATTTTTAATAATAATTATGGCTTATTTTCCAAAGGGAGCTTATCTTCTCCTTCTTCTCTCAAAAAAGGTCGCGCATATTACCTTAAAATCAAAGGGCAAAAAGATAAAGTCATGCTAAATAAGAAACTTTTCAGCCATTATGTGCCGAGCTTTGGTGGCAAGCTCAAACTCAAGCCTCTGAATAAAAAAATAAAAGCTACAATTATCCACGAGTTGTTCCATGACTTCTGGTATAACATTTTAGATAAACGAGAAAGGTTTATGTTTTCGATTGAATCAGAAATTTTCTGCTTAGAAGCCTTTATGGCCAAGACCAACGAAGACAAAATCGCTTACCTTCGCAATATTGGAATGAACAATCCATGCCTAGAAGACTTCAAGCCTTATGAGGAATTGAAAGCTCAAAAAGAATATTATGCAGATCAGAAATTTTTCGGCACCGAGATGTACTCCATACTGGCTTATAAAGCTTNNCTTATAAAGCTTTTTCCGGAAAGATGACCATACCGAAACAGCTCAGGAAGTTTTATTATGGCATCGTATCAGAATCTTTCCTTAATAGGGACCGAAAATGAATCGAAAGGTCTGTTTCCTTTTAATCCTATTGATGAGCTTTCTCATATCTCATTTATATATATTTGCTACAGCCAAATCAGAACAGAAGATCCTTGATGCCGCACAGCAAGGAAATCTTACATTATTAAGATATCTATTATTTAGACAACCTGATCTGGCGAATGCCAGTGATGATAACGGCTTGACTCCTCTTCATTTAGCCGCCTATTCAGGTCACAGTTATGCCGCAAAATTACTCATTGCTAAGCACGCAGATGTGAATGCAAGATCAAAATATAACAGCTGGGTTCCTCTGCATCTTGCTTCGCTAAGAGGCCACAGACGTTTGATTGAACTATTAGTCAACAACGGCGCCGAGATCAACATAGAAGACAGCAAAAGAAGAACACCGCTTCATCTGGCTTCATGGCATGGCCATAAAGAGGTCATTGATTTACTGATAGAAAAGGGAGCAAAGAAGAATGTCAGGGACATATTAGGCATGACTCCTATGCATATTGCAATCTACCATGGTCATAAGAGGGCCCTCCTTGTGCTCAAAGAAAAAGGGGCGAACATAAAATTAAAAGATTATATTGGGCAAACCGCACTTCATTTGGCATGCTGGAATGGTCAAGAAGAATTGATCAAATTATTAATTACGGAGCATTTAGAAGTCAACGAAAAAGATAACGATGGCAATACCGCACTTCATGTGGCATCCCATTGTGGCCATAAGAAAATAGTTGATCTGCTGATCAAAAATGGAGCAGAAGTGAATGCAAAGAATAAAAAGGACCAGACTCCACTGAGTCAAGCAACCAGGCATGCATACAATGAGATAATGGAACTGCTAATCAAAAATGGAGCAGAACCAGAATAATATAATGAAAAAAAAGATGCTTCCTTAACTCACATATTTCCTAAAAATGTTCGCTCTGATTTTACCTCTTTATTTTATACTTCTTGATCTTATTATCCAAAGTCTGACGGGTAATTCCTAACATCCTGACAGCTTCGCTTTTGTTCCAGTTTGTGTATCTTAAAACTCTGATTATATGATCCTCTTCCATATTATCAAGGGATTCAAGAGGAGAGGGGATAACCTTACCTCCTTTGCGCACATTGTGAGGCAGGTCTTCTGGTTGGATGACTTCTCCATCTCCCATAACAACAGCTCGATCCATACAATTCTTCAACTCTCTCACATTGCCTGGCCAATCATAAGACAGAAGCAAATGCTTTGCTTTTGGAGAAATTTTTTTAGCTCTACCTGCCATAAAGAATTCTGCCAAAGGAATGATATCGATATGCCTTTCTTTAAGCGGTGGAAGTTCAAGCGAGACCACATTCAATCGATAATAGAGATCTTCGCGAAACTTACCTTCTTCTACAGCTTTCCAAAGATCCTTGTTTGTTGCCGCAATGACTCGAACATCCACAGTGAAGGTCTTAGTCCCGCCAACTCTCTGGAGCTCCTTTTCCTCCAGTACCCGGAGCACCTTTGCCTGTGTCTCTAGGCTCATATCACCAATTTCATCAAGAAAAATCGTCCCCCCATGAGCTAATTTGAACTTTCCATCTCGAGTGCTTATGGCACCAGTAAAAGCTCCTTTTTCATGTCCGAACAGCTCACTCTCGATCAATTCCTTTGGTATGGCAGCGCAATTTACAGGAATATAGGGACTCGCCTTACGAGGCGAAATCTCATGAATTGCCCTAGCAATCAGCTCTTTACCTGTTCCTGTTTCGCCCTGGATGAGGATTGTGATATCCGAGGGAGCAATCTTTTTCATAGTGTTAAAGACCTTCTTCATTTCATCAGAATTTCCTATGAGCTGGAATTTTTCCTTCAAGGCATTACCAAGCCGTATATTCTCTTGGGATACTTGACTGTGGAGACGGGAATTAGCCATGGCGATGCCTGCTTGGTGACACATCGCCATCAAGAACATCAAATCATCCTCCGAGAAACTTCCTTCAGCAGTTCTATTGTCAAGATAGACAACTCCCAGAACATCATCTCTAAAGAGCAACGGAGCACAAATAGCAGACCTTATATTATATTCCTGGACACTCCTTACCTTCTGCAATTGGCTATCTTTGAGGGCATTGACCGTCAGAATAGAAACGCCATCGTGCACAACCTTATGGACTATGGTTTTGCTTACTTCTAGCTTAGACGGCTCTTTATCTCCGATATAATCTCGAACGAGTTCGCAAGTCAATTCCCCTTTCTCATCAACCAAAGCAATAAAACCTCTTTCTGCATTCAACGTCTTAAAAGCTGTGTTTATTATTTCTTCCAGTAGATGATGGGGATCTTCAAGAAGCGAATTCACAGCTTTCCCAAATTCATACAGTAGCATTAGTCTCTGATGATCTTTCTGGAGCGAAAGAAGATCCTTGCCTTCTACATCTTTAGCAGCAAAAGGCACAGTTTTTTGGGCGTCGAGGGATGCTACCTCTACTGTCTCTTGGGACATGTCTTCAGAGGCAAGGAATTCAACATGAGCAGCATCACAGGCATCTTCATATTTAAATATTAGCTTAGATTGGCCTAATTCTATTTCATCTCCTTCCTTTAAACGAAACTTAGAGATGATCTTCCCATTAACCGTTGTCGGCTGCTTAGCTCCTAAATCGTGTATCTCGTATCCACCATCTTCAAGGGCAACTATTTCAGCATGATCGCGGGATACACTCA
>JABAOH010103781.1_pt3 | contig 16786 bp, 13 predicted proteins | sample 7062181 | NCBI WGS metagenome assembly JABAOH01 (sample SAMN14538630, study PRJNA623070) | marine sediment metagenome | biome: marine biome [ENVO:00000428]; feature: marine pelagic biome [ENVO:01000023]; material: deep marine sediment [ENVO:00002113]; isolation source: pool of 5 deep marine...
CGCCTGGCGGAAGACCTCTAGCATGTCGGTTTGGGCCTGCAGGACGAAGCCCGGGGTGTCGTGCTTCCTCACCTCGATGCCCCGCAGCTTCATCTCCCCGTCCTCGAAGAGGCCGTAGTAGCGGTTCAGCGCCCCGACGCCGGTGGTCTTGCAGGGAAGGAAGACGATCCATTTGTAGACGCCCTCCAAGTCAAGGGGGAGGCCGGTGGCCGTGGTGATGTGGTCCACGACCTTTTCCACGAGGTCATGCCCCGGTAGCGGTCGAAGCCATAGGGAGTCGACGATGCCATGGACGACCTCGTACCCGTGGTCCTCGGCGATGGCCATGCTCTGGACTAGCAGCTCTCGAGCGAAGGCGTTGATGGCCTCGTGACACTCAATGCGGCCGAAGCGGGCGTTCGAATATCCTAAATATCCAAACGTGCAGACTAGCATCCACTTCAGGATGCAGTCCCGGGCTGTGTACACCGCCTGTTTGGGCCCCGGATCCTTCTTCTTCCGTTTGTAGTACCGCTTCCTCTCCAGCAGAGGCTTCAGGTATACAGGGATGAGGCCCTCCCGCCGCACGCACAAATGGTGGCCGATTCCCGGCGCCCGGAATCCGTCCTCCCCACAGCAAGGGCAGAAGATGGTCTCCGGCGAGATGTTGTACTTCACCATGATGGCGGGGTAGAGGGAGGCGTAATCCAGCTCCACGATGCCATCGTGGATGCCCACGTCGGGCTCCAGAATGAAGCCGCCTCGATCGCACAGCACCAAGTCCTCCGCCGTCTTGAAAGCCTCGGGAATGTTCTTCTTCCACAGAACGGCGTAGCCCCGCCTGTGGGCCTCGGTAATCTGCATGGAGGTGATGGCCGTCCCCGGCGTCAGTCGGAGCATCTCCTGCGGCGGGAGGCGGGCGAGGCGAGACATCTCCGCCAACCCGTGAAGCCCGCTCTCCCGGTGGGCGAAGTGGTTCGCGTCCAAGTGCAGCCGACCCCGGAGGAGGTACTGAGTCGGCTTGTAGACCGCCTTCCCGTAGGTGAAGTAGCTCTTCCCCTCCTTGGGACGGAAGATCTGGGGTTCCCGACCCAAAAGGAGGTTGACATCCAATGCCTGGGCCTTGTGGATGAGGTAGGGAAGGACGAAGGGGTCGCCGTCCCGCGTGAGGAGGATATCTGGATTCTCCTCCTGAATTGCCCTATGAAGCCCTTCGAGGATATCCTCCTCCCCACCCTCCTGGACCGCCTCCCCTAGCTGGGCCCTCAACAGGCGGTCCTCGTAACGGGGAAGCCCCTGTGGCGCCTCCACCTGGATGTTCAACTCCAAGCTCTTGAGAGGGGGGAGGTCATACTCCAGGGCGAAGGGGTCCTCCAGCGTCCGCCAGCCCCCGTTGTACTCCACCAGGCCCAAGGGAAGGAGGTCGTGTTGGAGGAAGTACCGATAGGGGTACCGCAGGTCCACATCGTAGAGGCGATAGTCGTGGTAGCGTCCCTCCTTGCTCACCAGCTCCGCCAGGGGCGAGAGGTCCCTGTATCGCCTAGGCCATACCTCCAGGACCTCCACGGCCTCCGACGATTGGATATCGACCTTCCTTCGAGTCCGTACCACCCTCTCGACCCTGCCTAGGTTCTGGAACCGCCTCCGTATCTCCTCCAGGCCGGCTCTGCTGCCGTGGACGTAGAAGCTGGGCCGGAACGTGGGATCCTCAATGCGGCGAACGCCCTGGGGCGTCCAGAGCCACAGGACAATGGAGTCCCTGGCGTAGTCCGCATAGGTGTCGATGATCCAGCCTCGCACGTCCTTCTCCCCGCGTTCGAACGTGTTCTGGGAGTGGACGCAGGAATAAAGGGCGAAGGGGAGGGGGTGAGCGAAACTACTCCTCCACGGCGGCCTCGCCCTCGTCCATCGTGCCACAGGCTCTTTACCACAAGCTAGGCATCACCCGCGCGGCCATGCAGGGACGGGCTGGCTCCTTCGTAACCTATATAAATCCCGCCCACCGTTTTGGCTGGGGGTTGGTGGAATATGGAGGAGAAACGACCAGGCGGGAGGCTCGTTCCCTTTGTGCTGGGCCTTGCCGTAGCGCTGGTGCTGAGCACGGGGATTGCCTTTGCGGGGCACCAGTCCCAGCGGCACATCCCGCTAACGGATGCTGGCATTCCAAAAACGCCGAACTACGTTGAACTTACGCCTCGGGAGCAGTTCCGGAGCGTGACCTTGCTGGACCTGACCCATTCAATACGGAACGGGATTCCCACCTTCTTCGGGCCCTTTGATGGACACGAGAACGTGGCCCTGTGGGAGGATGGGTTCTACGCGAACCAGCTCACAATGTTCGAGAACACGGGGACCCAGATCGACGCCCCCGCCCATTTCGTGGAGGGCCAGAGGCCCCTCGACCAGCTGTCCCTCGATAGCTTGGTGGGGGTCGCCGTGAAGGTGGACCTTGCGGATGTGGTGGCGGAGAGTGGCGACCCGAACTACGCCATCACCGACGCCGACATCCTCGCCTGGGAAGAGGCCAATAGCGTGGAGATTGGCGAGGGACAGATCGTCCTGTTCCGAACGGGTTGGGAGGACCTGTGGAACCCCTTCGTCGTGGGGGAGGACACGAGGTTCATCAGCGGGTTCCCGGGGCTCGACGCAAGTGCTGCCCTCCTGTTGGTCGATCGAGGAATCAGGGGTTGGGGCATCGACACGACGAGCCAGGATCCCGCTCCTTCTTCCGAGTTTCCTGTACACCGTATCTTCGGCGAGGCTGACGTTTGGGCCCTGGAGAACCTCGACAACCTGAAGCGACTCCCAACCTTCAGCTTCCTGGTGGTCGGTCCCGCGAAGATTCGGGGACCCGATGTGACCGTGGACGGTGAGGAGCTTGCCGAGGAGACCGCCTCGGGCGGCCCCGCCCGAGTGTGGGCTCTCTTCCAACGGAAAGACGCGCTCGCCTTCGCTGAGGCTCTGGACGCAATGCTGCGGCCAGCGTTCGACGATGGCAAGGCCTTCGACCTCACCCATACTCTGGAGAACGGGATTCCCACCTTCACCGGGTCATATGATGATATCACCCAGCGCTTCGGCTACGATACGCCCGCCGGTTTCATCTTGACCCATCTAGGGACCCTATCCGAGCATACGGGCACTCACCTAGACGCGCCCGGCCACTTTGCCAAGGGGCATCCGTTCCTGGACCAAATTCCCCTCGGACAGCTCGCCGGGACCGTGGTTGTTGTGGACGCCTCCGGCATGCTCGCCGACAACCGGGTGATGGCTTCCGAGATCCTGGCGTGGGAAGTTAGCGCGGGATTCAGCATCGACGCGGGGGAGATGGTCTTCTTCGCCACAGGTTGGGGGGCAAGATGGGACGACTTCCTCGAGGGCGATCTCTCGTACCAGACAGAGGACTGGCCCGCCCTCACCCCCGACGCGGCCGAGCTCTTAGTCGCCCGAGGGGTCGCGGGCGCTGGCATCGATACCCTGAGCATCGACCCGAAACCCTCAGAGGAGTTTCCCGTCCACCACATTCTCAACGGCGCCGATATCTGGATTGCAGAGAACCTGGCCAACATGCTCGACATGGGCCTTGGCGACAGCGAGTTGTTTGTCACTGTCATGCCTTGGATGATTTGGCACGGCAGCGGTGCCCCGGTACGTATCGTCGCCTACGAACTCACGAACCCGGGGGAAACGAGCTTGACTGGAATCCTTGCTGTGGTCAGCGGCGAACCCGGGCAGGGAACTGCGCGCCTGGCCGTGGTGTTGCGAGGACGCGGTCCCAACAAGTGACCAGGGAGGCCTGGACAGCTCAGTGGCACCCTGCCCTCAGGCCGTCCTCCGCCAGGTGCGCAGTGGTCCCCGGGGCGGAGGGTGGTGAGCGAAACTATTCCTACACAATGACTTCGCCCCCCTCCACTCTAGACGTGCTCACCTTGAGCTCGGTTCCTACCCGCTCCACCCGTACGTCGAGATCCGTGTTCCCGACTCTTAGGGACCGTATCCGTATATGGTCCGTGCGAACGGGCAAGAAAGGGTCAACGCGGAGCCTTCTCGAGGGCGCATCAACGTCCAATCCGAGGAGTCCACGGAGCATCAGAAATGGGGAGCCAGCGACCCATGCGGTCAAGTCGCATGCCCTCGGAACGGCCACCGGTTTATCCTTGCCACGTCTCGGCAGACCGGCGAACAGCTCTGGCAACCGGTACCGGAAACACTCAGCGGCCTCCAGGAGACCCTCGAAGAGCGATGCGGCGCCCTGCTGCAGTCCGTACCGCGACATTCCCCAGGCAAGGATGGCGGTATCGTGGGGCCAGACAGAGCCATTGTGGTAACTCAGGGGATCATAGAGGTCTTCCAGAGCCGACATGGTCCTGACTCCCCAGCCGGAGAAGAAATCCTCCTCGCTCAACCTAGCTGCTACCCTCTCGGCCCTTTCAGGAGACAGGATCCGGCACATCAGGAGGTGTCCGGGATTGGATGTCTGGGTCCTTACCTGGTCGCCTCGGCCGTCGAGGGCGAAGGCGTAGTTATCCGATGCATTCATCCAAAAGGCCCTTTCGAACCTGTTCCCTAGAGCGTCCGCGGTCGCTTCCAAGCTCCTGGCCTTTGCCTCATCCTTCAAGGCCTGAGCAACCCGGGCTAGTCCCCTCAGCCCCCAGTATACGTACCCCTGCACCTCACATAGGGCGATGGGGGGTTCGGGCTGGGAGCCGTCAGAGTGGAGAACGCCGACGTCGCTATCCTTCCAGCCTTGATGACGGAGGCCCGGAGGTATGTCGCCCGCGTAGCCTAGGAACCCGTTGGGATCTTCCTCCAACCGCCCTTGGATGTATTGGGCCGCCGCCAACGCCGATGGATAGAGCCCCCGGCAGAATTCAACGTCGGCCGACCAGCGGTAGACCTCGCTCAGGAGGCACAGAAAAAGGGGCGTGGCGTCGATGGAGCCGTAGTAGGGGGTGTGAGGGATTTGGTGGCTGCCCGCGAGTTCCCCCCTCCGCAGTTCGTGAAGGATCTTTCCCGGCTCCTCCCCCCGATGGGGGTCATGCCTCCTGCCCTGAAGGCTGGCGAGCGAGCGAAGAACTTCCATGCTCATCCTGGGGTTGAAGGGCAGCGTCTCCAGTCCAAAGATGAGGCTGTCCCTGCCGAAGAGGGTGGCGTACCAGGGTAGGCCGGCGGCGGGTATCTCATGGCCCTCCACGGTTATCAGCAGATCCACCGCGTCGCTCATGGACCGTCCAAGCCAGGCGCCCAGTCGCTCGTTGTCCACCTCCAGCCCGGCCCACGGCCGCAGTTGGGTAGCCCGGATTCTCTCCACAGCTCGTGCCAGTTTCTTTGGGGAAGCGACACCGGCCACAGCCGGGACCTTTCCCGTCCCGAAATCCATCTTGATGCGGAGCGAGGTTGACCCCTCAGGACCTAGTTCGAGATGCCAGATAGCGCTGCGTTGCCCGATGTCGACGGGCGGCGGTTCGAGGGAGGCCTGGGTCCATCGCCATACTCCGTCCCTGCCTCTCCTCTCCCACCGAATTCCATCCTCTCTCCGTACGATTCTCGGAGCCCTACGTTGGGCGGGGACGATCCCCCGAACTTCGAAGATGTCCTTGAAGTCTGCACCGAGGGAGAGTGTAAGGGTAAGGGTCCTAGCAGCCCCTCCGAGGTTGCGTATGTGTAACCTCTCCAAGAGGTGGGATGAGAGGATCATCTCGCGAGTCACCGAGAGGCCAGGATCGCTTCCACGGGAGTCCACGAGCAAGTCGATTCTGGTAGAGTACGTATCGGGAGCCTCGATGCTGGAAGAGCTCAAACGCCCCTCCCTGAGGGACAGGGCATACCGGGCTAGATGGCGGGTGTCCTCCAGATATAGCCCGAATCCATCGGTTCCCGGGACGTTGCCTACCCTATCCATGACGAGAAAGGCGTTTCCCTGTTTTAGAATCTGGCGACCTGAGCTGGACGTGGGAGGTGCGTCACCTGCAGTCATGAGGGCGGTAGACTATGGCCTCCCCCCATGATGGCGTCTGCCAAGCGAACCGCTCGTAGCGTCTCCTTGACGTCGTGAACCCGTACGATGTTGGCACCCTTTGAGGCGGCTAACACCGCGGCCGCTAGGCTACCCTCTAGCCGTTCATGAATATCTAGGTCGAGGACCGTCCCAATGAAGGACTTCCTCGAGGGCCCAACTAGGATGGGCCTCCCCAGGCTCCGAAACTCCCCCAAGCGGTTCAAGATTTCGAGATTGTGGTCCAAGGCCTTTCCGAAGCCGAGGCCCGGGTCAACGACGAGTTTCTCCTCGTCTACGCCGCCCTCAACCGCACCCGCAATTCTCTGCCTCAAGAAGCGTATGATGTCAGCGACAACCTCCTCGTAACGGGGGCCTCGCTGCATAGTCTTCGGCTCGCCCTGCATGTGCATAACCACGGCCGGGACGTCGTGTTTCGCCAACAGCCGGACCATTTTTTTGTCTCGCAAGCCAGTCACGTCGTTCACCATGACAGCTCCCAGGTCGAGGGACTTTGCCGCTGTTTCGGGCCTATATGTGTCTATGGAAACGGGAACATCCAGGCGGTCCACGAGAACCTTGAGGACGGGCTCCAGCCGCCTCCACTCTTCATTCGAGCCCACAGGATTGCTGCCAGGGCGGGTTGATTCGGCACCCACATCTAGGAGATCGGCTCCCTCTTGGACCATCTGCTCGGCCCTCTGGATAGCCGCCCTGGGTTCGAGATGCCGCCCACCCTCAGAGAAGGAGTCGGGAGTCACGTTGAGGATGCCCATCACCAGGGTCCTATCGATTTTCATATCTTTACGGGGGAAACGGAGGGTGAAGGACCGTCGCTCGTAGTTGGACAGCGCCGCCTCCACCTCCGCGGCGATGACTTTGCACTGGAAGGCCTGAGCCTTCATCTTAGCTAGGAAACGTTTGAAGTGGAGGTGCGTTCCCAGAAGGACAACGTCGACCTTCTCCTGGGAGAAATCCAATAGCCCCTTGGGGGTTGCGGCGTCACCGCCAGCACCTAGCATTTCCTGCTTCGCAATGGTGGCCTCTCGGAAGCCCACGTCTTGGAGTTTAACCCCCCGGAGCAGGCCCTTGCGTGTCAGGATGGCGCGGCCGCGAGCCTGGACGCCCACGCGCTCGATGGCCCTCCGGAGGCTCGCCTCTTCGTTGATATCTAGGACGTGGGCGTTGAACACAACATGCCATGCCCACTCTCGCTTAAATCCTCTCGTGGTCAGTGTCCTCAGGAGGATCCCAGGGCGTCTTCCAGCCCCTTCACGACGTCTAGGTACCTCTGATGGGCGTCCCCCAGCTCCTCCTCAGCGCTCTCGAACTCCCCCATGAGTGCCTCAGCATCCTCCGGTCCCATCAACTGATCCGCCATGGGAAACAGGACGTTATCCTCCTTGATGATGTGATCGCGTAGGAGGGCGAGATAGCCCTGGGCATGGGCGACAAAATCCTTCGGCCTCGACCCTTCGATGGCCTCGGCCATCCCTTTCACGTGGCCCCTCCCCATATCGTGCTCCGCCAGCATGACTCCGATGGGCCCGAGGTCCCGAGACATTCCCCGTCCCTCTAGGTAGGGGAAGAGGATTCCCTCCTCCTTCTGGTGGTGGCACCTGTCGGCGAAACCCCGCACGAAGTCCACAATCTGTTCCAGGACCTCTTTGGGGACGTCCTCGCCTAGATCGAGCTTCTCCACCGCCCTCTCCATGGCGGCTAGACCCCTCTCAATGACGCGGTGTTCCTCCCTTAGCACTTCAGTGGGCCGCATCTTCCTCCCAGGAGCCACCTCCTCTCCTACCATAACCCTGCTCCCGAAGGGGTTCGGGAGCCTGGGGCTGGGGAGGGGGAGCGCGACATCGGGTCCCTTTATTAGGCACCGGCCTCATTCTCTGGCCACATGCGAATCCTCTTCATACACGCCGACCGCATGGTGTACGAGGCCAAGGACAGGACGAGCTACGCTGAGGATATCCCGGAGACCGAGCGCAGGGCGTCCTTCGAGGACATCCTAGTATGCTTCATCAGTGCTGAAGAGGCGGATGAGGCGGATGCGGAGGAGATTGCTGACAAGGCCGCCAGTGAAATCCAGGACGTGGCGCAGCAGGTGAAGGAGAGCAAGGTCCTCCTGTATCCTTATGCCCATCTCAGCTCCTCGCTGGCGAGCCCTTCCAAGGCGAAGGAGATACTGTCACGACTGGAGGAGGAGGTTCGCAATCGCGGTCTGGAAGCCCACCTCTCCCCCTTCGGCTGGTACAAGGCCTTCGATATCGCCTGCAAGGGACACCCCCTCTCGGAGCTGTCGCGGGAGGTCACATTGGAGGCTGGGAGGGAGAGGCTGTCTCAGGCCTTGGCCGCGGAGGAGACCCTGGTCTCCCGCTGGTTCATCTTGGAGCCAGGGGGAGACTTGCATCCCGTCTCCTTGGAGAACGGGGACATCGTTGGCTACGACTTCGCCCAGCAGCCCAACCTCGCCAGATTCGCACTTTATGAGATGGCTAAGAGCCGAGAGGCGGTGGAGGAGGCCCCCCACATCCGCCTCATGCAGGACTTGGAGATGGTGGGGTACGAGCCAGGCTCGGACCCGGGGAACCTACGTTTCTACCCGAAGGGACGTCTGGTGAAGGCCCTTCTCGAGGAGTACGTGAGTCGCAAGACGGTGGAGTACGGGGCCATGGAGGTGGAGTCGCCCGTGATGTACGACTTCGAACACCCCTCCCTGAAGTCGTACTTGGAGCGGTTCCCTGCCCGACAGTATGTTGTGGAGACGCCCAACAAGCGCGCTTTCCTGAGGTTCGCTGCCTGTTTCGGGCAGTTCCTGGTGGCCCACGACATGACAATGTCGTACAGGGACCTCCCCGTGCGGATCTATGAAATGACCCGATACTCCTTCCGGGCGGAGCAGCGGGGCGAGCTCTCTGGCCTACGTCGGTTGAGGGCCTTCACGATGCCTGACTGCCACGCCTTCGTGAAGGATATGGCGATGGCGAAGGAGGAGATGCTCCGGCGCTGGGACCTCTCTCGCGAGATTCTCACCGATTTGGGCTTTGGCCTTCCCGAGGATCTCGAGGCGGGAATCCGGGTCACCAAGGATATCTGGGAGGGCCACCGGGACTTCGTCCAGGAGCTGACCCGACGCTGGGGAAACCCTATCCTCCTGGAGGTGTGGGATCAGCAGTTCTTCTACTTCGTCCTGAAGTACGAGTGGAATTTCGTGGACGCCCTGGGGAAGGCGGCGGCAATGAACACGGACCAAATCGATGTGGAGAACGCGGCCAGGTATGACATCACCTATGTGGAGGCGGATGGCAAGCGGGCCCACCCCCTCATCCTGCACCTCTCCCCCAGTGGGGCCATCGAGAGGGTTATGTACGCCCTGCTGGAGAAGGCTCACCTTCAGAAGGAGGCGGGGAGCCCCCCCATGCTCCCCGTGTGGCTCTCCCCCGTTCAGGTGCGGGTCATACCGGTGACGGTAAGTCAGCTGCCACGGGCTCTGGAGGTGGCCCAGGATCTGAGGGAGTTTCGGACCGATGTGGACGACACCTCCGATACCCTGAGCAAGAAGGTCAGGCGTGCGGAGAAGGAGTGGATTCCTTACATTGCCGTCGTGGGCCAGAAGGAGGTGAAAGCGGGCACAATCAACGTGCGGGATCGCCAGTCGCAGGATCAGTTGGAGATGTCTGTGGATCAGCTTCGAAGCCGTATGGCTCAGGAAGTAGAGGGCAGACCCTTCAAGCCCTTGCCTCTGCCGCGCGTGCTCACGAAAAGGCCGGTATTCCGCTAGGGCCCAGCCCAGGAGAAAAAGGGTGGGTGGCCCTAGGGCCACCCAATGGGGGAGGAGTCATCGAGACCTATGAGGTGTCTCAATCTGCGCTTCTCTCCTTGGGATCACTGATTTGCGTTCGAACATATTCTCGGACGGCGTTCCTAATGGCATCCTCCAAGGATACAGAGTCGCCCCGCCGAACCAGCTGTTCTAACTCCACAGCCTTCCCTTTGGGCAGGTCGACAGTTATCCTCTCCAGATGTTCAGGCGGAAACTTTAGAGCCAGGAGACGCTCGATGGCGGTTCTGATGGCATCGGAGATGGTGGGGTAGTCGCCTTTGTTCACTAGCGTTTCGAGCTGTTCCAGGGTTCGAATGGGCAACCTCACGGTTACTCTCTCTGTCTCCGATGCCATGCTGTAGTCACTTGTGTCTGACGGTTTGCCTATGATGTGTCTGACGAACGTCAGATACCCTGCACCTACTTAAATCTATCGCAACGGGAGGGTTCTGTGGGTCAAAGGAGATGGCTCGTCTGACGGCGTTCCCCTTGATCTTACGATAGAGGGAAATGACGGCATCCTATTCAATCCCCACATCGCCTCGGGAAGTCCTAATCTCATGCTTGCAGGTAGAAGTCCCTCGGGACGTCCTCTATGAGTCGGAGCATTCCCTTGGAAGCCTCCATGCCTTCGATGTTCTCCTCCGGAGTCGAGAGGCCCTGGAACTCTCCTCGGCGATACTCTGGTATCCCGCCGCAAGCCAGGCGACGCTCTGTACCCTACCAAGGTCGTAGTGACGTAGGATATCCCGTACCTGGGCCTCGGAGAGCCTCAATGATCGGGGGAATTACGTTCGAATCCTTAAAGACCATGACGTTGCAGTCTATGAGCATGAGGACACACGACGGGTTGAAATCGCGGATGCTAGAAGAGGGACTGAACGCAACGAAGGGCATCGTTTACTTCTTCTCTGCCAGCTATTCCCTATTGCCTCCTCCCTCTGGAACCACGTAGGTGCTCCGATCCGCCACCTCGAATCCCACCTTTTTCGCAACTCCGAGGGAGGCCAGGTTCGTCTCCCCGGTGCTCCAGATCGGCGTCAAGCCCCTCTCTTGGACTCTCTCCGCCACTAGCGAGAGCCCTGCTGTGGCGTATCCGCGACGCCTGTATGGCTTCAGAGTGTATCCGCCGACGTCGGCGAATTCCCGCGTTAGGGCGCTCGTCATCACGATGGATACGACCTCGTCATCGAGGACCGCTCCGGCGGCGAATCCTTCACGCAACAAGGTTTCCGAGTCTTCGAAGCCGGCGGCTCTCACCGCCTTGTCAGACCCGTCCCACAGACCCGCGTCCTCCACGGCCAGGAGACGGACGTCCCGATGCCGGTGGAGGACCGCCGGGCGATTCAAAGCAAGGCCAACTGCTCGGGGATACCGAACAGGCCGACCAAGACCGCGCTCTACGAGAGGACCGAGGACAGAGGCACAGGAGTCAGAGACGCAAACACAGTCCCAGCCCTTCACTGTCTGAAGGACTTCCCACATGGCCTCTGCGTCCTCCCCAAATCCAACAGGCTCCGTGGGCATGAAGTCGTACTGCACGACGGCAGCTGCGAACCGGTCGGGATCCCCCGCCACGAAGGCCTTGCACAGGCCTCGCCTCAGCTGGTGAACGGCAACCGTTGTATCCGAGGACTCGCCGAGGGCGTCGGCGAGACGGGGGTAGTCCTCCCTGGGGAGCCGATAGGGGCTCAAGGCAGCTCGCCAGCCAATTCCCACGGCCTTTTGTCCTCCTGCCCTACGAGCCTCCCTGATCTCACCTTCATATCAATCCTGGTGAACCCGAAGTTCGGATAGAACAGTTCCGACGGATCTCCGCGTGCGACCCGTCGCTCCCGTAACTCCGATATGAGTCATTAGGTCCGACCGGAGCTGAGTCGTGCCAGAGCCTCGGGAAGTTCCGAGAAGGCTTTCACAGTCTCATCGGGTTTGGACTTGACGAGCTCCTCCTTGCGACCATAGCCGTACATGGCTGCCACGGTGAGGGCGCCTGCCGCACGACCTGCCAAGATATCCACAGGACTGTCACCTATGGCCACGGCCTCAGAAGGAGCAACGTGGAGGGCCTCGCAGGCTCTGTGGATAAGGTCGGGATGAGGTTTTGGTCTCTCCACCTCATCCCCGCCAACTATGGCAGTGAAGTGCTTCTCTATCCGGCCAATCACGAGCATCTGACGCGCAACGAACCTCCTGCGAGTCGTGATGGTTCCGATTAGGTACCCCGGAAGTCCCTCCAAGGTGGCCCTAACGCCCGGGTAGAGGCGGACGCCTCTCCTCACGAATTCCATGAAGTGTCGATAGTACGCCTCATGAATGTCGTCAACGACCCTCCCCGATACCCTCCGAAGAATGGCCATCTGGGAGGCGACGTCCCTGCCGATGAGTGGCATGAGCTCATCCCGCTCCAGAGGGGCCATACTGGCATCCATCATAGCCAGGTTCATGGCCTCCAGGATGTAATCGAAGGTGTCGATGAGAGTTCCGTCGATGTCGAAGAGTAGCGCTTTTGGCAATGCCCAACACCTACTTGACGGTCAGTGGGAGGAAGTTCAGTTACTCTCGTCAATGCGCGTCCGAATTCCTCACCTTGGCATCTTCCGGTCGCTCAAAGTCGAGCCGCTTTCTCCTTCAGTTCCTTGGACGCGCCTGACCTGACAGGCTTACCATGCCCAACGATCAGGCTCTCGAAATCGTAGGCTGCAACCTTCTTGATGGAGTGTCTGTGCTCCGAAGGATCTATGTTGTAAACATCGCTCATAGGCCCGATACCCCCCTCCTCGGTCCGAACCGTGTCGCCAGCAATGAGGAGGCTCCTAGCCTCATCCAATAGGGCGATGTTTCCTGGAGTGTGGCCGGGGGTGTGTATTACCAGCAGTTCCTGATACCTGTCACCGTCCTCCAGTAGCATGTCCACGGGGCAGGGCTTGTGACGCTGAGGCCCGGGAGGACCGGGATATTGCACCTTCCTGGAGATGTAATCAGCCTCGATGCGGTGAGCAGCCACCTCGGCATCGGTCTTCTCCTTCATGATCGCCAGTCCGCCCACGTGGTCGGGATGGGTGTGGGTGATGATGATGCTGGAGATGTCAGTGGGTTGGTAGCGAATCCGCTTCAGGTAGGAGAAAATGTCAGAGGCCTCTCCATTGGCGGAAGTGTCCACCAGGACCAGGCGGTCGTCGGTGAGCAAGGCGCAGTTGGCCATAGTCTCAATGACGTGAACTCCTTGGATGAGTTCCATTTGAATCGCCCCAGGAAAGGGGGGACACCTCTTAGTCGTTTCGACAAAATAGGTTGCGCTGCTGATTCACTCGAGCAAAGTTTCGTACACCTTGTAGGTCTTCTCCGCCACCTTCTCCCATGTGAAGAGTTCCTCCACCCTCTTCCTGCCTCTCCTCCCCATATCCTCCGCCTCCCTGCGATTGCGAAGGATCGCACTGATGCCCTCCGCAAGTTTCCTCGGATTCTCCGGCGGGACCAGCAGCCCGGTCTCCTTGTTGACCACCACCTCTTTGATGCCGCCAACCTCCGTCGCCACGACGGGCCTCTCACAAGCCATGGCTTCCAGGTTAATGATCCCGAACGGCTCGTAGCGAGAGGGGCAGATGAAGGCCTCGCAGGAGGAGTACAGGGCCACCGCCTCTTCGTGGGTCACTATCCTATTGATCCAACGGACCCCCTTGAGACCACGTATTGCACGGGAGACCTCGTCCACGAGCCCTTCCGTATCGGGCGGACCAGTTACAAGGACCAGTTTCACTTCGGACTGGAGGGATCTGTAGGCTTCTAGGAGGTCGAAGACCCCCTTCTGCCTGGTTAGGCGACCCAGGAACAGAATGTAGGGCCGCTTGATATCTAGCCTCTCTAGGACTGCGGGGTTCTCTCTCCTCTTGAATGCCGAGGCGTCGACCCCGTTGTGAATGATGTGGAGCTGGCTGGCGGGGATTCCGTAGTGCCTTCGCAGGTCATCCGCCATGTCCTTGGAGACCGCTATCACCGCGTCACAGGCCTTAAGCGCTGTTTCTTCAAGCCAGGAGCTGACGACGTAGCCCCGACCGAGCTGCTCCTCCTTCCACGGTCTCAGGGGCTCCAGGGAGTGGACGGTGGCTACCAGCTTACAGTCGTACAGCTTCTTCGCCAATAGGCCACTGAATCCCGTGTACCATGTATGGGTGTGAGCGATGTCAGCAGCGATGGGGTCCGAGAGCATGTTGGCGTTGAGAGACAGGATTTCAAGGATCTTGCCTTCCGGATCCTGGGGGCCCTTGGGAAGGGTGGGATAGTAGCGCCGTACATGAACCCCCTGGATGTCCTCAGCGGGGTGAAGCGTCCTGACCTCCAACGCGACCAGGTCCCTCAGGTGGGTCGCCATATGAAGAGCGTGGACCCCGGCTCCCCCGTAGATTCTGGGAGGGAATTCGTAGGTAAAGAGGCAGACCTTCACGTGCCCTCTCAACCATCGAGGTGGGCTTAAAGGTATTTCGATGCCCCGACTCCCTCGAGCCCGCCCGGGAAAATCTTAAGGGAAGCACTCTGTATCGAACATCCCGCTGGGGGCAACTGATCTGGCGAAGGAGACCATCACCAGAAGTTGGGAGCGGCATTACGAGGCCACCCTGAAGGGGAACCCCCTGAAGGGTGTGAGGGCCCTTCTCGCCTACAATTCCGTGGTTGACAAGGTCAGAATGCTGGACGAAGGCTTTCTCGGCAGTCTGGGGACCCCAGAGGAGGTGCCGCCCATCTTCGCTAAGGCTGCGGAGGACTTAGGGGATCTGTCGGAGGGCCTCTGTTACTCCATCTCCAACGGCCTAGCCCTCGAGGTTATCTGCTCCGCAGAGGTAATCAGGTTCCTGGAAGAGGCTGGAGCATATGAGGATAGGCTGGGTGGTCAGGTGGCCACCGTAGCCCGCTTGCTCTCCGATTTCTCCGCCGCAAGCGTTTTGGTGCACCCAGATCGATTCAGCCGGAAGCTCGCGTCGCTCTATCACGGGAGCCATGCCAAGGTCCCGCTCAAGATTGGCGAAGCCGTGGAGTACGTCCCTGCGGAGGAGTTCTACTGGGACTGCTCGCCGGAAGTGCACTACATCTTGGAGTATCCTGCTGGCCTATCTTTTGGCGACGGCCCAGCTCCCAGGGCTAGCCGGCTCATCGCGGCTCCGATGACAAGGGTGGTCTTTCATCTTGAGTGGGAGGGGGCCCTCCCGAAAGTTAGCAAGGAGTGCGACGCCTTCCTCGTAGCCGGTCTGAACCACATGGGGGAAGACTATGAGGAGAGCTTCCAGAGGGTCCGCGAGCACATCCGAACGGCAAAGGCCTCGAACTCCGACTTGGTCGTCCATCTGGAGATTACCTCCGTGCCAGACCTAAGGAAGAGGGAGGCTATCCTAGACGACATCATACCGCTAATGGACAGCGTGGGGCTCAATGAGACGGAACTGGCAGACCTGGCCTTTCTCCTCGGCCTGCCGCGCTGGGAGGAGGTCCGCAGGAATTCAGTATACCAGCTGGAGGCTATGCATCTCATCCGAGCACTTGGAGTGAAGCGTGTGAACATGCACACCCTGGGCTACTACTTGTCCCTGAGCCCGAATCCCGTGGCGGAGGTTAGGAGGGCCCTCCTGTTCGCCGCTCTGGTGGGGGCGGCAAGAGCTAAGCTCGGGCGATCCCCTGGCCCGAAGGATCTTCAGGAAGCCAGTAGCACGCCCCTTGCCAAAAGAGGGTTGAAGGAACTGAGGAGACTGTCTGATCTCCTAAAGCTGAAGGGCGTTGATCACCGCGAATTCCTCCAGGAGGGGTGGTGTGAAGAGGAGAGCATGGTGGCGGTGCCCACGAAGCTGGTGGGTAGCCCGAGCTACACGGTTGGTCTGGGGGACACCATTTCGGGAGCGTCCTTCTTCTCCGAGCGGTGGCGGCGGGGACCTCAGGCCAGGCCGCCCAATGGATGGAGCCCTCAGGGTTAAATGGTCTCCTTGGCTACGGGGGTCGGAGTCGCCTTGAGGGTGTTGTTCGCTGCGGCAGAGGTCTTCCCCTTCGCAAAGACCGGCGGTCTTGGAGATGTCGCAGGTTCTCTCCCCAAGGCACTGAAGGGGGTGGGACATGAGGTCGTTGTCATCATGCCCTGCTACCGTGGGTTGGATCGCTGGGGAGCGGACCTCGGACGCCTAAAGGTGCCAATGGGGACCGGCACTGAGGTGGTAGCCCTGAGGCAGGCTAACCTCACGCCTCAGATTCCAGTCCTTCTCATCGAGCATAGGGGCTATTTTGATAGTGAGCAGATCTACGGCTACGAAGACGACGGAAGGAGGTTCGCTCTCTTCAGTCGAGCCGTGCTTGAGGCCTCCGAGTACAGGAACCTCCGCCCCCACATAATCCACTGCAACGACTGGCATACGGCTTTGGTCCCCGCCTACCTCCAGGCCTATTATGCCGATGTCGAGACCCTCAGAGACGCCAAGGTACTCTACACTATTCACAATCTGCGCCATCAGGGCAGCTTCCCTAAAGGGCTGCTGGGCTACCTTGGCCTGCCAAGGGGCTCCGTCGTGGAACGCCACTTGCTCCATCAGGGGAAAGTCAACATGATGAAGGCAGGAATCGCCCTTTCAGATGGTGTCTCCACCGTGAGCGAGACCTACGCCAGGGAGATTCAGACGGCTGAGTATGGATGCGGTCTCCAACAGATCCTCCGTAGACGCAGCGACCGGCTCTTCGGAATCCTCAATGGTATTGACGAGAAGGTCTGGGACCCTGAGAACGATCCCCTCATCGCCGTGAGATTCCGGCCCCCGAATACCAGGGCCAAGGAGGGTAACAAGCGAGCACTACGGGAGGAGCTCAGCATGGAGCCTTCACGAGCCCCCATCATTGGCTTCATTGCCCGCCTGGTGGAGCAAAAGGGGATTGACCTGGTCGAGAAAGCGCTTCCGGAGCTGATGTCCCGCCGAATGCAAATGGTGATTTTGGGAACCGGTAAAGAGGAGTTCGAA
>JABAOH010003842.1_pt3 | contig 16781 bp, 12 predicted proteins | sample 7062181 | NCBI WGS metagenome assembly JABAOH01 (sample SAMN14538630, study PRJNA623070) | marine sediment metagenome | biome: marine biome [ENVO:00000428]; feature: marine pelagic biome [ENVO:01000023]; material: deep marine sediment [ENVO:00002113]; isolation source: pool of 5 deep marine...
ATCGAAACAGAATCCCATAAGGATATTGTCGACACAGCCTATATTGATGTTGGTGGAAAGACATCAAAGCTAGTCATTTGTAACGGCAAATGGGCTGTGTGGGGTTATATGGTTGATCATACGGTCTTTTTCGATGATTTTGCGGGATCACCGAGTGCGACGGTGATGGACGACGATCTAGCTAATATTTAATACTATGTAAACCAAATAATGATATTTTTTATACAAAAAATATTAGAATTAACATGGACAAATTGCCTAGGGACCTGATAAATGAGATATCCAAAAAGTTACCTTTTAGAAGTCTGACAGCTCTTAGATCAACGAGTAAGTATTTTTATAATAAATTGCATAACGAATATGAAAACAGGTTAAATCATGTTGATTGGCGAATTACTCTTCATTACTCTTTTTGTCGAGAAATGGTAACATATAAACCTATACAAGCTTGGGTAACAATAGGTTCACTTAATAAAGCTAGGTTTTCCAATAGCAGAATGTATTCTCATGAACATTGTCAAAGTTGTCGTACCTTATATTATACTAGATCTGATGAGTATGTAATTCACTATATCAACATGGAGAATGTCAGAGACATTTATACTACAATTACTGAAGGCAGAGGAGGAGATACTCTCAGATCTTTAATCAACAATGGTGTTTATCAGGGATATATAGTAATTGACAATGAACAGCTAGGTTTTAGATCATATGCTGCTACATTATGTTTGGGTAATTTGGATATCTCTAAAATTAAAAAGCATTCCATTCTCACTATCCATGGCAATTTATCTAGAGCTTCTTACAACGAATATATTAGTCTTCAGGATATGTCGGATGATAGTTATGATAGTAATAGTTATGATAGTGATATGGATGACATGGAAGAAGATGATCTTGGGGATTATAATCTGAGGTTGTATAAAAATGGGATATTTGTTGGTTAGTTACTCGTGAAAATTTTATTTTATTTTACATGAAATAAAATGGGTTGTGTATCTTCCAAGCAACATCAGAATCAACAACATAGTAGAAAACCACCTCCCATCAAAAGAGGAGCAGTAGTTGGTCTGAATTATACCAACACATCGGCTGCTTTATCGGGTTGTATCAATGATGCCAATCGTATGAAAGAAACTTTAGAAAGGAGATTTCATTACGATCAAGTTTCTGTCTATACTGATCCGGATCTGAAGGCTGGTAAGTCGATAATAGGTATATTGGATGAGCTTGTCACAAGTAATAGTGATGTGTTATTTTTCCAATATTCGGGACACGGAACACAGACTTATGATTGGGATGGTGATGAGTCGGACGGAAAGGATGAAGCTCTTTACAGTGTCAATGGTAGGTTGGTTACGGATGACGATATTAACAAGGTAATATCTAAGCTACCAAACAATAAATTAATGGTATTGGTTATCGATGCTTGCCACTCAGGCACCATCATCGATCTGCCTTATATACTAACCAAAGATAGGGTCAAACAAGTCAATAACAAACATATCAATAGCAACGTCATATGTATCAGTGGTTGTAGGGATGATCAGGTATCTCTCGATGTATGTTATAGTCAGACTTATTACGGCGCCATGTCAAATAGTTTACAAAAAGTATTACAAAACGCAGACTTGAGAACTACCACTTGGAAACAGTTAGTTCTCGAGGTCAGAAAAGATATTTTGACTCAGGGCTTCACCAACCCTCAAGTACCCCAACTAACAGTGTCTAGACCAGAACTAATCAATAGTGTTATTCAGTTATGAATTACGCTACGCTTAAAAAATAATCACCTTCAGTAATTATTTTGATTTATATCATTTAAGTTATAATGATTATGAGGTTATTTATAGCATGGACTTGACAAAGTCAGCGGCCTCACGGCGCTGGAAGACAAGTACAAGTACACCAAGAGCTACAGCAGCTAGGAGTAGGAGAGTAGATCTGTTGAGGTTGTAGTGGTTGTCGGCGCTGCGGTCATCCTCGTCCTGGAGAATGTAGGTCAGCATAAGTACGAGGCCAGCAATTAGTGCAATAGCGGTGAAAGCTAGGAGTGCGTCGGAATACTTCATTTTACGAAAGTGGAAAATTTTATTTTTTTCTTTTTTTTCATCGTGCATCTTTCAAAATTTAATATCTATTTTTTGAAAACCTTTTAAAAGGTATTTCGTAGCTAAAATGGATAATTTTGATAGATATATCGTTTTGCATATCATTTTATACAACATCGTTCTTTATCATATTTTATTTCACAATGGTAATATATAGGATTGATATTTTCCCTATTTCGGAGAGTATTTTTAATAAGACTTTCTTATTAAAAATGTTGTTAAATCATCGAATTTATCTATTTTTAAACATCTCCAAAGCCATATCCAACGATATTTTTGGTTTGTTTAATTTAGCATTGACAGCATTGTGAGTATCTACTGTCCACTTGAAATAATCGTCAAACTTGGGTGGGTTGGATCTTATCCAATTATTCCAAAACTCACGACATGCACATCCTGTAGTGTATCGAGGGATTCTTTTGCTAAACTCTATCAAGTACTTAGTATCATCTGAACCATCATGATTTAGAGCTCTGGTATGTAACTCATTCCACAGTTCAGCCATTTATATTTTATATAGGATAAAATAATTATCGAAGGTAATTATTTTATGAGAGTAACGCAAATTAAGTGAAACAGAAAATAATGGAGAGATACTATGAATTATTGATATCATTCTCCATCAAACGTCTCAACCCCATTTCAACATGGTAATGTGTCAATTCTTTTCTTCTATTATGACCATCTGATGACATATCGGAGGAATCACATATTTTGATCGAATCCGTATTTGCCATAGTTATCGCGTTTGTTATATTACTTGAAAACATGTTGTATCTACTGGCCTCTAACTGGGAGAAGAAAACTAAGCGCTCCGTATCACCACCATAGGACGGAAACAGCTCCTCATTCTCCACTATTAGTTGTCTGATCTTATCAAACTCCCCCTCCTGAACATTCCAGCCATCTTTATATACTTGTCTGAAAAAGATCTCAGCTAATTGTTCGCCATCATAACCAACACATTCAAAATGCCACATGCATCTACGAGGTAAACCTGGTTGAATTCTAAATATCCCCTGTTTCATGATATCCTTATAACCAGCAAATATAATGGCGATGCTGTCTGGGTATTCACTCATAAAAAGATTAAGTGTCGTCAATGCCTCCATACCGAAGGGATCTCTATCACCATTGATTAGGGAATAAGCTTCATCAATAAACAACACCTTTCCCATATTAGCATATAACAATTTCTTGGTTTTAACAGCTGTTTGACCAACATATTCAGCTACAAAGTCCTGTCTACTAACCACAGTGATAATATCCCTATCATTTAACCCTCTTATATTATTATCATTAAACTGTTCACTACTATTGGATTCTATATAATTCTTGATATATGTGTATGTTGTCGGGTGCCAATATAACAGTCCCAATATTACTATAACGATAAATATGACCGTGAAAATAGTAAACATACCATACCTATTATAAACATACGAAGCTCCCGAAGCTATGGTAGCGAAACCATAAAATATCAATAGTAAACCAATAGTTAACCACGGATTAATACCTTGGTTGGTGGTAGTTATTTCGGTAGTGTTATTCACTCCACTAACTGAGTCCGAGTGATTGGTTACTGAGTTGGGGCGTTTGAGATAACCGAGAGAGTACCAGATTTTTGCCATAATAATACCGACCTTAGTCTTACCCACACCCGGTGGACCATATAATATAGAGTTTAACATCCGATTGCTATTTTCACCATTGTTATTAGCATCAATCAATCTCATAACTTGTAGTGCAATAGAATCCTTCAACCTATCCATACCTACCAAATTACTCAGTTCCATCAAAGATGTTATCAGCAAATTAGGGTATTTAATCCCACCCAAACTAGAATCATTAACACTTATTTTGTATTTGAGTATTTGTATTAAATTCTCTAACTCTCCTATTTCTACTTCGGAGTTAGTATGTAACATAATTGTGTTTTCATTAGATGATTCGGAATGATACATATTAAAAATAACTTTTAATATGTTACATTTTTGTTTTTTTCTTTATTGTTCATAATATGTTAATTAGACCAAAGTTATCAAAATATCAAGAGCTTCCTGAATAGTCTTAGGTGGAGTTCCCGGCCAAGCACCAGGGTTTGCCGGAACATAGCTTAAATTAGACACTTCGATAGTACCAGTGTTGCACATTGCAGAAAAGTTTACTAAATATCCAAACAAGGCGGTGGGTGGTGTATCGGCAGACAAACATATACGAACTGCACCCACATTATCAAAGTCGGCTCCTGCTCCAGCAATAGTTGTGAAATCAACGAATAAAAATTCTTCAACTTGAGGTGATCCATTAGTACCCACTCTAACTGGCGATTTCGAATAATTTAAGGCGTCAGTATATACTTCTATCCAAAAAGAAACGGTCGGGCTTAAAGAAGATACAGTTAGTTCAAAACTAATTTCACCATCTCCTCTGAGAGATACCCCACCTAATCCTACAGCATCAACTGACCCACCTCCGGTTGTACTACCATCATAGATAACATATATGAGTGATTTCTGATTAGAGTCTGATGAAGCCATGATCAAATCACCACCCGAACTATTAACCACTGTAATTGAACTCGTGACATCATTGCTAGCTTCGATATATGTTCTCCTAGCATTACCTAAAATATTAGCACCGGTAACACCTGTTTCCCCTGTCCCCGGGTTACCGGGCGATGCGTTAACTGATAACAGACTTTGAACAACTGAATAATTATCCAATACAGCACCGTCACAGGATTTATATGTGATTTTGTTGGTTTCTAGTCCGTCAAATACACATAAAACACCGGGGAGAGCTATTTTAGATTTTCCAGCTTTGGATAAAACATTAAATCCTTGAAACCGTACGTCATCATCTGGTCCCATCGATAATATAACTCTTATTGCACCAACATTTGCAAAATCAGCACCGGTTCCGCTAATCACGGTGAAATCGGCGAAATTAAATTCTATTGTGTCGCGACCGACAGGTGCCATTGTGGCAGGACTTGCTGAATAATTAGAGTTATCAGTATATACTTCAACAACTGTCGTAAATACATCGGCCAAACCTACTGGTAATATTTTTAGAGAAAATTTATCACCGTCGTTTGCTAGTAGATCAACACCACCAAGACCTGTTCCATTGACCGTGTTTCCTCCTGTAGTACTTCCATCCCATATGAAATAAATAGTTGATGATGATCCACCACCTGATCCATAATCAAAGTAATTAGGTGCTACATATGTTAAACTGATCGGTGTACCCGAAGATAATTGTTCTACGAAAAATCTTCTAGCACTGCCTACCATTGTTCCTGTACTTCCGGCTTCTCCTGTATCTCCAGCTGCATTGGTAACTATGGTCGGTTGGGGATCAACGAAACTATCTATTACGAAAGTCCGGGATTCCGGAGGAATTATATTGGTAACTGTTAGGTTCTCAACTGTTAAGTCAGTTACATTTGAATCGAAGGTTCCAGTAGGTCCAGTAGGTCCAACAGATCCGGTAGGTCCATCATTACCACTTGGTCCAGTCGGTCCGTCATTACCACTTGGTCCAGTCGGTCCAATTAGACCGGGTGGTCCTCTGCATACACATCTGCAACATTGTTTTTCATTACACTGTTTCTTGTGTCCTGTCATTTATCATATATTATATTTTTATTTTCTTTTTATCTATCACCAATATGAAAAGAATAGATAGATCGGTGACAAATTGACTTAAACAATAAAACATTTTAAAAAAGTAAATTTCTCTAAGCCGATGTCGATCGTAGACTTCGAATCCTTAAAGATAACGACCATGACGGTAATAGTCAAGCTGAATGGCGCAGTGGACATAGGCCACGCCTTTCCTTTGTTGGATATCACTAGACTCAAATTACCCACTCCGGTCCGTCAGACTAAGAAGTTCAAGATACCTTATTGCGGTATTAAAGGTGCCATATTATCAGCTAAATACCAAAATAATACCAGGGGTATTGTTAAGTCTAAGTCTAAGAAATCCTTTTTGAATTCCATCACTATCGACGTTTGTACCTCCAAAAAGAACATCAATGCTAAGCTGTCCAGCGGTATTATTCACATTTGTGGTCCTGATTCAGAGGATCTGGCTAGAGAAACGGCTCAACACGTCATAGATCATCTGATTAACCTTCAGAAGGAATTAGATTATATCAAAGATCACCCTGAAGAACGTGACGTAGCCATCGAATGGTTAAAACAAAATACCACAGGTGATGATTATATCATAGATTCGGAAACACAAAACAAGATAGATCTAAATGAGGGGGAATCTATCAATAGTGTTAATTTGATAGTTGATACCGAGGGAAATATTAGGATAAATGAGAAGGAGGTTAAGTTTGAAGGTTGGTCGGCAGGTGATTCCATCAATAACAGTAAGGAAATTTTCAGATCCGATGGCACCCCATATATCGTAGTGTTACCCAATGGGGATAGACAACAAGCAATTTTAGATGTGAATTTCTTTGTCGTAGATAAGGAGGATACTTGGCCGTTTCAGGATTCTGATGGCAATCCCGTTATTATTTTGGTAACTAACAACGTAGTAGCGCTACCAGTTAAGAGTATATCCATCCCTGATCAATATCCAAATAATTACCCTGATAATATCGATCCCAGAATAGTCAACTTCTATATCAAATATGCTCCCGATTTCGCATATCATCATGTTTTTTGTCAGTTTCTGGACAGTGTTAAAGATATCAATCATGTGACCACTTATGATTTAGCTATTGATGGGGTTGATATGGCTATGATTAATTATAGTTATAGTTTGGGTATGTGTATTGATCGTTGGGAGTTGGCACAGCATATGAACGGTAGAAATGGTTTTGCTGCTCGTTATATCAATTCCACCGATCACTCAGTCACCATTACTCTGCCCTGCGAATCCCCCGCAAGTACAAATAAGAAGAAACCCAAGAAAAATACATTTACCGTCCATCGATCAGGCATTGTCACACAATCTGGTCCGAACATCGACTCTATGAGAAGTGCTTATTATAGATTCATGATTTCTATCCAGGAGATAAGGAATAACATTATCCAACCCAACAAACCATTTAGTCTAAAATTTCGTCCCATCAGAACTATCACCCCTGAAAATAGACAAATCCCGGTTTATTAATTTTTAATTTATCATAAATTAAAAATAAAAATACGAAAAAAAATAATAGAGTATCCAAAACATTTCATGAAAACAGCTTATATGCGGATTAAGGACATTACTACGCTGGAAAGCGTACTGTCCCACTTGAAATCTATATCCAATCCGAGCGATATTATTGTTTGGCTAGATTGGGATGACAATATCATAGATGTTGATACTAACAAGGTTATCGAACCTGAGATAACCAAAGAGATGATTAAATATATGACGGATAATGGTATTCATTACTCCTTCATTACAGGTAGATTTTACGACTCGGCATGTGATGATGAGAAAAGACATCTGGGTGATATGAGACACAATATTACCACCACCATGTATCCCGTTATGAGATCATTAGGCATTGATACCAAACCTTTGGAAACCAACAACCAAGCAGCTAGAACAGTTTATAAGGTAAGTGATGAGAATGGTAAATGTGTAGGTATTCTATATATGGGGATATTTTTTAGTGGAGAGAAAGGTAAGACTATTAAGAACTTTTTGAGACAAACAGCTACCAACAAGAAATATAAGATCTTTGTGGATGATTACGAGCCGTATTTGACTGAGGTGACTGAAAGTGTACCTGATATCTTGGCTTATCGTCGCCGTTTTCCACCAAATTATTAATCCTTTTGGTGGATGATATGGAAAGAAAAAAAAAGATAAATTAGATAAAATCACGACTATTTTGATAAGTAGTTACTTATCAAAATATATCCCTGATTAAGCAAAAATATCAATCCTGATATACTATCTTGGTTAGTTTTTCATTTTGTTTTTTGACCGTAGGATTTCAAAGGATATGAACTTATTTACCAGAGATATAATCCCATATTCCACCAACAACACTTTGTGTTCCTGATAAGGTGCTAGACATTGTGTAGCTCAACATATTGGTTAATGTTCCCTCTTTGTTATGCCTATGGAAAAAATCAATTACATGATATTTAGACATGCTAGTGACAGCAGTGGATCGATCAATACGAGTGTGAAGAATATTTTTGGCCTGATCGTATGATTCACCGGGTGCAAATCTCTTAATAACTTCCCTCAGTATTCTTGATTCTGATATCTTGGGATTGGTTCTAGTATTACCAGAATTATGTTTGGGTAACAGATTTAACATACAAACAAAAGTATTTACATGTCTTCTCAATATGTCGTAAATATTATAACATAAATCCTTAAACACAACATACGATTCCGAATGATAACCACCAATAGCGTCCAACATACCTTCGGTAATTCTCATCGATGGTGTGTTCATAGGCTTAGGATCCTTACCCAATACAAAACCAAAATCGATGTGAAACATTCTGCCATCTTCAGTCAACATAATATTGTCCAAATGTCTATCACCAATACCTAACAAAAAGGTCACTACACTATAAAAAGCACAGCTTTTCAGGAATCTTTCAGTTAATATTTTAGATGATGTCTCGGGGTTCTTTATTTTGATATAATTGGATATGGATAACTTTAGTTTCTCTTGTATGTGATAGAAAGTTTCGGAGTTCTGCACTGCCCCAATAAACCCAGCATCGGTATTTGTTGGTTGGATATTGTAGGTTATTATCTCTAGATCCATCTCTAAATTATCTTCAACAATAGTTTTCATAATCTTAATAATATCCATGATAATCATATCTGTCCTTAAATCTTCCTTCTTATATAGCACTACGTTATTACCCAAACTACCTCCAGACAAAGATATGGGGGATGGTCTATTGGCCGATTTTTCACCTGGTAAAGATATGGGGTTGACTTTTTGATAACCTACCTCGGGATGAGTTGGAGAAACACACTTCCCAATAGTAGCGATATTTTTGATAGGAATATCACTACCAGTAACATGATTTTCCTCGATAGTTAGAACAAATTCGTTGATAGCCATTACTATTTTATGTATTTTTTCAGGTAAGATTCTCACTAGTTGGGATATAAGATATTCACATTTCTTTCTGTTGGTTTTCTTCTCAATAATTAGATACCAATATATATGAGTAGCTATTCGTTCCGATTTGGATCCTCGGTTCATTACAAAATCTGTTAGTATCTCATTACCGGACATATGGGACATGATACAGGGTAATATAGATTCTAGTATGTAATCATCACATTTATCAAAAGATTCTACAATCTTCTCATTTAATAGTTTGTTATCAATCTTATCTAAAATATCAAGGAGCATCAAGGAGCTTTCCCAAGATAAAGTGGGTTGACACAATCTAGTACACATTCTGTCCCAACACTGATCAATATCCTTAATAGATATACCATATTCTTTCTCTGTATCTGATGGTGATAAGCAATAATTTATGATAGTTTCTAGTTTGTCTGGATGATTAACATGGGAACGAATCAAATGGACTACCCAAATATCATGACCTTTCAAATGTTTATAATTGGTCCACATAACATTTCTCTCCCATTCTGAATAGTCTTGGTGAGGTAATTTATATTGAATCTCTCTGAATTTGGATAGATAAAAATTAGCTAACTGTCTCCATAACTTACCATTCATATAATTTTTAGTGAAATCTAGAATCTCCTCTTGATCAAGCTTATCTGTATCAGGAAATTCATTGATTTTGCCTATGAATGAGTTAGATAATTCGTTAGTTTCTTGTTCCCCAATATTCTTAAATGTAAACAAGTCCATCTCGTCTAATTTAACTGATTTAAGTATAATTTCTAGCTTCTTGATAAGCTGAATTTTTTCATAACAACTATCGCATAATCTTACCTTAACTGTTCTATCTATATCTGATGTCATACCATTGGCTGAAGGAATTTGTGTAATGCTTTCCGGAATTGTGTCCCAATTGTTGCAACAGTAACTACAATATATACTTCCTGACAGTCTACAGTGATGGCGTCTCAGGAATAAGCCGAACTTCTCCCCACACTTGTTGCATTTATTTGCATTCCTATCATCGACCCATTTATGTCTAGTTCTTGTCTGAATAGTCGTAAATGGGTCTGGTGGTGTTTCGGCAGTCATCATTCGTTCAATCTTACTTTCAAAATCACAAGAATCATCATTACTATCACTGTCATTATCATTATCTTCAGATACATCGAATGAATCTTTTTTAGATATTCCGACAGGAGAAGAGATAGGGATCGGATCGGATCGTTTTAGTTCATTTTTTCTTCTGTTATTGGCTTTATTATCAACAATAATAGAAAAGGAGATGTCGTCTTCTTTATCCATGGTTTTAGTTCTCTTATCTTTGGCTAATTTTTCTTTAAGATTAACACTCATGTTTTTATCGCCAGTTAATTGGTTATATAATTGCTCGGACAAAGTACCCAGACTGTGATTGGGTGAACTCATATCGAGTTTTTTATAGAAAGAATATTTGGTTTTGTTTTATTTGGGTTTACATTTATTTATTTTTCATAGTACAAAATGAATTACGATTCTGAGTCGTCAGATAGATATAGAAAGAAACAAAGATATAGATGTGCTAAGCATAGAAATAATCATCGGAAACATCACTGCGATACTAACAGCAGCAGTGAACATCACAGCGATCATAAACATCATAAGTGTAAAGAGGGGCCTACCGGTCCTACCGGTCCTGTAGGTTTAGGAGATACCGGACCCACTGGCCCCCAAGGAGATATTGGTCCTACTGGACCTAAAGGATGCAAAGGACCGCAGGGTAATCAAGGTAATCCTGGACCCAAAGGATGTCCGGGACCGAGAGGTTGCAGAGGTAAACAAGGAGGTATGGGATTACCAGGACTTCAAGGTGATACGGGACCCACTGGACCTATGGGAGAAACAGGTGCCACAGGGCTGGGTGATACTGGTCCTATGGGAGATACTGGTCCTATGGGAGAAACCGGACCCACGGGAATGACTGGTCCTACAGGGCTGGGTGATACAGGTCCTACCGGTGATAAAGGAGATACCGGACCTACTGGCGAAACCGGTGAGAGAGGACCTACTGGGGACAGAGGTGACACTGGACCTACCGGAGACAAAGGAGATACCGGACCCACAGGGTCATTAAGTGTAGAGTTTGTATCTTACAGAGGCGAGACTGGTTCGCAATTAGTTGCTATGGGAAGTCCTTTTCAATTCGATTCAACACCTCTGGTTAATGTTGGTAACATATCTTATTTAACTGGAACTTTCACTATCGGAACTACTGGTTATTATAAAATATCTTATGGATATTCTCATAACTTAGGTCCTACTGGTGGTTCTGCTGTTATACAAATCAATGGCTCTTCGGTTACCGCAACTAAAATATACACACCACCTGACGAGACTTTTACATCTAACGATGTGATACTCCAAATATCTGGTGGTGATACAGTAGAATTAGTTAATGATGGACCAGATCCTATCACAACTCAAGACGGAAAGAGTGTAAGTGCATCTATCGATTTTTTGCTGGTTAAGACTTGAATATTATTTATTTTTATAATAAATAATAATTACTTATCACTCAATATCAGCCAGTGCCTCCTTACTTACATTGACCTTTTGGGTGAAATTACACTTATAATGTTTACAATAAGCAGCTACAAACTCATCGATATCATTTAACCAAAGCTTCTCCGGTGGGATATTTTTCAGATCTTCAATATCAGCAGCTAGCTTATCGAGCTTCTCCTGAGCTGCTTCCATCTCTTCAAGAGTACATTGATACAGAGCTACTTTCTGTAGTAACTCAGCAGGAAATCCTAGTTTCTCCATCTGTGGTGAGATAGCCTTCTTACTCAGACCGATAGATAGAATACATCCCTTTTCCACGGCCTCTTCAACAGTACTGTTAGGATTAGATTTAATCAAATCAATACCATTAACCACTGCTCTGATAAACAGAATCTTGTTATTTAGCATGTTAATCTCTTCTTGCATCTGCTTCAAAATATTGTCTTTACGCTTCTGATAATAAGGCAACCTAAGAGCATAAAAGGATTCTAGGATCTCCTCGGTAGATTTGTATTTGATCGGTCGGTTATTAGTATCCAACAATACCATGTTGGACATACCAAAGGTTTTAGTTAGCTTGAGTTTTCTCACTGAGGGATTCTTCATACCAGTAATCTCAAAATGGACTGTATCGTGCTTACTATAATTAGAAAACCCACTGATCAGTTTCTTCTCTCTCATAATAGTTAACCCCTTAGCATAATCGTGGGTCGCCTTGCCGATCGGTAGTTCTGTGACAATTACTTTGGCAGATCTCTTAGACTTACCATGAGTTTCAAACTTACCAGTAGTTACCATACTATACTTGGTATTCTTATCAACTAAGATATCTTTATCGAACTCCTCCTCATCAGATTCATCATATTCCTCAGAAGTCTCATCGGTCTCTCCACTCTTCTCACTGCTCATATTATCACTGCTACTATCTGATTCCTTGGTATTATCCTTCTTAAGGGCTGACTTACGCTTACCACGGTTCTGAAGCTTAATAGTTCCAGTGAAACCACGATACCAAGGTAGAATATCATTAGGAACAAACCCTAGAATCTTAGCTGATAACCAAGCACAAATATCCAGTGGGTCATGATTAGGAATAAAAGTAGAATGCGCAGTACCAATACCTAGAGCACCGTTAATTAGATGGAGGGGAATAACAGGCAACAGAGTCACTGGTTCACACTCATTACCCTCGTCAATGATAATATCCAGTAGTGGATTATCCTCCTTCTTAAAAATAAACTTCCACCACCACTGAGGTTTAGTGAAAATATAACGAGGTTTACCTGCATCCTTCCCGCCGTGTGTTCTGGTCCCAAATTGCCCATGAGGGAAGAAATAAGGTAAATTGTTGGCTCCGGTGTATTCATGTACCATGTTAACAATAGCTCCACTGAGATTATCCTCGCCGTGATGATAGCTGGTTTCACTAGAAATATAACTAGACAATGCGGCTAGTTTAAACTTTTCCGGTGTCTTATTTTTAGACCAAATACTACCTTTCCACTTTCTCATAGATCCCCAGATAATCTTTCGCTGAGATACCTTAAGACCATCCATAAAACGGGGAATAGATCGAGCGATATCTTCAATAGAGAACTGAATTAACTCGTGATTGACAAAAGCAGAGATAGGTTGGACCGTCATAGTCTCAACCTTAAAATCTGGTTGCCAATCTTCGATCCACTTCTTTCTAGCGTCAGCAAATCTCTTATCGAATGCCAGATCGAGAGATATCGGAGTTAACTCATCGAATACCGACTGAACAAACTTAGGACTGGTAAACTCCTCGGCAATGTCAGCATCTTCTGAAGTTCCTAACCCCTTAAAATACCTATGAGCCCATTTGGTATAATCTGGGGTATTCTCTTTCCATTCCTCATACTCATGAGTGCTATAGAACTTAATCACCTCCTTGTTTTTCGAAACCTCGATGATCTTGGTCCTCAGATACTTAACATAACCCCTAGCCAAAAGTGTTGGATATTTCTGATAAAACATATTATATACCAATCCTAGAATATGTTTACCATCAATATCAGCATCAGCCAGTACTACCAAATGTCCATATCGTAGTGTCTCATAATTTTCATCCAACATATAATCAACACGATCTCTTAGACCCAACATTCTTTTGATTTCAATGATCTCTTTGTTCTCGTGAATCTGTTCCGGTGAAGCGTTGGTCACATTAAGAGGTTTACCTTTTAGTGGCATCAGACCAATAAAATCACGACCGTTATCATACAACGATAACATCTTCTCTGCAAACCCCATGGCTGATTTTCCCTCTGTCACATAAAGAGTACAGTTATGAGAATTAGTTGTTCCGGCATCGTTAGCATCCTCACCCTTGAGATCCGTCAAATATCTCCGTTTCTTACCATCAGTCTTAGATGACATCCTAAACTGCTTAGCCTCTAACTCAGCATATAATCGATTCACTAGATCCCATTTCATAATTGGTTGCAAAATCTTATCATCGATTGTAATCTTAGGCGTCGGAGATTTTAGCATGGCTTTGGATTGACTATCAAACTTAGGATCGCCTAACCAACAAGATACGAACATAGAAACGTGCCTTTTAACATCACCAAGATTGAGTTTAGCCTGCTTAGATGAGGATTGTTTCTTCTTTTTCTTGTTAGAACCAGAGCCGTTAACAGTATTGATCAGACTAGTGGCTACGGCTTTGAAGGCGGCATCAGCATGCACTCCGCCATTTCGAGTCCACATACCGTTAACAAAAGAAACATTCAGAGCTTCATCCGGTGTGTCTACCGCGCAGATCTCTATAGTTGGTACAGCTCCCTTATTAACTGCTCGTTCAACTCCAGCTTTAGTTACCGTTTCAGTCCCTTTGGGCCACTGATAATAAACGATAGACTTCTTAACAGCTTCAGCACCCAAGTACAACCTAGCATAATCCTTAGCTTTTTGCACATTCAACTTCTTTCCATTGAAACTAACTGGAACTTTGACAGAAAAGGACATATCAGCGGCGTGTCTGGCGTAAAGTTTAAAGGCCTCATCCGGATAATACTCATAACCAAATCGCTGAAAATCCATAGTATAAGATACTTCAACAAATGGTTCTCCGGTATATCCCTCCTTAATAACAGGCTCATCACGCTGTGTCATGTTCTCTCGCCACTCCTGATAGTAGTGTTTTTGGTTGTGAGGATCACCCACTGTCACTGTGAACTTCTTAGAGAAGATATTAGTCAGCTTAGCACCATAACCATTTCGACCACACTCAGTTCTGACTTTGGATTTGTCATAATTGGATGAGCTATGGAGCATGCCGAAGATCAACTGAGGTGCCCACATCTGTTCAGTTGGATGCATCTCTACTGGAATGGGTACACCACCGTTTCTAACAGTGATTGTATGTCTATCCATGTTGATCTTAACAGTACCTGGATCAATACCATTTCGAAGAGATCGAGCTGCATTGTCACCGGCATTGGAACTGACTTCAACGAAGATTCTTTCAACACCTTCAGGAATAGTGATTTCCTCTTCCTGAAATACAGATGTCTCCAAATTAAGAACACGTTCAGATCTCGGCATTTGTTCATCAGATCCGATATAAGTATCAGTGATGTTATAAATGTGCTCTCGTGTATCTTCATACCTCTGATAATCTGTGGCTACTACTCTAAAATTCTCAGCTTTTCCTTTGTTAATGTTTAACTTAATAGGGCTAGGTTGGGTCTGAGTGTTAATATTTAATTTAACTGGTAAGGTCTGGGATGGTTGAATATTCAGCTTGATGGGGGTTCTTTGAGGTGATGGTTGGGTAACATTGAGTTTAACCGCATTTCTGGGAGCTTGGATATTCAATTTAACCTTACTACCATTGGAACTATTCCCACCTGAGTTATTACTGATGATATTTAACGTGGCGTGACCCGCACTCATTTTTAAGGGTACTGGTTAGAAATCTATTTTTCGATCGATTTTTGTGAAATCACTTTCATTTCTTTTTTATCGAATTAATCAAACTAAACAAAAATAAAGAATGAAAGATATTAAAAAAGAAGATGAATGATGATAAATCAATGTCTTTTGAAGATGCAGTAGAATGGGCGGAAATAGAAACTGCACGTGTATCTTCTGTTAAATCAAAAGGTATGCCTATATTTTATATTATATTAGCTACAGTTATTATTTTGATATTAATTCTTGTGATATATTACATGTTTACCGGTCAAAATAAAAATATAGATACGTTAGAATTAATGGGTAGTGATAGTTATATTGATAATACTAAAAGATCGGTATTGAAGGATCCAACTGATGCCAACTATATCGATGGGTCTGATCTTAACCAAGTAGATATGACAGGTTTGATCGGTACTTAATATGATATGAAGGATATGAAAATAAAAATTATTTTTATATATTATTTATATAGAAAATGAGTCTGATCTACAACTCGCTAAGAAACTATGTTAAACCAGATACGGAGCTTTCTGATGTTAATAGAGAAAGAATAATGGAATATATGAGACAAGTAGATATTTTATCCAGAGATAGTCATCAAACAGGTATATATAATTATTATGATCTACTGATGAGCAAAATAAGACGAGTAGAAATCAGTTTAATGAGATCTGATAGTTTGGGGTTGAATATTCGCGTAGAATATACTATTGTACCTAATATGTCCGTAATTCTCCAATATCATACTAAGAAATCTAACGAGATTAGTTTGGTGATAGTCAACAATGATCTTGATGAACATGAGTCCAACTACATATTCTATAATGATAATGTGTCGGGTTTAAGCCAAAAATTGTGGTTAGATAAATTACCTCAAGAGATTCGCAATGTTATGATGTATTATATTTATCCACCTACTATATACGATAGAACAGATATGGAGTCAGTTAATAGATTAGATAATTGGAAATTAAATAACAAGTGGAACATTGTGTCTAACTTTATCTTTGCTTTAATAGAAACCATATATCATAAGAAATACACTGGTTTGCCTTATGAAATAACCCTACGTGTAAATGCTTGCAAAGATCGATGTGATC
>JABAOH010061624.1_pt1 | contig 16780 bp, 17 predicted proteins | sample 7062181 | NCBI WGS metagenome assembly JABAOH01 (sample SAMN14538630, study PRJNA623070) | marine sediment metagenome | biome: marine biome [ENVO:00000428]; feature: marine pelagic biome [ENVO:01000023]; material: deep marine sediment [ENVO:00002113]; isolation source: pool of 5 deep marine...
GAGGTTTTCAACGATGATTCCTATAGTCTCCATTGTCGGTAAATCAGACAGCGGCAAGACGACATTGATTGAGAAAATTGTCCCTGAACTCGTTCGGCGGGGGTATCGGGTCGCCACAATCAAACACGACGTTCACGGCTTTGAGATAGACAAAGAGGGCAAGGACAGCTGGCGCCACCGGAGGGCCGGGGCGGATGCGGTCATCCTTTCATCTCCCACTCAAATGGCCCTGATAAAGCGTGTGGACCGTGACCAGACGCTTGCGGAACTCAGAGACCGCTTTGGTGACGACGTCGATATCATGATCTCAGAGGGGTTTGTGAGAGATGTGCAGCCAAAGATTGAGGTCTTCAGAAAGGAGAAGCATCGGGAGCTCCTCTGCGGCAAAGACGATCAACTTGTGGCTGTCGTTGCGAATAAGAGATTTGATCTTTCCGTCCCCTGCTTTGATCTGGATGATGGAAAGGGGGTTACGGATCTGATCGAGAAGAATTTTCTCCAGTCTGAGAAAGCGGAGGATATCGCTCTCGTTGTCGATGGAAGGCCAATTCCGATGACCCCCTTCATCAAAACACTCCTGTTGAGAACGGTTCGGGCGATGGTATCGACCCTAAAAGGGTGTTACAATTCAAAGAGCGTCAGAATTACAATAGGCTAAGAGGCTTCACTGGAGAGGGATTCGAGGGTTTCTAGCATGCCACATCGTCTCAGAAGAAGAACGTGTCTGTTGGGAAGAAAGTTCCGTGGTCCTTTTGAAAAATGGAAGGCCCCTCTCCGCACAGGGGCACTCATTTTCGTCCTCTTCATGGCTCCCGCGGGGATTGCGCTGCCCGAAGAGCTCCCAGAAATATCCACGGAAATGAAGATTGCAAGGATCAAAGGGTTTCGTAAAAACAGAAACGAGTTTCTGAAAAACCATCCGCGATCCCCCCTAAGAAAAGAGGATCGGAGTGAGTTCAGCGCTCTGGATGTATTTCCCGTCGATTTGAAGTACTTCTTTGTTGGCAAGATCGACCGTTACAATTTGAATATCCACAACCCCAACTACTACGCCACTTTCCCGACCAACAAAGGAACAAACAAGCGTTACATCCGATATGGGAAATTCACTTTCAAACTCAATGGAAAAACCTACACACTCCAGCTTTACAAGTCGATACTGAGTGATTCCCTCTTTGTCCCTTTCAGAGACGAAACCAATGGCCACGAGACTTATGAAGTGGGCCGGTACATCGACGCAGAGATACTCCCCGGATATCAGACGATTATCGATTTCAATATGGCCTATAACCCGAACTGTATGTTCAACGAGAACGCCGTGTGTCCCATCCCACCGGAGGAGAACTCTTTGCCCACGAGGATCTTGGCTGGGGAGAAAAAGTACGAGAGTTCGTCAGAAACGCCTCAATGACGCTCACCAAGCAATGACTCAACGAGGGCCAAGGCATCTTCGCTGGCCCAATCCCTTGGCCCGACACACTTCCCAATGATTCGGCCATCTCGGTCGATCAGAAAAGTCGTCGGGAGGGATGTAACACGGTAGATAGACTTGGCTTTGCCTGAGCTGTCAATCCCTATCGGGAAAGTGAGGCCCTTTTTATCGACAAACGATTGAACGACTTTCGCCCCTCCCTGGTCGAGGGATACGGCCAGAATGACCAGGCCGAGCTCTTTGAACCGTTGATAGAGGGCTTCCATGGGACCCATCTCTCGCTTGCAGGGGCCGCACCACGTCGCCCAGAAATTGAGCATCACCACGTTACCTCGAAACTGCCTCAGTTCAACGCGGTTCCCCTCCAGGTTGACCACCTCGATGTTCTTCGCGGGCTCACGCTTTTTGTACCTCAAAACTCGCATTCGAGAGAAGAGGGCCTCCTCACCGATGGCAAAAGGGCTCACGGTAAGGAAAAGCATAAGGAAGCTGATGAGCTGGAGTATCTTTTTTCGCCACATCTCGTCACAGGGAGGTACGATCATAAACGGCAGTAAGAAGCACCCGTAGGTATATCGAGTCTGAATGCTATATGTTCTGATTCTCACTTGAGTCTGTCAAGATTTGAATGAGTTCAGTCTGATCGACTCCTATCTCATTCCGACGCCCAAAGACGACGAAGGTCACTGCCATTTTGCATGGAGCTTTTCTATGACGAGGATCGAAGATAAAATCGGCCATCGACTGAGAAGATCAGAAGCGACAATTTCCGTGGCAGAATCCTGTACCGGTGGGTTGGTTGCCCATCGAATCACCAACGTCTCTGGCAGTTCGGACTACTTTGAATCGGGGATCGTCTCCTACAGCAACAAGGCAAAGGTGGATCTCCTTGGGGTACCGCAGCCCTTGATCGACCAACATGGCGCGGTCAGTGAACCGGTTGCAAGAATGATGGCGGAAGGGATTCGAGAAAGGAGGAAAACCGCCATCGGCCTGGCAACAACTGGCATCGCAGGACCTCTCGGAGGAACACCGGAGATTCCCGTAGGCACAGTTTTTATCGCCCTCGCCAGTCCAAACGGGACGGTGGTGAGACAATTCCAATTCCAGGGGAATAGAATAGAGATCAAAGAAATCGCCGCAGAAAAGGCACTGGAATTGGTTTTGGAGTATTCCGAAAGGCATGAGACCAAGGAATGAAAAACTGACTCGACTCTGGCTCCGCAAGATCATCAGAACCGTTCCCCTTGAGGGACCTCCTTCCTTTCGGATGATAAAGAGGGCCCCTCAGGGCATCACGGGGCCAGGAAAAGGTCTCGGTGTCCTCCCATCATCATTCAATCCCCCAACCAAAGCCCACCAGGCACTCATCGAATCGGCCCGTACCGTGAAGCCCATTGATGAGGTTCTCCTCGTCCTGGATAGAAAGCCTCTGGACAAGAGAATATTCGGCGCTTCTCTCGAAGAACGACTCTCAATGATCCTCCTCTGTTTCGAAAAGGACCCCACGGTATCCGTCGCCTTCACCAATCGGGGACGGTTCGTCGAGAAACTCGAGCTTGTGATGCGGTCCTATCCGGAGAACACAACCATCAGATTCATCGTCGGATACGATACCCTGATCCGAGTCCTTGACGAAAAATACTATGAAAACCGGGATGCTGCCCTGGCCCGCTTATTTGCCGACTCAGAGTTCCTGGTGGCAACCCGGGGAAACGCAGGTGTCGATGATATTGAAAGACTGATTTTGGAGGAAAGAAACAGGCCTTTTGCCAGTAAAATCATACCCTTTGACATTCCTCTCCCCATCAGAGTACTGTCGTCAACTCAAATTCGAGAAAAGCGTTATCGAGGAGATGAGATCGGTGATTTAGTTCCTTCGGAGATCTTGCCCTATATGGAGAGAAGACGACTCTATCGGAATCGCAAGCCGCCTGCTGGAAGCGATTAGAGACTCCCCTCTAGGCCAGAAACCCGGTGAGAATCCAGGATTGCGCTGAACCTGCCGAGGGGTGGAGCATCGCCCCGTCAATTGATTGATTCTCTATGAATCACTGTTTTGAAGACGCTNNGAAGACGCTTACGACCTCCGGGTCGAACTGGGTGCCCGCATTTTTCTCGAGTTCCCTCAGCGCTCTTTGGGATGACAGAGATTTGCGGTAAGGTCGGCTGGAAACCATTGCATCATACGCATCGGCAACGGCGATAATCCGTGCTTCCAGAGGAATCTGATCCCCCACAAGGCCATCAGGATATCCCCTCCCGTCGAAGCGTTCGTGGTGGTTTCGAATGATCGACCTGATTTCTAAGGGCAGATTAAGGGGCTGCACGATATTGTCACCGATAAGCGGATGCTTCCGTACCATCTGCAATTCATCCTTGCTCGGAACGCCTTCCTTTTCGAGAACATCCGGTATCACTCCAATCTTGCCGATATCGTGGAGCAGGCACATCTGGCGCAGTTCTTCCATCCTTTCTTCCGAAAACCCCAAAACTCGAGCGATTTTCACGGAGTACTGAGCCACGACCTCGGAATGGCCCCGTGTGTAAGGGTCCTTCGCCTCCAGCGCATAGGCGAGGGCCTGAATCGAGTTCACAAAGTTCTTTTTGAGATCCTGATAGAGCCTGGAGTTCTCTATCGCGATGGCAATATTGTTCGCGAAGTTCACGAGATAATCCTTGTCTTCCTGACTCACCGCCATTTTTTCAGCCCTTTTGTCAGCCGCCAGAACCCCGACAATCTTGTTCTTGGCGATGAGCGGGACCACCACGAAAGCCTTTGGCTCAAATAGCCTGATAATCGGGTTCCTCATATTAATGGAGGACTCCTGCACATCCTCGATGATCGCGGGCACACCCGTGCTCGCGACTCTTGCCAGTATGTTATTCAATCGGGTTAAGGGGACCTCATAACCCTTGATCCTTTCAATCAGCTCTTTCTCAGGTGCACTCGCATGAAGGATCTTCAGGACCCGTCTCGCTTCATCTATGGCGAAGATGACGAGTCGATCAAAACCGAATAGACTCGCCAACAGGCTGAAGGTGACTTCCAGGATATTCTTCAAATCGAGGATGGACACCACGGCCTGGCTGGCTTCCTGAATCGAGGAAAGCTGTCTGATCTTTTTCTGAAGCTCAAGGTTGAGCTGATGGATCTCGTCGTACTTATGTTGGAGGAGCTGCTTGTCCCGCTCCATCTCCTGGATGCTCTCCTCCAGGAGCCTTCTTCGGACGAAGAGACCAGAATTCAGAGGAAAGAAGGATCTTTTACTCCACTTCATCCGATATTCGCAGAATTCATTCCCGTCGAAAAAGCAAACAGGTTCCTCGAGTTCTGCTGGGGGCATATTCCAGATCGTCGGGATGGCTTGGTAGACACCTTGACCAAAGTGGCAGAAGCTCTTTACCGGGCTGGTCTCTCTGAACCAGTGGAGACGGATGATGGCATGCCGCCGACCCCTTTCAACCAGTTCAACCGTCTTGTTTCGATTGAATTTGTCATTGACCCTCTGGATTCTTAGGAGAATGCGCTTGGGTGAACCAAAAAACCGGATGAGGACCTTTTGGATGTCACCCACCCGCATATTCACCGTGGAATGGTAACCAATCCGAAAAGCAACTCGTGGATCATCAAAGATATCCTGGGCTCTCCGAAACATCTCCGCGCAAACTTCGCTCGACACCCAGTTGTTGCTATCCATGAGAAACGACGCAGGATCAGGGAGGACGTCCAGCTCTGGATGAAGGTTCTCAACAAGGCGATCCACCCCTTCAGGGAACCGGGCGCTCACGTATTCAAGAATCGCTCGCGTGATCAGACAGCTATGAATCTTCTCCAAGGGAGGGCCTCACCCGCAAAAAAGATAATCTATTAATACTGTAAATTAAGGTAAAGTCAAGTAAAAGTGTGCAAATCGGCCCTTATGGTGGACGCAATCTGTCAAGCCAGACATGCAATGAGAATCTCCCAAACAGTTGACATTTGGCTGGATTGGAGCTAATTTAGGAGAGATTCGCTAGGGGAGCTCAACGGGCTGAGAATTCCGTCCGACCCAGCGAGGACGGGATGACCCTTTGAACCTGTGTGGGTAATTCCAGCGTAGGGAAGCGGAAACCATAGAATCGGATTATGGCCGTAATACCGAATTGGAATTACGGCCTTTTTTTGTTCCATGACCGTCGCAAAGCAATCCTGGCGGTCAAGGAAGCGACAGACAGGACAATGAAGAGGGAACCGTCTTTCTCGAAGGAGCATAAGCTCTCTCTGTGGGAGATCAAAAAGAGCCTCCCAAAGGGGAGCCTTTCCCTGACCATTCTCCAGGATGTCTCCCTTTTTGTGCGCACCGGGGAATTTATCTCCATCCTCGGCCCATCAGGATGCGGCAAGAGCACCCTGTTCAATGTTCTGGCTGGCTTGATGAAGAGTGACTCAGGAATCATCTCGATTGACAACAGACAAGTCCAAAACGGACTCGGGGAAGTGGCATACATGCAGCAGAAGGACCTCCTCTTTCCCTGGAGAACGGTTCTCCAGAATGTCCTCTTGGGACCGGAGATCTCCGGCGAACCTCTCGCGTCTGCCCAGAGAGAGGCCGAAGCGCTCATCGATCGGGTGGGTCTTAAAGGATTCGAGAAGAACTATCCGGCCGAGCTATCGGTTGGCATGCGGCAGAGAGTCGCCCTCGTAAGGACGCTCCTCTCCCATAAAGATATCCTTCTCCTCGATGAACCCTTCGGGGCCCTCGATGCCATGACTCGATCGGTGATGCAACGGCTCCTCATCGATCTCTGGAAAGATTACCGGAAGACGGTCCTTTTGGTCACCCACGATGTGGAGGAAGCTCTGCTCCTATCCGATCGGATCTACGTGTTGACGGCTCGCCCCGCCAGCGTTAAGCGGGAAATCGCCGTGGATATGCCGCGGTTCAGGAAAGTGACCGACCCAAAGCTCGTCGATCTCAAGGCAACCCTCCTCGATATGTTGGAAGGGGAAATCGAGAGGGCATTCGCATGACCAAAAGGATTCTCTATCCCGGTATGCTCCTTTTGCTCTTTCTACTTTTCTGGGAGCTCACTGTCTGGTATGCGCGAGTTCCCCGTTATATCCTTCCGGCTCCAAGTCAAATCGCTCGGACGCTGGCCCTGCAACAGCCTCTCCTCATCCATCACACCCTCGTCACCCTGAAAGAGATCATCGTCGGTTTCCTGTTGGCCTTTGGAGTCGGTGTGACGTTGGCTTTTTTGATGTTTCATTTTCCTGTCCTCGAGCAGACTTTCTATCCCATCGTGATTGGATCCCAAACCGTGCCGGTCTTTGCCATTGCTCCGCTTCTCGTTCTCTGGTTTGGCTATGGGCTTCCCTCGAAGGTCGTTATGGCTGCGCTCATTGTCTTCTTTCCCATCGTTGTCAATACCCTGGATGGTTTGAAACGCGCCGATTCGGATGCCGTGAACCTGCTGAGAATTCTCAAGGCCAATCGGTGGCAGATCCTTTGGAAAGTCCGGGTCCCCGCTGCACTCCCTTTTGTCTTCTCCGGCTGTAAGATCGGGGTTTCGGTCTCAACCATCGGCGCTATCATCGGGGAATGGGTGGGATCAAAGGAAGGGCTGGGTTATCTCATGCTCCATGCCAACGCGCAGCTCCAGGTCTCCTTGATCTTTGCCTCGCTTTTGTACCTGACCATCCTCGGGGTGGGTCTCTTTTATCTTGTCGTCACGATAGAAAGGTGGTCGATGCCATGGAGAAGGTTTTCCGAAGTCAGATGATGCGGCTCTGGTTGCTTGTTGGCTTGTACCTCTTCTTTGCGTGCGGGTCAGAGGGCTTTGCTCAGCCCCTCGGTCCGACCAAATTAACACTGATGTTAGACTGGTTTCCCAATGCGGATCATGTCCCCATCTATGTGGCCCGGGACAGGGGGTTCTTTCGAGGACAGAACTTGGATATTGAGCTACTCATTCCAGCCAACCCGAATGATCCACCGAAACTCGTCGCCGTTGGTCGGGTCGACTTTGGGATCAGTTATCAGCCCAGCGTCACCGTCGCACGATCCCAAAAGCTACCCATAAAGGCCATCGGGATCCTGGTTGAGCATCCTCTGAGTACGATCACATTCCTGAAAGCATCCCGCATTCGAACACCCGCCGACTTAAAGGGGAAGAGAATTGGCTATTCCACTGCTCCTACCGAGGTGATTCTCTTTGAAGCCGTTGCTCAATCCGCAGGCCTCACCCGGGATGACTATGAACTGATCAACGTCAGTTTCAACTTGACACCTTCTCTTTTGACGGGAAAAGTCGATGCCGTTGTGGGGGCATTCAGAAACTATGAAATCAACGAGCTCGCCTTGGAGGGGGTGGAAGCTGACTATTTCCCCATTGAGAAGCACGGCGTTCCCGATTATTACGAACTCGTATTTATTGCAAGCGACGGGTTCCTAGAAAAGAGAAGGCAAGTGGCAGAGAAGTTTATTACCGCAGTCGACGAGGCCATCAAGTTCACAAAGGACCATCCTGAAACGGCCCTTCAGGTCTATTTCGAGGCAAATCCTAATGTCCGGAAAGATTTGGATGGATTGGCTTTTCGGGATACCTTGGCGGTTTTTGCAACCTCTCAAGACCAGTCGCTGAGGAAGTGGAAGGATTTTATGGAATTCGCCTTTGAGAGGGGATTGATCCAGAACAAACCGGCTCCTGAAACGCTCTATGAGAATTTGATCAAGTGAACTCTGGCCCCCACGCTTTGTTCAGGGAAGTGGCCAGATCCTTACTCACTTTTCCCGAAACCTTTTTGACAAACCTATGGTTCGCTCCAGCCGCTCTCAAAACTCTCCGCCTGAAGCGGATCAGGCCGCTGAGCGCACCTGCGTTTCCCATCGCCTCAGACTTATGGGCAAAAAATCTGGAGGAGCGCTCAAAGGGATTTAAGCGGCAATTCGACAAAACCCGGCCTCAGCCCTCAAGGAGCCCTAATCCTTTATCGATGTCCGGAATATGGACGACAAAGAGGGATTCCTTGGCATCCTCCATGACCGAACCATACACGTAATCGATATTGATATTGGCCTGAGCGAATTTTCCGGCGACTTCTCCGAGAACACCGGGCTTGTTGGTCAGGGTGAGGCAGATAACCGGTTCAATATCAACGGCGTACTTTGCCCGATGGAGGATTTCCTCGGCTTCCTCGGGCTGGTCGACAACCAGTCTGATCACCGAATAGTCAGACGACTCTCGCAGGACACCTCGATAACTCTCTGCAAGGACAATTCGACGTCCGCTTCTCTCCCTTGCCCGATACAGCTCTTCCACATAATCCTTGGCATTCTGAATACTGATGGCCAAGATGTTGACGTTTTCGCTTTTCAGATGATCACAGAGCTTCAAGAGTTCCCCAGGGGTGTTGGGAAGAAACACCGAGNNAGGGCAGTCCAGCCAGTCGTTTCCTTTTGTGAGGGTTTCCCTTCCCATGACGAGAAAGCCAAAGGGTGATAAAAGCGCCTTCACCGAATCGTTCGCTCGCATTCTTACCATGAAAAAATCTTGGGTTCAAGGCTTTACGATATGAGAGGTTTTCTCATTTTTGAGGGAGCCCGCTATCTCTGAGCGACGTTGCCGAAGCGGTGGAGGTACCGATCCAGGTTAAAGGACAAAGGCTAAGGGCTCAAGGTTAAAGGCGAAGCAGTTCGCACTGAAAAATGTCCGTTGAACGAAAATGAGGAGATTTCCGGGGTACCCGTCATGGCGAGTGTAAAACTCCGCTTTGTGGTATAATCTCGGTGCTCAATCATGAGGCATCGCGTTGGTATGGAGGCAGTGAAGCGTTCCAACCAGTTGATACGGATTCGAAAGGCCTTCCCCGACGATCTCCCCTTTCTCCGCTCTCTTGCGCTCAAGGCTTTCTCCATATATGGAGATTACGAGACCATCCTGACAGAATTCTTTCTTTCCAAAGGCGTCTTTACCTTTGTGGCTGAGGAAATCCGCGGAGACGTGGCCGCTCCCGCCGGTATCCTTATGCTGGTAATCCGAAAGCAGAAAAGACGAGGACCCTATTTTGCGGAAATCTTGGCCATCGCCGTGGAGGAAGGCCGCCGTGACGAGGGCATCGGCTCCCAAATGATCGAGTTCGCCAAGCAGTGGCCGCTCCATTACTCTGGAGAGATTTCTATTCCAGAAGTCCAGCTCTCGGTTGCGGAATCAAACTTCCCGGGTCGCTCTTTCTTTCTCCGGAACGGTTTCGAAATCTTGCGAAAGGAGCGGTGGAAATACCCCGCTGGCCAAGGGGCTCTGAGAATGGGGTACGTTCTGAAGGACAGGAATTAGTTTCCTCGGAGGGAGTGCAACTCCTCCATGATCTCGTCCATCAGCGTCTCTACCGTATTTCGGCCGAAGTCGAAGCGGATGCCGCAGGTCTCAAACAGCATCGGGAGCGGCTTCGAACCGCCCAGAGAAAGCGCGGACCGGTAACGCTGGATTGTTTGCTGGAGGCCTTTTCTCGCTGACTGCCAGGCTTGGAGGGCTCCTAACTGGGCGATTCCGTACTCAATGTAGTAGAAGGGATGAAGGAATAGATGGGGTTGCTTGTGCCATAGATAAAGGAGGCCGTCCTCGTAACCCTCCCAATCCTCAATACCGCCGAATCGCTGCCAGAGTTGAAACCAGGACCGCTTCCTGTCTCGACGGGTGTGCCCCTCGTGTGTGTAGATCCAGTGCTGGAAAGCATCGATCGTCGCAATCCAGGGAAATAGAATAACCACCTCCTCCAGGAGATTCCGATAGGACCGTCGAGACTCCGCCTCATCGTAGAATTCATCGAGGAACGGTGCGCCCAAAAGCTCCATGCCCATGGAGGCGACCTCGCAAAACTCGATGGGAGCCTCCCGATACAGGAAAAGCGGCTCTCCCCGGGCCTCGAGGGTGTGGAAAGCATGGCCGCTCTCGTGGAGCAGAGTCCGGACATCGCGATCGATCCCCACAGCGTTCATGAAAATAAAGGGTAACCTCACTTCGCCCAGGTTGCTCTGGTAGCCTCCCGGCGCCTTGCCTTTCCGACTTTCCAGATCGAGAAGGCCCCTTTCCTTCAAAAAATCAAAGCGGCGACCGAGCTCAGGATCCATGTGACCAAAAATTCGATGGCATCCCGCAATCAGTTCGTCTGAACTCCTGAAGGGTTGAAGGGGAGGCCTTCCCTCTGGATCCACATTCAGATCCCACGGCCGGAGACGATCCACGGCGAGTCGCCTGTGGCGTTCTTGCAGGATCTTTCTCGCCACGGGAACGACCACGGTCTCAATGGCCTCGTGAAAACGGGGACAGTCCTCCGGAGTGTAGTCAAATCGCTCCCGGTGGAGAAAGGCATAATCCCGATAATTCTCAAAACCTGCGTTCTTGGCGATTTCTTGTCGAAGACTGATGAGCCGATCGAAAATCTCTTCGAGTTCCTCCCGATCATCAAGGCGGCGTGCAGTAATGGTCTCCCATACGGTCCGTCTGACATTCCTGTCCGGTTGCTCAAGGTACATGGCGAGCTGCTGGAGGGTCTGCTCTTTCCCTTCGAACCAACCGGTCATCGCCCCGGTGATCTTCTGATACTGCTGGGAGAGCCTCGATTCTTCCACTTGGAGGGGGATGTTCTCCTCCCTGAATAGGCGGACGTGGTTTTCGATCTTTCTGTCGAGGACAGCATATCTCTCTCGGCCGAGACCATCGTGAAAAGGATGATCGACGTACTTCCTATAAAGCTTCTGCCACCACGGCTTGTAGTGGGGTTCAACCGCTTCCACGAAATGGAGATACGCCTTCTCCGCCACCGGATCATCGGTGTGGCAGGTCATGGCAATGTAGCGGCGGCTGCCCTCCTCATCGAGACAGGAAGCCAGCTCGCTCAAATCCAAAAGCCATCGCTCTAGGTCAGCCTGGGTCTTTATCTCCCTCGAATAGAGGGCACGAAACAAGGGCTCGATCTCAGGCCACTTCCCGAGATCTGCGTCTGTCGGAACAAACTCCCTGGGAAATTCCTTGTCGGCCCGCGCTGTATTGTCCATGGACCCCCCGAAACCCCGCTAGATTTCCTTGTGTTTCGGTCCGAACAGCGTCGTGTTTCCTCCAGATCCCATGTAGCCCGTGATCGAGCTGTTTCAGAGGATCGTCCTCTTTCAATATCTGCTATTCTTAATACGAGAGATTGTGCTTGACAAGATATCGAATTCCTTGAATAATTTCTAGGTAATCTTAATCCAATGCACGCACGTGAAGTCAGTTTTCATCTCTCACAGAGATCTCTGAGTATTGACCTGAATCGCTGAGCGGGCGAGAGAGAGGGGTCGACCATTGTCTTGAAAACCAATGTGAAGATATCTAATGCGTCCGTATGAGTTTGAGCGTTAGACCGTTGTTGTTACAGGGGACGTGCATAAGATCATAAGTTGAGGCGTATTGCCAAACCTGATAGACAATAGGTTTCGGGAAAGGATCGCCGGAGCGTCAAAGCACGTCGTATATTGGGCGACTGATCAGCTAAACTCGCTTAGCGCGAATAAGGTGTTTCTACCTAACCCGTCAACACACCTGACCCTCTCACTCGCCGCGCTCGCTCAGGGCAGCTGATCTCGGCCTTTGGCCTCAATTGACCCTCTACACGAGCGATCTTATGAATCTGCTCAAATTCATTGTTTTTGCTGGGGCGAGCGCTGGAATCATCTATGTATCATGGCAATCATTGGCCAATTTCCGTTCCCATGGTTTTTTTCGATTTTTTGCCTGGGAGGCTATTTTGGTCTTGATCTTATTGAACCTTGAATTTTGGCTCCATGATCCTTTTTCCATTCACCAGCTTGTTTCGTGGCCGCTATTATTCATCTCTTTGTTTCTGGTCGTTCATGGCATGAAGCTATTGCGTATCGTAGGGAAACCAGACCATAAACGTGATGACGCAGCCCTGGTCGGGCTGGAGAAAACCACCCAGTTAGTCACCGTGGGGGCGTTCAAATACATTCGGCATCCTCTCTACAGTTCACTGTTGTTTCTTGCATGGGGGGTGTTTTTCAAACGGCCTCATTGGCTGGGTGGGGGTTTGGCTGCCATGGCGACTGTTTTCCTCGTGGCCACCTCTAAAGCGGAAGAAATCGAAAATATTAGCTTTTTTGGCTCCGCCTATCGAGACTACATGAAACAAACCAAGATGTTCATTCCTTTCTTATTCTGACCGATCCAAAGACGGCGAGTGCCTTCTGCTGGATATTCTGACCCGAGACATGAAATATGGCTCGATCATCGCATGAAGGCTGACCGCCATTTGGCTGCCACTCGATAGCGGCAGGCTATCCGGAGCGTTCGGTGGCAGAGGAAGAGATCGTGAGATGAAGACCGTCTACCTCAGTGGGCCAATTATGGATGAGCACGAGGGCGTGGCTCGTAAATGGCGAGATATTGCGAAGTCTCTGCTTTCATCGCATTTTAGACTATTAGATCCAATGCGCAGGAATTTGCGCGACAAAGAGGTAGATTCGGCGAATGAGATTGTTGAGTTCGATTTGCAGGATATTCGTGATGCAGATATTGTCCTCGTCAATTATTGCAAACCAAGCATCGGGACAAGTATGGAGGTTTTCTACGCGAGCCACGATCTCGGAAAATTCGTCGTTGCCTTCTCTCCTCTCTCGTTCAAATACTGCAGCCCATGGATGGTCAGATACTGCACGAAAATTTTACCGAGTGTTGAGGAGGCTTGCAGATACATCAAGACCCATTTTCTGGACATAACATAATCCTGATGCGGCCACATAACCACGTCATGTACCTGAACAAGATTCCGCTGGGTCCGCCGTGCCAAGTAACCATTATCATGAGGTTGCGGACGGCTGAATTCACACCAAGCTCATCATCGGGCCCAGAGCCAGCGTAATCTTACGGAGAGAGTCAGATGAAACTTCGACATCCTTTCGAATGGATCACCATANNGAATGGATCACCATATCCGCTCAGACGCCAACCTTCATTGTGCTTCTGATCATTACCCTTGTTCTGATGCTCTCCTTGAACCTCCTGGGCGTGCCCTTAAAAACAGAGTTTGCCCCGGCCGGTATTATCTCCTACGAATTTGCTGGAGAGTTGTCGACTGCTCAGCGCATTGTGGAGTCGTGGGGGGAAGTCGGTCGTGTCTATGCAGGACTGAATCTCGGGCTTGATTGTCTATTCTTGGTTGCCTATCCGATTGCGATTGGATTGGGTTGTGTGATGCTATCGCGCCGCTTGTCGGAGCGAATTGCATTTCTCTCAACCGCTGGCCTTCTACTGGCTTGGGGACAGGTCGCTGCAGGGCTCTTTGACAGCTTAGAAAACTACGCCCTGATACGCGTCCTACTTGGCACTGAAACATCCCTTTGGCCGGTAGTTGCGCGCTGGTGTGCGATCCCGAAGTTCACCTTTGTCATACTCGGGCTGGTCTATGTTCCTGTCGGTCTAGTGGCACTCTTCATGGCAAGGGATCGCGGGGGACTTCACGCAGCCTAACCCACCGCCGGAGTCAGACCTTTCGATGCTTCGATTCTGCTCAACATCGACCCAACGCCATCGCTCAGGGCCGCTGGGATCGATTGTTCGGCGTAGGAAGATGGTCAGGATTCGCGAAGAACAGCGAAAGGATGAAAAACCAATCCGTGTCGTAAATCTGCGGGCTTTTGGTCGAAGTCAAGAGGCCGATATCGTCGACAAACTGCGACGAAACTGTAAGGATCTGTTGTCCCTGGTGGCTACGAAACGCAATCAAATTGTGGGCCACATCCTCTTCAGTCCCGTTACGATCGAGGGCGAAGACCGTGCGATTCAAGGAATGGGCTTGGCACCGATGGCGGTGCTCCCGGAGTACCAAAAACAGGGGATCGGCTCGGAGCTGGTCAGAACCGGCATCGCCAAGTTGGCAAGCAGGCGGTTTCCATTTGTGATCGTTCTGGGGCACGCCGAGTACTACCCCCGATTTGGATTTGAGCCTGGAAGTCGTTATGGGATCAAGAGCGAGTGGGAGGCACCAGATAACGCATTCATGATATTGGTACTGAATGCGGCGGAGATCCAGGGCATATCCGGAGTGGCCAAGTACCGGCCTGAATTCCTTGAGGCAATTTAGGACGCCGGTCCACTCCCTTCGTGCGGCAGATCGTGTGGGTCTCAGTCATCCCGCAACTGACTATTACGTGCACCACATCTGCGGTGATGGACTTCCTGGGCACTCCGGTGGCCGAAACACTTTATATGAGGGGTAGCCATGGATTTTGATACGAAGGTCAAGCTGACGATCTACGAGATGATTGCTCGTACCACAATGATGCCAACTTCTGCTGACGTCTCAAACGAATTGGGGGCATCGGTTGAGAAGGTAGCGTCATCCTTCAAACGCCTATACGCAAGGCGGCTCCTCGTTCTGGAGCCAGGCGGAAGCTCGGAAATTATTATGGCCCCGCCGTTTTCCGGCGTTGAGACATCCTTCCTTGTGACTGTAGGAAACAAATCCTATTATGCGAATTGCGTATGGGATGCTTTCGGAGTTGCCGCGGCACTCCATCGGGATACGGTAATCCGTGCATCTGATGGGTTCACTGGAGCGCCAATCACCCTGGAAGTTAGAGGCGGCAAGCCTGTCCATCAAGATTGCGTGGCTCACTTTGCTGTACCCGCAGCAAAATGGTGGGACGACATCATTTACACTTGAGCGACCATGCTACTCTTTCGGTCGGAAGAAACAGTCGAAAAATGGTGCGAGGCCAAGAACGTTCCGAAACGCCCGCTGATCAAAATGTCTCATTATGGCATCTCGCAGTGACATGGTACGGGAACCGATTGACAGTCGAATCTCGGCGCCCAGGCCCTGATGAGATGGTAGAGATCTTCTCTGAGATTGGATTGCGAGGGCCTTTCTGGGATCCGAAAGCAGATGAATGGAAATCGACCACCTAACCACTCACTGGAGCGAAACGTGGATGCGCGGCGAGGATCATCGCTGGGTCCGATTCCCAACCGTTCAACTCACAGCTGTTGGCCGGCAAGAATGACAATAGAGGAATGCGCGTAGAAAAGTTCGACAGACTATCCGGGGTAGCCCTCGCTTTTGCTTTCGGGTTTTGCTTTGGAGTCGCAGTCGCTTCGTGGAAGTGGTTCCCAACGGATGGAGATTGGGGGCACATTGCGGAAATACCACAGAGTCCTCTGAACGCTATCGCCCTGTTGTTACCTTGGATCCTGTTGTTTTGGTATTTATTCGTCAGACGGGTTTACTTTAAGGGAAAAACCTAGGAACTGAATGGAAGGGAAATTCTGCTCGAAAAGCGCATTCACCGAGCCGTCTGACGACCCTTGCGGTCCGACAGGGAAAGGGTTCACTGTCTCCAGGCAGCTGATCTCGGCCTTCATTTGCTATGAAACTCAGGTACTTCCTCTATAACGCATTCATCATAGAAGCCGCCGGAACGAAGATTGCGATCGATCCGGGCCTCAATTTGTGGATTGGAAAGCTCAATAGTCTGATACCACAATCTGAGTGGAAAAGTACCACCCACATACTGGCGACACACGGAGACCCCGACCACTATTGGTACGTTGCTAGAGTGGCTCAAAGCTCCAATGCCCCGGTTGTTTGCGGCAAGGATATTGTGAGAAAAGAAGGAGAAGACAAACTCTTGCTCAACCCTCGGAGCCGAGGCGTCCAGTACTCCACAAGGCTTGAAAGGATATATGGCTTAGGCGTCGACGAAAAAATTGAGGTGGAGGGCGTGCCAATCCAGGGCCTTAAATCCGTTCATGGCCCATTGGCTGTGAGTTTTCTATTTGGGATCGTCCACCGCGAGATTGCTCCTGGCCGAGGGGAGCGTGTCGGCATGGGAGCTATCGGATTTCAGTTTACAGTCGGTAACACGACACTCGCCAACTTGGGCGACAGCCTGATTCAAAAGGAATGGGAGGGATTGAGCCCAGATATTCTGATGATTCCAATCGGGGGACACATCGCAAAAAACACGATGGATGAAGACGAAGCACTCGATGCCGTTAGACTCATTTCGCCGAAAATTGTCATACCATGCCACTACAATGGGAATTTCTTCTGGAAAAGGAATGTTAACCCAGCAGACGATCGGTACTTCAAGAGACAGGTGGAGAAGATGGGTATGGAGTGCAGGATCATGGATTATGGGGATGAGATTGCATTTTGAATCGGCGAGGATATTCCCTATGGTCCCGAGGAGGATTTCACCATGATGAGCCGAATTTGGCACGGCTGGACGACCGCGACGAACGCTGATGCTTATGAAGTCCTGCTCAAGAGCGAGATTTTCATTGGCATACAGAATCGGCAGATTTCCG
>JABAOH010003181.1_pt1 | contig 16779 bp, 19 predicted proteins | sample 7062181 | NCBI WGS metagenome assembly JABAOH01 (sample SAMN14538630, study PRJNA623070) | marine sediment metagenome | biome: marine biome [ENVO:00000428]; feature: marine pelagic biome [ENVO:01000023]; material: deep marine sediment [ENVO:00002113]; isolation source: pool of 5 deep marine...
AGCTTGCCGAAGCCTTGATCTCTTGCATTGAAGCAGAGATGGGGTCAGCCACATCAACCTGTGAAAGACGTGTTGAGCCTTATTCAGGGCAATTGGAATCAAGACGGTTTCTCCGCTATCCGAAGGATCCTCTTAATGAGGCTATGCGCCTCGTTTAACCCTCCTTGTTCTCTTGAGAACAGTTACTACGAGTAGCAAAATCTTTAGAAAGCGAAAATGACATAACTGCGCCTCAACTATAGATGTTCAACAAAGACTGAGGTGCTGAATTGAAACCTTTAGATATCGTTTATTGGAGTAGGGTTGGCGTTGGCTTCTTCGCAGCCTTGTTATGCACGCTTCTGCAATTTCATACATTGGATAACCCGTTTTTAACGGGCCTGTCCTTGGCGTTGATTCTTTACATTGTCAGCTACTACGTTTTCAAAGCATTATTCGCCGCCAAGGTGGAGAAGACATCAAAACTGTTTACAATGGGAATCTTTATCTACTTCATAACATGGATTGCCGCTTGGACGTTGCTGAACACAGTATTTTTCCATCAAGAAGGCTAGATGGTATAGATTAGCTATCCTAACTTAGTTTGCATCATCTTCTTTGGTGTTGTTTTCTCTTCAAGCAATGGTTGTGCAGGCTCTTTCTCAGCAGGCTTCCTTCGATTACTTCTCGCCAATTGCTTACTTTTTGTTTTGGCATTCTTTCTTTCAGCGTCCTTAAGCTTTAACAATATACGCATATAATCTGCCCAGGCTGAGAAGAAACCGCGGTCATAATCTGCATGTAACTTGTTCTTCGCGGATTTCGAAAATTCGCGTCGATGACGTTTCAGCTCGTCTTCGTCCTTAGGGTTTACATTAGAAATGAAGACGTACTGGTCATCGTTAGATTTTCTCGCCAAGATTATTCCTTGAAGCGCTTGAAAATATCCCCGATTCCACTCGGTCTCGTGGACCTTTAGCTTTATTCGTTCAAGTATACGCTCTGCTTCAGCGAAATGCCTACCTGTCACGAGTTGAAAGAATCGAGTCACAAAGACCCGGGAGATTGGCATTTTACCTTCGTCTCGGTTTATCTTCTTCAGTCACGTCAACTAGTCCGTCTTCAGTGATCTTAAAAACCCTCTCCCCCTCAGGTAGGTATGGGCTTGAGACCAAACGAGCAATTCTTACTGGGCCTCGGGCGGACTTGCGGAGAAACAGTCGTGTGTGACTTGTGTGGGCAACGATGTGACCGCCTACTGGATGGACGGTATTGCCGAAGAAAACATCGGGTTTAGACATAACTTGGTTGGTCACGACCGCTACAGCATTGAAAGCTCGGGCGAGACGGATTAGTTTATGTAAGTGCTTGTTGATTTTCTGCTGTCTTTCAGCCAGCATTTCTCTACCTAAATACTCGCTTCTGAAATGAGATGTTAAGGAGTCCACGATGATTAGGCGAATGTTGTTTTCCTTGAGCACCTTATCAGCATTATCGAGGAGAAACATTTGATGATCTGATGTGAACGCCTCGGCAAAGATGATATTCTTTACAACTCCCTCCGGGTCAAGACCCTGATGTTGCGCCATCTGAACGATGCGCTCTGTTCTGAAAGTATTTTCAGTGTCAACGTAGAGGGCTCCTCCTTCCAGTCCTCCACGTTCAGGGGGTAACTGCACATTTACGCATAACTGGTGGCATACTTGACTTTTGCCACTTCCATATTCGCCGTAGAATTCTGTGATCGTTTGAGTTTCGAGACCTCCCGCTAAGAGTTCGTCTACTTCTCTGCTTCCTGTTGTAAGGCGTAGGATGTTCTGCCGCATCTTCAACAATTCATCTACGCGGATGAAGGAGATTTCCATGGATGACCGTGCTTTCCGAATGACCTCCAAAGCGCGTTTATCGCCGATACCCGCAGGTTCAAGTTCACGCGCTGTCGCAGTGGCTAAGGATTCTACGGTGTTGAATCCGAGTTCTTGTAGTTTTTGCGCTGTTGCTGGTCCTATGCCTGGCAAGTCTTCTAAGTACTCATACTTCTTCTCTTTCGGAGGCTCCTCTTCATTCATTTTGATGGTGCCTCAACTAGAATGCAAAAAGAAAGTTAGACCAGCACATATTTAAATTAGACGAAAGGGCTGACGACATATTCCGTGAGAGTGGAGGCTGAAACTAATGACATGTCTAAGAATCTCCGTAAAGTGTATAAGATTGAACGCTTAACAAGATAGCTCTTCATGGAGGAAGATATGTTGGCCAAAAAGAACCTTGTTGAAGATGTCGCTGTCAAACTCCTACAGTTGGCTGTTACAGAGTTACCCAAAGATGTGAAAGAAGCTCTCCAAAGGGCGTACCTTGAAGAAGAAAGCGAGGCCGGGAAAACCCAGTTAAAGGCTATAATAAATAACATTGAATTGGCAGAAAAGACGCGCACGCCGATGTGCCAAGACACCGGGGTAATAATTTTCTACCTTAAGGCAGGTGCCAAAACGAAGAACCTTGACAAAATCGAGGAAGCCCTCCGCAAAGCCACAGAAAGAGCGACAAAGGAGGTGCCACTACGCCCCAACGCTGTAAATCCCTTCACAGGTAAGAATTCTGGAGACAACACTGGGAGATTTGTGCCCTTCATTCACTGGGAGATCGTACCGGGAGATAGGATTGAAATCACGACCCTCCCCAAGGGAGGCGGATCTGAAAACGTGTGTGCGCTAGGTATGATCAGCCCTGGTGAAGGCGTAAGGGGTTTGAAGAAGTTTGTTGTGGACACTGTCATAAAAGCTGGCGCCAAACCATGTCCCCCAAACGTTTTGGGAATAGCTGTAGGCGGCGGGGCTGATATTGCGATGAAACTGGCAAAGGCCGCGTTGCTTAGACGACTAGATCAGCCAAACCCAGATCCGCAACTCGCCAAGCTTGAGACGGAACTCTATGACGCTGTTAATGCAACTGGAATTGGACCCATGGGACTCGGAGGTAAATTCACGGTAATAGGCGTGAACGCAGAATACGCCCACCGACATCCAGCATCCTACCCGGTAGCTGTGGCTGTTCAATGCTGGGCTGCAAGGAGAGCTTCAGCACGGATTCATCCTGACGGAACGGTCGAATATCTAACTCACAAGGTGGTGTGAAAGATGACCACGTACAAACTCACGACTCCAATCTCAGAGAAAGACGTGCGAAAACTGGAAGTGAATGACACTCTCTTCATCAGCGGAACCATGATAACCGCACGAGACGCCGCCCACAGAAGAGCGCTGGAGTTTCACAAGGAAGGAAAGAAGCTGCCCATCGACCTGCAAGGATTAGCAGTTTTCCACTGCGGTCCCATCGTGAAAAAAGAAGACGATAAATGGATCATAGTTGCGGCAGGTCCCACCACAAGCACTCGCATGGACATGTTTGAAGACGAACTCATCAAAAATTTCAAGGTGCGGGTAGTAATAGGCAAGGGCGGCATGGGCAAAAGAACTACAGATGCCATGAAAAAGTACGGTGCCGTCTACGGAGCCTTCACAGGAGGAGCAGCAGTTCTCGCAGCAAAGGCTGTCAAGAACGTTAGAACTGTTGAGTGGTATGACCTCGGAATGCCCGAAGCCATGTGGATATTAGAAGTTGAAGACTTTGGACCCTTGACAGTTGCCATCGACGCTCATGGAAACAACCTCTTCGAGAACATCATGAAAAGTGTAGAAGAAAGCAGACACAACATTTACGAAAAACTAGGTGTATAACCGAGTTCTTCAATTGCATCAGAGGCGCGATAGATGGAAACACAAACCCATGACATAGCCATCGTCGGGGCGGGCATAGCCGGTCTCAGGGCTGCCATAGCCGCTGCTGAGACTAGCAACAAGATTGATGTCGCTGTCGTTTCCAAAGTCTACCCCGTACGTTCACACTCTGTCTGCGCGCAGGGCGGAACAGCTGCCGTAATGAGAGAGAAAGATTCACTCGACCTCCATGCTTGGGACACGGTCAAGGGGGCAGATTTTCTCGCGGATCAAGACGTAGTGGAGTTCTTTGTAAGACAAGTCCCTAAAGAGCTCATCTTGTTGGAGCATTGGGGATGCCCCTGGAGTAGAACTCCTGACGGAAAAATGGATCAACGTCCCTTTGGAGGCCATAGCTTCCCCCGAGCCTGCTTTGCAGCCGACATGACAGGATTGGTTGAGATGCACACACTTTACGGAAGAGCCGTAATGCAGGAGAACATAACGTTCTACAACGAATGGTTCGTCACTTCCCTCATCATGGAGGAGAATATCGCTAAGGGTTTGACAGCTATTGACTTGAAGACAGGTGAGATGAATGCGCTACGCGCTAAAGCCATCATAATGGCAACCGGTGGTTACGCCCGCATCTACGAATTTACCACATTCTCCCACACAGCAACTGGCGACGGAATGGCTATGGTCTATCGGGCTGGGGTACCCCTCAAGGATATGGAGTTTGTCCAGTTTCATCCCACTGGCCTTGTCCCCTCGGGAGTACTGATAACAGGAGGAGCCCGTGGCGAAGGAGGATACCTAATCAACGCCGAAGGTGAGCGGTTCATGAAGAATTATGCTCCTGACAAGATGGAACTAGCTCCACGTGACATAGTTGCCAGGGCGGAGACAATGGAGATTCAAGAGGGGCGCGGATTGGAAGGATCCTACGGACCCTATATAGGCTTAGACCTCAGACATTTGGGTGAAGAGAAGATAAACGAGCGGCTACCTCTGATACGTGATGTAGCGATAAAGCTTAGCGGAGTGGACCCCGTTGAAGAACCCATACCCATCAAGCCGGCGGCCCACTACTCCATGGGAGGTGTCCACGCTAACATACGGACGGAAACACCGACTTCGGGACTCTATGCCACCGGAGAATGCTCCTGTCTGAGTGCCCATGGAGCGAACAGGCTTGGAACGAACTCGACAGCAGGGTGTTTAGCCTTTGGTTCTGTAGCGGGAGAAGAAGCCGCCAAGTATGCTTTATCAAGTAATCTCCGAGAACTTCCGCACGACAAGATTGCGGCTGAGGAAAAAAGAGTCTTTGATAAGGTTTCAGGCAGTGAAGGTGACGAGAGAGTTTCTCTCATCAGGGACGCGATGAGGCGTGTTATGAATGAGAACGTCTGGGTATTCAGAAGGCACGATGAGCTCCAGAGTGCCTTGAAAGAAATAAGGCAACTCAAAAAGAGATTCATGAACATACGGATCGAAGACAAGGGTAAGTCCTTCAATACGGAGCTCGTGGAAGTCTTGCAGCTCGACTTCACCCTAGACCTAGCCGAGGTGACGATAAGCGGGGCCCTTGCGAGAACAGAGTCAAGAGGAGCCCATTCTAGACTTGACTATAAGCAGCGGGATGATGAGAACTGGCTAAAACATACTTTGGCATACTACACGAAAGAGGGGCCAAGGCTCGAGTACATTCCAGTGACGATGACCAAATGGTCTCCAACTAAGAGGGCTTATTAGAGGGGTTCATGATGAGCTCTGAGCAAGAGAAAATCGTCGAATTCAAGATACACCGTTTTGATCCTGAACACAACGAGCACTATCTATCCACATATAAAATTCCCACCCGCACCGGAATGACCATACTTGATGCTCTGCTGTACATCAAAGATAATCTTGATGGGACGCTTACATTTAGGCACCAATGCAGAATGGGGCAATGCGGAAGTTGCGGAGTTATGGTTAATGGAAAACCTATGTTGGCATGCTACACTCAAGTGCTTCAACTCGGAGTCGGTACCTTGGACATTGAGCCGCTCTCCAACCTATCGGTGATAAAGGATTTGGTCGTCGATTTCGATCCTTTCTTCGAGAAATTCGTGAAAATCAAGCCGCTCTTGATAAAGGCTGAAAAAGAACTGAAGACGCCCACCGAGTTCATCCAGGTGCCAAGTGATTTCAAGAGATATTGGGACAAATCCATCTGCACAAAATGCTCTCTGTGCTACTCGTCTTGTCCAGCTGAGATAGATAAGAGATTCCTTGGACCCGCAAGCTTGACTCATAACTATAGGTTCCTCGTGGATACGCGTGATGAGGGGCTGAACGACCGATTAAAAGATGCTACAGAGACCATATGGTTGTGCACTTCGTGCGACTCCTGCACGATGAGTTGTCCCAAAGATATCGACTGCGCACTGGCGTTGGATGACGAGCGAAGCCTCATAGTTGAAGAAGGCGCTCCCATGCCAAAGACTGTGAAAGACGTATTCGACAGCACATTCAAGTATCACAATCCAGTGCTCATGCCCCCAAGAAGAAGAACAGAATGGAGTGAAGGACTAGAAATCAACGAGCTCTCCACAGTCGGAAAGGCGAATGTCCTATTCTTTGTAGGCTGCCTACCATCCTACGACGAAAGGAACCAAGAAATCGCCAAATCTTTGACTCAAATCTTCGGAAAGATCAACATTGACATTGCAACCCTGGGAAAGGAGGAGTGGTGCTGCGGGGATCACATACTACGACTTGGCGAGAAGGGTCTCTTTGAGATCCTTGCTGAGCATAACATGTCTCTATTTGAACAATACGATTTTCGTAGGCTCGTGACGATATCGCCCCACTGCTACCACGCTTTTAGAAACGACAAGCCCTACACGGACCTCAAAACTGACGTCCAACACTATACCCAAATCCTCGCCGAAGCAATCAAGGATGGAAGGCTCAAATTGGCAAAGGCGATTGAGAAGAAAGTCGCCTATCATGATCCCTGCTTCCTGGGCAAACGAAGCAACATCTATGATGAGCCCAGAAACATACTGAAATCGATACCCGGTCTAGAACTCATTGAGATGAGGAGAACAAGGGAAAACAGCTTCTGCTGCGGCGGCGGAGCTGGAAGAGTTTGGACAGAGGAGGCAACCCCTGAGAATCGACCCTGCGTGGATAGGGTTAAAGAAGCTCTCGAACTTGACGTTGAGGTTATAGCCACAGCCTGCCCCTTCTGTGTAACAACTTTGGAAGATGCAGTGAAGGTCCTAGACGTAGAAGATAAGATTCTTGTGCGAGACATCTCTGAACTTGTGAAGCAAGCAATGTAAGAAAGATGCTCGTCAACGACGGGCGCGCATCTCAACCCATAACGGTTAAGCTTGACTCGAGGAGTTTCGGCATTCTAACATCTTCAGGCACGTTAGACATACATCGGGCACAGGCTTATTCTTAGGCAAGCTAGCCAGGTATCCAAAATGATGAGGACACCCCTTCGAAGTCGATTTAACTTGTTTGTTCTGCCCTGCGAGTTGCGTGGAGATTGCCCGCTCAATCTTTTCCAACATTCTCACTGTGGCATCAGTTATGTCGGACTCTTGTTCTGATTGTGCTTCATATAAGTTCAATGAAGACAGAATATGAATCTGTCATGCGCACATCTCGGCGCTTAGAACCATTTACGTTTCTTTTTCTTAATTTGTTCTTCTAATTCTTCTCCGAGCTGTTCAGCAAGTTCCTCGGCTTCTTGGGGAAGGCTCTCAGGCTCTTGGATCTCCGTCCACTCTTGAGCAGGTTCTGGTTTCTCTGTTGGTTCTTCAAATCCCTCTTCCTGAACATTTCTCTCAAAGCTCTTCTTTTTTGGTTGCATTTTCTTTTTCAAGGCTCTTCTCTTGGATTGTAGCCGTTCCACAATCGCACGTTTTGCGTTAACCTTTTCCTCTATCTCGTGAAGTGCCACTTCTTCTTCAAGTATCTTTATGCTTTCTCCCAAAGTCTTCTCCTTTTCTTCCAATGATTTTAACTCGCTTTTCAGGTCTACCTTCTTCTGTTGAAGTTGTTCAAGTCTTTCTGAAACGCTCAAGATGTTTCCACCAAGTTTCTCAGTGGCATAGTAAGATAATTATGGTTTATGAAGCCAGAAACTTTACTAGAGATACAAAGAATGTGCGCAAGACAGGATCAACTTCTGAACAAGTGCAGCTTGAAAACACGAGAAAATAATCATCCATTCACATGTGTTTGGAGCCCATTTGAATCTCATCTAAGACCTGGGTCAGGCGCGCGCACACATTCACACAAGACAAAACACATGCAAGAATCTCTCTGTAGTCTCTAAACTGAGGAAGCCAATAGTCACTTAACTCAGTTGAAACCTAAATCACCCCCTAGCAAGTTTGGCAACAATCTCTTTTACTACCCCCGCGGAAGCATCCGTTCTAACGCCTCTACTGTTGAAATGAGTCGGCGACACTCGAAACCCAGCAGCTCTAAGCTCCTTCATCACCTCAATGAGCGGTGGAATTGGTAAGTTCAACCTGTCGCACACTTTGTCAATCACATAGTACGAAACTGGCGACCCAGCCTCCTCCCTGGCTAAGGAGAACAATCTCACTATCCTCTTCTCTTGGCTTAGTTTTTTTCCAATAGCTTCCTTCCTCATCAAAGCGCAGAAACTTTCATCAAAAATCTTCCCGACAAATAGAGGCCCAGCTACAGCCAACTTGGAACCACACTCTCTGCACTCATGTTTGAAAGAAGAGAACAGTCCTTCACTCCTTTCCCTGTGTAAACAATTAAAACAATGAAGGGCGTATCCCATCGTCTGAACGCTCTTGTCAGCTTCTTTCGCACCATAATGGGCAACAGCGTAGACTCTGACATAGTGATCCGTACTGTGGCCAAAAACCACTTCAACTCCCATCGCATGCTTTGCGGCAGTCATTAACAAACAACCAGCTACGAGACGGACAGCAAGCTCGTGACAATACTCTGTTCGCAACGGTTTCCCACCATACTTCCTAATGCAAGCCTTAGGATGTACTCCGCAGAGAGGCGCCATATCTGTCGCAGTCACCGCCAGCAAGCCACCGTCACGCAGAGCCCTTACGGCAGAGTCAAGATACGTCACAGGAGGCCCAAAAGGGTCGACGTCGATAAAGTCAAAACGTTTCCGAGGCGCCGCGTAACGACTCAAGAGAAGATTCGCATCTTCATTTGCAACGCAGACACGCCTAGTCAGCTCATTCCGTTTAACATTGAACTTGGCAAGCTGAGCTGCCTCAGACTTTATATCGTTCAAAATAACCTTTCGAACATCATCGACCTCCGCTGCATACCTGATGCCTCGAACACCGCAACCTGTTAGAGGTTCGCAAGCAGAGATCTTTCTTCCTAACGTTCTTTGATACGCCCGCAACGCCAGAACCGCCACGTCTCTGTTGAACTCCATGACAGGGTTGTAGAACACAGGAGCCTTGGCCGGAGCGTATTCCCAAACCTCTTTCACAAAAGCTTCAAGCTTGGGCACAACAACACTGACCTTTCCCTCCCGTACCATTTCCGTTGGAAAACTGAAACTCAATTCTGCATCCTCAAAGGTTTATCAACCACCAATCTCGTTAATATCTTTGTTAAAATAGTTCTTGAAACGAGAAACCTCGGTGGCAGGCTTGAAACGGCTCATACTAGTGACGGGGCAACCAAACGTCGGCAAGACAAGCGTTCTGCTTCGGGCGATAAACGACCTCAAAAATAGAGGTTATAGAATCGGAGGCATGATCAGCCGTGAGGTCCGTGAAGGAGGAGTTCGCGTCGGCTTCGAAATCGCGGACTTATGCACAGGAAAGCGAGGGTGGTTGGCCCATGTAAACCAGCCTACAGGTCCCAAAGTCAGCAAGTACCGAGTCAACATAAGCGATTTGAACGCAGTTGGCGCAAGTTCCATTCTGAACGCCATGACAAATGACGATGTAATAGCAATAGACGAGATTGGACCTATGGAGCTCTTTTCGCACACCTTTAAAGACGCAGTTGTCCAAGCGGTAGAGAGCAGAAAACCGCTGCTAGGAACGATCCATTTCAGGTTGAGAAATCCTTTTATTGATACCATCAAAGCAAGAGACGACGCCGAAACCTTAGAAGTCACTTTCGAAAACAGAGAAAGACTCCACAAAGCCATTGTTGGAAAAGTTATCTCCTTTCTAGAAGCAACTAGTCATTGATCAAAACAGTTAACACAACGCAACGTTACATATGCATTGGTGAAGGGTTCGGTATATGCTCATAGCAGGAGTTGACGACGCGGGGCGTGGGTCGATAATCGGACCCCTCGTCATCGCAGGAGTTCTGCTGCACGGAAATGATCTACACACGCTCACGGAGTTAGGCGTCAAAGATTCGAAGCAGCTCTCGCCTGGGAGGCGGAGACAACTTGCTGAAGAAATCAAGAAAATTGTGCTCAAATATCACGTCGAAAGGCTTTCTCCAACTGAGATCGACAGAGTTGTAGAGACTGGTAAGAAGCTTCACAAGCTCAATCGGCTCGAGGCTCAGACTATGGCTAGAGTGATAGCGGTTCTCAAACCCGAAGTAGCCTATGTCGACGCGTCAGACGTGTTGGCTGATCGGTTTGGAACTCACATAAAGGAAAGTCTGCCCTTCGAGGTTCAAATAGCATCGGAACATAAGGCGGACATGAAGTATCCAATAGTCTCTGCAGCCTCCATCATAGCTAAAGTGGAGCGCGACAAAGCAATATGTAAGCTGAAAGAAACATACGGAGACTTCGGATGCGGCTACGCTACAGACTCGAAGACACTCGATTTCCTAGAAGCTCTAATCAGAAAGTTTGGTAACTACCCCGATTTTGTGCGCAAATCTTGGAAGCCAGCGAAACGAACGAAAAGTGAGACAACACAGACAAAGCTAACTTAGAGTTGCGAGACTAAGTCTTCTGCACACCGGATCTTTGAGAAATCCTTGTGACAAATCGATGGGATGTTATTTCCGGGAGCTTCTTCACCATCAGTTATGAAGACGGGCTGAGCGTTCACAACCTTGCAAATGCTTATAATCTCTTCGGTCCTTTGATCAATGCTGTGTTCTTTCCCGTCCGATACTCCTCCGATTATGTTTAGCTGGGTCTTCGGACATTGAGCTATAAAATCGAAGGGTGCCCTTCCAATACATGCACAACGGAAATTCATCTCGGCAAACTTCTTCAAAACTTTTTGTAGAAAAGGATGTTCGCTGATCATGCGTCTGGCTGTGGCAAAGAAACCTCTGGTTTCTAAGTAGGATTCAAAGATGTCAATGGACTGTACAACTGGGACTCCCAAAATCCACTCAAGTTTATAGGCTGCAGAGACTGAAGCTTTAGTCATCCCTTTTTCGTAACCGTAGAGGGTTCTTCGGGAGATGCCCATCATTTCCGCTAGCTTTCCAACAGATAGTCCCAGTTTTTGCCTCTTTTTTCTAATCTTGTTTCCGTCGACTGCAACGTAGTAACCTCCGGGGCCAGCCTCAACTAGGGGAAAAGTTCGGCGAAGCAGAACGTCCTCAAGCGTTTTAGGGTTCATTGCATAGGTATCATATCTTGAGTAGACGGTATCGTCCTCCAATGGTTTGCGGCGGTTTTTATCACCGATGAATAGCGGTATAGCGGAAAAATATGTAGAGATTGAATGAAGTTCCGCAGCGTCTGTACGAGAAACGTTTCCAATGTTGCCGTACGCCTTTATGAAGACAAGCTGTTCCTTCTTACGGGTTACAAAATCGAAGCAACTCGTCCTTGCAACGCACCTTTCGGAAACCTGAAAGCCAGCCTTCTTCAAGATGGACTCAGTGGCGTCTAGCATTTCCCCACGCTTCATCATCTTCCCTCCGAAATAAAACCATTCGGAGAGTCTCATATAAATTTAGCCTAACATGATTTTGGAGAGCCTTGCAGGGAAAAACAACTATGATAAGAAGATATAGTTCAAATTATTTGAAGCTTATATGTTGAGCCACGACCATAACGTGGGCCTTATCGAATGGTTCTAAAGGCACGACTTCACTGATACGAAAATTTCGATCTCTCAAAGTCTCAATTTCATGCTCGTAGACCTTAGCAGGTTCTTTTGTAACATCTATACTTCGAGCCTTCACTGCAAGCATGACCCAACCATCGGCTTCGAGAAACAGGTCGGAGTTATCCGCCAAGACCTTGGCTTGCTCTGGCTGAGCTATATCGCAGTAGACATTATCCACCTTCTCAACAAGCGACGAATATCGTTCTGGGAGCCGTGCGTCCGCCAATATTGGCGATATATTACGGCGAAACGTGCAAACCTTGTCGACCAATTCCCGGATTGCTCTATGTGCGAATTCCACACAATATACGTGTCCCCTTTCTCCAACAATGTCAGAAACGTGGCTCACTGTTGTCCCAGAGGCTGCTCCTAAATAGAGAACTTTACGACCTGGTTGTATGGGCACTGTTTGCAGTCCTTTCAAGATGGCCGCAGCTAACTTGCTTCGAGAAGGGTCCCACACTCTATATTCTTTTTTTTCATGCTTGATCAGTCGCTCGCCATACACTTTCTTCCCGGGAATAAGATTTCTTGTAGCTAATCTTTTTGATTTGCCTTCCAAAGTGGCCCAATAGATCTCTCGAAACTTTGGGTGTGGTTTAACTTTAACGACCACTTCTTGTTCTCCTGCGCGACTTGGTGGCTGGCGGGGTCTTTGAGGGGGATTCTCCATATTTTTCCTGAATTTCCTCGATTCTCTTGTTAAGGTCGGCTTTCAACTCGTCGCCTCTGTATCTGTGGCTAAAAGCGTCTGTTCGTGCAGCTATCGCTAGCTTCCCAGCTAGTGCTCGGGCTACTTTTCCCCTTTGCCAACGTTTGGCCTCATGGATAAGTGTGTGCTGAAAGACTATTCCATGTTTTGGTGGGCGTGCTCCGGTTCTAAGTGCTCTAAACAACGCTTTTTCAGCGCCTAGCACCTGAATGGTGCTCGCTGGCATTTTAGCCAGATTTTTTAGACCACCTGCAAGGGCTATGAGGCGTGCTCCTAAGAGAGGACCAGTTAAAACTCGGATGTTTGGTGCGACCTCCTCCATTGTTGAGTCCACGTACGTTTCTAGCAAGTTTCGCAGATCGTTAAGCGTCAGTATAATCTTGCCCATTGCTCGTATCTGATTTGAGTCTGTGTCTTCTACGTCGGCTCCCATGGATGCTCTTGCAGCCTCAGCAACGCTCTCAGCCTTCGCTTTAGTTAGTCCTTCTTTCTCCAAGTTATCTACAGTGAACTGCCCTCGTTTTCCCAGATTGACAATGAGGCGCGTGTAAGTTTCATGCTTGTCCATGAGCCTATCTAGTTCGGGGAAGTGAAGCCCATACCACTCCCGTATTCTGCTCATGAAAAGATTTAGGGTTTTATCTAAGTCGTCTATCGTTTGGATAGCTTGAATAACTAATAGGTCACGTTTCTCAATCGCGTCTCTAACTCGCACTTTGGTGAGTTCCATCGAAACGTTATGAGTCCATTCGCGAACTTGGTCCGGTCTCTTCACGAAACCTACTTCTATGGCGAGTTTGTCGAGATTTCTACGCAGTAATTCAGCGGCTTCCAAAGGCTTCTCCACAACCACTTCGATATCAAGTTCTTCGCTGGCTTTACGAGCTATTTCCGCGTTCTCAAACACAAAAGTGGTGTAGCCTCTTTTCCGAAGTTTCTTGATGAGAGCGGCTATCTCTTCAATAATCTCTCCTGCTTCGATTCTTCTCAGCCTTTCTGCTGTTTCTCTTACATCTTTCGGGAAGAAAACCTTATCGATGAGTTCGTTGCCTTCTTCAAAGCCCAAAATACCCATAATACACACTACGATTGCCGCTTTCACAGTGATTTCTCTCCATTATCGAACAATCTCACAGTCTTCCTAATCTTTATCTTGACTAGTAGATAGGAACTAGTCAATACCTGTTCTTGTGCGCATAAATGTGTAGCCGTTTTTCTACCCAGGAAAGATGTGCGCGCAGAGCTTGTCAGGCACAATGTTCTCGGACGCAAAGGTCGTCCCAATACACTATGTACACAGGACAGTTAAGATTAAGCCTAGGTATTGAATAACCCTTTACTGCAAAGGGAGGCTTTTTCATGGGTAATCTGCTTGTTACGGATGTTGCAGGATTGAGACTGAAGAATCCTACAATGCTGGCGGCTGGAATTCTTGGAATGTCCGGATCGTCTTTGAAAAGAGTGGCAGAAGCTGGCGCTGGCGCCGTAGTCACGAAATCGGTTGGGTTAATACCGCGTGAAGGTTATTCTGGTCCTACGGTGGTTCAAGTTGAATGTGGTCTGCTGAACGCTGTTGGGCTTCCAAATCCTGGAGTTAGCGATTTTGGTAAAGAGATAAGAGCGGTAAAGGAGACCGGCGTCCCAGTAATTGTAAGCATCTATGGTTTCTCATCCGAGGATTTCGCTAACGTAGCTGAGATTGCGGTTCAGGCGGGGGCCGATGCCTTGGAGCTGAACGTATCTTGCCCTCATGTCGAAAAGACAGGGACGGAAATTGGTCAGGATGCTCAATTGGTGGCGAAGGTTGTAGAAGAAGTGAAAGATCGGGTTGATAGGCTGGTCTTCGTGAAATTAACCCCAAACGTGACTGAGATCACCAGGGGGGCAAAGGCGGCATCGGAGACTGGCGTAGATGCCATCACCGCTATCAACACGATTAAGGCGATGACGATTGACATCGAGACAACTCGGCCAGTCTTATCGAATAGACTCGGCGGATTGTCTGGACCTGCGATAAAGCCCGTCGCGGTGAGGTGTGTTTACGAGATTTCCCGAGAAGTTGATGTTCCTGTCATTGGGTGCGGTGGGATAGTCACTTGGCGAGACGCTGTAGAGTTCATGTTGGCTGGGGCTTCCGCAGTTCAGATAGGGACAGCAGTTGCTTTCAAGGGGCTAGGGGTTTTCAAATCAATTACGAGGGGGATTAGTGCTTATATGGAAGAGAAGGGTTTGAGGAGCGTGAAGGAAATTGTTGGACTATCTCACCGATATTAATCGTTTAAGAGTCGTTAGAATTCATGAGATCGTAAGAGAGAGCCCAACAGTTAGAACTTTTTCCTTCAACGACAGGATTTGTTTAAAGGCTAAGCCGGGGCAGTTTGTTATGGTTTGGATTCCCGGTGTAGACGAGATTCCTATGAGCCTAACAACTATAGATCGAAACGGGTTGGCCTCAATAACCGTAGCTCAGGTCGGTGAAGCGACAGCTGCTTTGCATCAAAGAAAACTTGGTGACGTTCTTGGAGTACGCGGACCGTTTGGCAATGGCTTCAAACTTGTGGACGGAAATGTGATGATCGTTGGTGGAGGAACTGGATTGGCTCCCCTCGTGCCTTTGGCTGAAAATCTTGAAGGTGTTGCTGCCAACGTTACTTTTCTGGTTGGAGCCAAGACGAAGGATGAGCTTTTGTTTCTAGATCGGATCAAACAGGTGGTTTCAAAGTTTCACAGAGGAATCGTTGCTACAACTGAGGATGGAAGCTATGGATTGAAGGGAGTTGTCACGAAGCCAGCTGAAAAGATATTGGCGAAAGAAAGATTCGACATGATATATACATGTGGCAGAGAGCGGTTGATGTACAAAATGTTCCTTCTCGCAGGACGATACAATACTCCTCTTCAAGCGAGTCTGGAAAGGATCATGCGGTGCGGCATTGGTTTGTGCGGTAGTTGCGTGATAGGCGAGTTTATGGTATGTAAGGATGGACCCGTGCTGAACTATGAGCAACTACTAAAGATTAGAGATGAATTCGGTAAACTCAAGCGTGACTTCTCTGGTAGAAAAACTCCAGTTTAGAAACCAGTGATGAGCTAAAGTGAAAGTCAGCTACACGTCGTGAAACGGCAATAGAAACCCATGTTAATTCGTTGATGACCGATGCGAATACTTAAATAAATTTTGGATTGATTCACTGTGGACGTTCGTTGGAGCGTTGATCATGAGTTCGCATGCACTGAGTAAGGTGGCCGTTGCCTTAGGGGGCTTCCTGATTTTTTCGGGGATCATAATGGTGGGCTTTTTTGCCTTGGTCTTTTTCGATATCGTTGAAGTCGGTGTGTTGGAGAGTGATGGATATAGAATGCTCTCTTTGGGAGTTTTGTTGATGATTGGCATACTTGACCTAGTATCAGGAGTCATACTTAGAGGCGGATGATCTATGATGGAACCTAGGAGAATCCTTGCAGCAATCGTCGGCGTAGCACAGAGTGCGATAGGCGTGTTAGCAGCCGTGTTCGTGTGTATCATCTATTTCAACCTTCTGAGTGTTCAGTCCATAGTAAATCTCCCTACGGAGCTTCGCCCTCTCGGTCTTCTGGTTCTTGCCGTGTTCAGCTTCTTCTCGATCATAAGTGGAGTTTTCCTTGCTCTTGAAGGACTAGGTCACCATTGACTGAAGGAGGCCAACACTTAGTTGAAATCGAAAAGAGAACTTGGGCTCTTCGGGGCAACAATGTCAGCGTTAAGCGGTGCCATAGGATTTGAGATTTTTGCACTGACAGACTATGCTTATTTCGACTTGGCAGGGTCAGGCCTAACGTTGGCACTCTTGCTTGGCGGGATGATAAACTTGCTAATAATACTCAGTTACTGCGAACTCTCCGCAACCATCCCTGAAGTGGGCGGCGAATATACGTACACAAAGGTTGCTTATGGAGGTATTGTAGCTTTCATATCCGGTTGCCTAAGATGGTTTGCGAGCGTTTTCGGTGCTGCGTTGGCAGCATTAGCCTTTGCTCAACAATTTTCGTATCTTTTTCTCAGAGTTGTTCCTTCGGTTCATGACATTATTTCAACGCAACTGCCATTAGTTGCCATGATAGCGGTCATCATCTTGGCAGTGTTAGACATCAGACGTACAAGAAAGGCTGGAACTATGATGGTTGTTGCTTTCTTGGCCATATTCGCCATTTTTGTCGCTGGTGGATGGTGGCGTGGCCTGGCCCCACCAGAAGTGCTTCCACAACTCACGCATGAAGGTTTGCCAAGCGTCTTTGCAGCTACTGCATACACGTT
>JABAOH010037825.1_pt3 | contig 16779 bp, 12 predicted proteins | sample 7062181 | NCBI WGS metagenome assembly JABAOH01 (sample SAMN14538630, study PRJNA623070) | marine sediment metagenome | biome: marine biome [ENVO:00000428]; feature: marine pelagic biome [ENVO:01000023]; material: deep marine sediment [ENVO:00002113]; isolation source: pool of 5 deep marine...
AATCGGCTGGTATGGCTAGGTACATGAATCGTGTTATGAGGGGCGTTTTCGTACCGGAGGAGACGATTGCAAAACTCTTGAAAGCCCCGGACAGGCTCAAGGCTAGCACCGAGATTGCCTCTAATCTCATCAAAGAAATGAAGAACCTCTGCCGGGGGCTTTACATTATTCCCATTGGGTGGGAAAGGCGAGTGGCCGCTATTTTAGACGCAGCGGGCCTTTGACGGTTTTTCTTCATGCCCAAGGGAAGGAAATAAAAGGAAATGGGCAGAAAAGATTCTGTAGATCAGCACGGTCGGAAGAACAAAGAGGATATTCCTTTTAGGATGATCGCCGAGCTGGGCAATGACGGAATTCTCGTCTGCGACGGGAAGGACGAAATCGTGTTCGCCAACCGAGTGGCGGAAGAAGTTACTGGCTACCCTCGAAATAAGTTGCTGGGCAAGGCGCTGGGGACCCTTTTGGGGGAGAAAAACAGGGCTTTACTTCAGGATATCCAAATCGACAAACACAAGTTCGGTCAGAAACTTTGCGCTGAAATGCAAATTGTCACGGCTTCGGGAGATACCAGAGAGGCCGAGGTCTGCATCGCTTCGGCAAAAACCAACGGGAGAGGGAAGACCTATGTCTACGTGAGAGATATTACCGAGCGAAGGCGATTCGAGAGGAAGATCAAGGAATCAGAAGAGAGATACAGGAACCTCTTCGAACGCGTGCAACACGGCATCTTCATTAGTACCAAGAAGGGAAGATTCTTGGATTGCAACCCGGCATTGCTGGAGATGCTGGGGTATAGTAGCAAGGAGGAATTCCTGAAGATCGACATCGCAAGGGACCTCTATGTCAACCCGGAGGATCGAAGGATCTTCCAAAGTTTGGTGGAGAGAAATGGCTTCGTTAAGGATCTGGAGGTGGAATTCAAGCGAAGGGACGGACAAAAGATCACCATCCTCCTTACGGCCCACCCCATTCAAAACGAGACGGGGGAGATCATCGGCTATCAGGGTGTGAACATCGACATCACCCAACGGAAGGAGATGGAGAGAAGGGTCCAGCAGGTGGCAAAGAAGTTCCAGAAGATCTCGGAGATGGGTGAGAACGGGATTATCGTGATCGATGAGGGGAATCGAATTATATTTGCCAATTCCATGGCATTGGAGCTGACTGGCTACTCGAACAAAGAGCTTTTGGGGATGAAATTCACCAAACTCCTGAATGCAAGGGACAGGAAGTTCTTGGCGGAAATGCATGATCAGGTTGGGTTGGACGAGAGCAAGCGGGTCTGCACGGAGATGGATATCCTTACGGCTGATGGGAGAACTAAGGAGGCCGAGGTTTGCGTCACTATTGCCCGGCCCCAAGCGGAGACGATGAACACCTATGTCTACCTGCAGGATATCACTGAACGAAAGAAGATGGTGAACGAAATCCGCACGAGTNNTTATTGCCGCCGACATGAAAGGAAACATCATCATATTTAACAAGGCCGCTGAGGAGCTCTTGGGGTACAAAGCGGAAGAGGTGATGGGGAAGGTCAACATCATTAACCTCTATCCTCCTGGGGGGGCCAAGGATATCATGAGAAAATTGAGAAGCGAGGAGTATGGGGGGATAGGGAAGCTCACCTTCCAACAGGTTACCCTCGTCAGCAAGTCTGGCGAACACATCCCCATCCAGTTGTCCGCCTCATTGGTTTTTGATGAGCAGGGTGGAGAGCTCTCAAGCGTAGGGTTTTTCACGGATCTGCGGCCCAGAATCGAGATGGAGAAGCAGCTGGAAGAAACCCATCTCCAATTGGTTAACTCGGAAAAGATGGCCTCTTTAGGCAAGCTGGCCGCCGGCATTGCTCATGAAATCAACAACCCATTGGGAGGCATTCTCATATACTCTAGCCTGCTGACGGAGACGCTGAAGGTGAGTGATCCGAGGACTCAGGATCTGGCAAAGATCGTCCAGGAGGCCACCCGATGCAAGGATATCGTCAAGAGTCTGCTGGAATTTTCCCGGCAAACAGATCCCAAGATGGAACCCGCCGATATCAACAAGGCCATTACCGATGGCCTCTTCTTCCTGGAGAACCAAGCCCTCTTTCATAATATCGAGATAGTCAAAAACCTGGCACCCTTCCTTCCGACTGTTCGGGGTAATGCGGGTCAGCTCAAGCAGGTGTTTATGAACATTATTGTAAATGCGGCCGAGGCGATGCACGGAAGCGGTACCCTCACCATTACAACGGGTCTGTCAAAAGACCAGAAGGGGACCTGGGTCGAATTTACCGATACGGGAGAGGGTATCCCTCGGGAAAACCTCTCGAGGATATTCGACCCCTTCTTCACAACAAAAGAAGTGGGAAGGGGGACTGGTCTGGGTCTGAGTACATCTTATGGAATTATCGAAGGACACAGGGGTCGGATCGATGTCAAGAGCGAGGTCGGGAGAGGAACCACCTTTAGAATAGAGCTACCGGTACAGGTAGAGGACGTTCTATCTCTCTAAAGGAGAATCAAAGAGATGGAGGATGTAGAGCGAGAAATGGGAATTAAGTCGATCAGGATGGGAGGGGATTCGACCACTACGGACCCCTCGTTTTACGACCGGGTGGCCCACGAAAGCGGGCAGAAACCTTTGGCCTGTTATCAATGTCAGAAGTGCTCGGCTGGGTGTCCCGTTGCCTATGCAATGGATATCCTTCCCAACCAAGTTATTCGCATGGTTCAATTCGGCCTCCGGGAAAAGGTCCTCTCTTCTCACACCATCTGGATATGTGCATCCTGCTACACGTGCAGCGTTCGATGCCCCAATGACATCGACATCGCCAAGATCATGGATGTCCTCAGGCGCATGGCCCTGAGGTCCGGGGCTGAGCTTGCAGAGAGGGATATCCCTATCTTCCATTCGGTCTTCCTCAGTTCCATTAAGTCGAAAGGACGAATCCACGAACTGGGATTGATATGGCAGTATAAAGCTAAAACCAGGGATTTTATGAAGGATGCGGCCCTGGGCTGGAAGATGTTCAGAAAGGGGAAAATCAAGCTCTTTCCCTCCAAATTTGGTGGAGGAAAGGAGATAAGGGATATTTTCGCGCGATTTGAAAGGGAGAAGTGAGGTGAGGGAGCTCTCATACTATCCAGGCTGCTCCTTGGATGGCACCGCTCGAGAGTACGATGAATCGATTCGAGGTGTCTGCGAGATTTTGGAAATTCACCTCCATGAGCTGGAGGATTGGACGTGTTGTGGGGCGAGTTCAGCCCATTGCACCGATGAGTACCTCGCTGTCGAATTGGCGGCACGGAACCTCGCTATAGCCGAAAAGTGGGACAAGGAGTTGCTCGTTCCCTGTGTCGCTTGCTACAGTCGGTTCAAGGCGGCGGAAAAAGAGATTCGGGAGCATCCGGAGGAATGGAAAACCCCATACCGGGGTAAGGTTCGAATCCGATATGCCCTGGACTTCTTCTCTCGGGATTCAATTCTAGATAGGGTAAGGGAGAAAGTGGTTAATCTCTTATCCGGGCTTAAGGTGGTTTGCTATTATGGGTGTCTTAGCGTTCGGCCTCCGGATATCACCGCGGTGAGGGACTACGAAGACCCGCAACATATGGACCGGTTGATGGACCTGTTGGGGGCGAAGCCTCTTCCGTGGTCTTACAAGACTGACTGTTGTGGGGCGAGCCTGGTTATGACCCGGACCGATATCGTAAGGAGGCTTTCCCACGGTTTGTTGGAGATGGCTAAGGAGGCGGAGGCAGATTGTTTGGTGACGGCGTGTACTATGTGCCAGATCAACTTGGATACCCGGCAGGAGGAGATCGGTAGAGAACTCGGCCAAAAATACGACCTTCCCATCTTCTATTTTACCGAACTAATGGGTTTGGCGATGGGGCACCGGGACGTTATGAAATGGCTGGGGCGTCATTTCACCGATCCTGTGAAGCTTCTCAATTCAAAAGGGTTGATCGGATGATTTCGGGCTTCAAGGGTGTAGGAGGATGGGACGTTGATGAGGGTGAGTGCTGTGGGCGCAATCTCATCCCCTAACTCCAAAGACGAACCAGTGGGCGCGGTCCTCGTTGTCGGGGGAGGAATTGCCGGTATCCAGGCGTCCCTTGATTTGGCGGAGTCGGGGTACTACGTCTACCTGGTGGAGTCCTCTCCGGCCATCGGCGGGGTGATGGCCCAACTGGATAAGACCTTTCCCACCAATGACTGCTCCATGTGTATCCTCTCTCCAAAGCTAGTCGAGTGTGGACGACACCTGAACATCGAAACCCTCACCTACTCGGAGGTGGTGGATGTCCAAGGGGAGCCGGGCCATTTTCTGGCGACTATCAGGAGGAAACCGCGGTACGTAGATCCAGCGAAATGTACGGGATGTGGCGAATGTCCGGATGTCTGCCCCGTGGGTATTACCAGTGAGTTCGATGAAGGCCTGGTTGACAGAAAGGCCATTTATCGCCCCTACGCCCAGGCGTTTCCCAATATCTTTACCATCGACAAGAGAGGACGGCCTCCCTGTGTGATGGCTTGCCCGGCCAGGGTCAATGTCCAGGGCTATGTTGCCCTCATCTCCCAGGGGAAATACCAAGAGGCTCTTCAACTCATCGATGAAAACCTACCCCTTCCTGGCATACTCGGGAGGATATGTCCTCACCCCTGCGAAACGGAATGCAACCGGACTTCCGTGGACGAGCCCATCGCGATCTGTGATCTCAAGCGGTTTGTCGCGGATCAAGCCGTGAGGAACCCCCCCATGAAGAAGGAGGAGAGGTCAGAAAGGGTGGCCATTATCGGCTCCGGACCGGCTGGATTAAGTGCTGCCTATTACTTATCCCTTGAGGGATATCAGATAACGATCTTCGAAAAACTTCTAACCCTTGGGGGGATGTTGCGCACAGGTATTCCTGAATACCGCCTTCCCCGGGATGTGCTCGATGGGGAAATCGAGTTTATACAAGACCGTGGTATCCAAATTAAGACGAACACCTCAGTTGGAAAAGACATACTCGTAGAGGACCTCTTCTCTCAGGGGTTCAAGGCTATCTTCATAGCGACCGGGGCGTATAAGGATCTTCGGTTGAACATCCCCGGCGAGGATGCCCGTGGAGTAATTCCTGGAGTGGTTTTTCTTGGGAGGGTTAATTCGGGTCAAGGTGTCCAGGTAGGGGAGAGGACAGCGGTCATTGGGGGCGGTAATGTGGCCATCGACGCAGCCAGGTCGGCCCTGAGAGTTGGCTCCAAGGAGGTGACCATCCTTTACAGGAGGTCCCGAGAGGAGATACCCGCCAACCAGGACGAGATTGATGAAGCCCTCTCGGAGGGGATTGAGATCCAGTATCTCGCGGCTCCCATCGAGCTTATTCCCAGAGGTCAGAAAGGCATGGAGGTACGCTGCCTGCGGATGCGACTGGGTGAACCCGACGAAACGGGAAGGAGAAGGCCTGTCCCCATTGAGGGGTCAGAATTTTCCATCGAAGTCGATACGGTTATCCCCGCCATTGGTCAGGCTCCCGATCTATCCTTTATCTCCCCGGAGATGGGAATAGAGTTGACCAAAGGGGGAACCTTGCAGGTGGACTCCATAACCCTTCAGACCGCACGGGAAGGGATCTTTGCGGGCGGTGATGCCGTCACAGGGCCGGGCTACGCTGTTGAAGCGGTCGGGGCGGGGAAGGAGGCGGCAATCTCGATCCATCGGTATCTCAACGGGCAAGACCTAAGAGAGGGCCGTGAACCACCTCCATGGCAAAGGGCAAATGTGGACGATCTCCTGGCCAAGGCCCAAAAGATTCCCCGAGAGAAGGCAACACTTCTCTCTCCCGCAGAGAGGAGGGATAGTTTCCAAGAGGTGAGACTGCCTCTTACCGAAGAGGATGCTCTGCGGGAGGCCCAACGTTGCCTCAATTGTGGGCTCTGTTCGGAATGCCTTCAGTGTGTTTCAGTATGTAAAGCGGAGGCAATTGTTCACGATATGAATGAGGAGATCTTCGATATCAAGGTGGGATCGGTGATCCTGTGCCCGGGCTTTGATGAATTCGATACCACAGGGCTGGATAGTTATGGATATGGTCGATATCCCAACGTGATCACCAGCATCCAATTTGAGCGTATCCTGAGCGCTTCAGGTCCCTATCAGGGAGCTCTTCTCAGGCCCTCCGATGGAACCTCGCCCCGGAAGATTGCCTGGATTCAGTGTGCGGGATCCAGGGACATGACTGGAGAGAACGGAAACGAATACTGTTCCTCCGTCTGCTGTATGTACGCCATCAAAGAGGCGATTATCGCCAAGGAACATCAAAGAGAGGTAGAACCCACTATCTTCTACATGGACATCCGCTGTCAGGGAAAGGATTTTGATAGGTATTTCGAGAGGGCAAAAAGGGAGCATGGAGTCCGGTTCGTCCGATGTATGATCTCACGGGTTGCCGAGAAACCCAGGTCCAAGAGCTTGGCCATCTCCTACATCGACGAGAACAAGCAAGTCGTGGAGGAGGAATTCGATCTAGTCGTTTTGTCCGTGGGGTTGACCCCGCCCAAGGGTGTTAAGGACCTTGCAGAGCGATTGGGGTTGGAGTCCGATGCTTATGGGTTCTGTAAGACGCATGAGTTCTCGCCCCTTGGCACCTCGAGGCCGGGGATCTACGTCTGTGGTGCCTTTCAGGGTCCAAAGGATATTCCGGAGACGGTGGCCCAGGCTAGTGGAGCGGCTTCAAGCGCCTCATCTTCCCTAGCCTCAGTGAGGGGGACGCTGTTAAGGAAAAAGGAATATCCCCCCGAGAGGGATGTTTCGGGGGAGGAGCCCCACATTGGGGTCTTCGTCTGCCATTGTGGGATCAACATTGGTGGCGTAGTCGATGTCCCTCAGGTAAAGGAATTCGCCAAGGAACTGAAAGATGTTGTCTACGTGGAGGAAAACCTCTACTCCTGCTCTCAGGATACCCAGGAGAAGATCAAAAAGGCGGTGGAGGAGCACCATTTGAACCGCGTCGTGGTGGCCTCCTGCTCTCCCCGCACCCACGAACCGTTGTTCCAGGAGACTATTCGAGAGATAGGACTCAATAAATATCTCTTCGAGATGTCCAATATCCGGGATCAATGCTCTTGGGTTCATATGGATCAGCCTGAAGAGGCCACGGAGAAGGCCAAGGAGTTGGTTCAGATGGCGACTGCCAAGGCCCGCCTCTCCCGACCCCTGGAGGAGCCCGTGGCAGAGGTCGTTGCGAAGGGGCTCGTCATCGGAGGAGGACTGGCGGGCATGACCAGTGCCCTGGAGCTGGCCCATCAGGGATTTGACTGCTACCTCATCGAGAAGGGTTCAGAGCTCGGGGGGAACCTGAGGAATGTGTACGATACGGTGGAAGGGAATGACGTCCAGCAGTTGCTTCAAAAGACGGTCGAGGATGTGGTAAATCATCCGCGCATCCACGTCTTCACCAACACGGAGGTGACCGAGTTCTCGGGGTACGTGGGGAACTTCAAGACTAAGATTCTGATTCGTGATGAAACCGAAGAGGAACTCGAACAGGGGACAGTGATCGTGGCCACGGGAGCAGAAGAGCTCAGGCCCTCCGAATATCTGTACGGGGAGGACGAGCGGATCATGACCCAACGGGAATTTGGGGAAAAGATCGCCCGTGGGGAAGGTTTCCTTTCCGAAGCCAAAACCATCGTCATGATTCAATGCGTAGGGTCGAGAACCGAGGAAAGCCCAAATTGTAGCCGAATCTGCTGCAGTCTGGCCATCAAGAACGCCTTGAAGATCAAGGAGAGAAATCCTCAAGCGGAGGTCTATATCTTCTATCGGGATATTCGAACCTATGGCCTTATGGAGAAATACTACACCGAGGCTCGGAATGCGGGGGTCACCTTCATACCCTATGATCCCCAGGATAAGCCCCAGGTCGGCATTGAGACGGGCTCCATTAACCTGCTCTTCACGGAATCAGTCACCAATGAGCGGATGGCGCTCAGCCCCGATTGGCTCGTATTGTCGGCCGGCATTACCCCCCGGAGGAATGAGGAGTTGGCAAAGCTCCTGAAGGTTCCTCTCACCGAGGACGGATTCTTTTTGGAAGCCCATATGAAGCTCAGGCCCGTGGATTTCGCCACCGATGGGATCTTTTTGGCGGGTATGGCTCATTTTCCCAAGTTGATCACTGAGTCCATCTCTCAAGCGAAGGCAGCTGCGGCGAGGGCCGCTACGTTGCTCTCCAAGGGATATGTCAGTGTGCTGCCCATTATCTCATCGGTTGATGAGGCCAAATGCATCGGCTGTGGCCTCTGCGAGTCGCTCTGTGCATACAGCGCCATTCAGGTCGGGGAAACCGACCATGGGGATAAGGCCGAGACCATTGCCGCTTCGTGCAAGGGATGCGGTGTTTGCAGTGCCAGCTGTCCGCAAAAGGCGATTACCATGAAACACTTCTCTGACGAGGAACTGATCGCCCAGATCGAAGCCCTTGTGCCGGTCCATAAGAGGGCTGGGAAAGGTTGAGGAACGTGACCTCGAACTTGCAGAAGGCGGAACAACCTGCACAGGGGATGCATCAGGACGGCTTTCAGCCGAAAATTCTTGCCTTCCTCTGTAACTGGTGTGCATATGCTGGGGCAGACCTGGCTGGTATATCTAGATTTCAATATCCTCCTAGCATTCGAGTCGTCCGTGTGATGTGCTCGGGAAGGGTTGATCCCATCTTTATCCCCGAGGGACTGCTCTCAGGTTTTGATGGTGTTATGGTGTTGGGATGTCATCCGGGGGATTGTCATTACCTGATAGGAAATATCCAAGCGGAGAAGAAGATGCGCCTCACGAGAGAGGCTTTGGAGATGGCCGGGGTGGAGAGCAGCAGGTTCATGTTGGATTGGGTTTCGGCAGGGGAGGGGCAACGGTTTGCTGAAGCGGTAAGGGATTTCACCGAGGCCCTGAGGGACTTGGGGCCGTTAGAACTGGAGGAAACCCTGAGGCTCAGACTCCTCGCGGTGAAGTGCGCACTCGAGGGAGAGAAGGTCAGATGGCTGGTGGGAAAGGAAGAGGCCCTTGTTGAAGGCGAGAATGTCTATGGGGAAACCGTGAAACCGGAGCAATTGCGTCGACTGATGGAGTCCACCCTTCGGGATGAATACATCAAGAACCGCATCATACTGCTTGTCGAGAGGAAATCCCTCTCCGCTGGTGAGATCGGATCGATCCTGAGTCTCACGGTGAAGGAGGTATTGCCCTTTCTCGTTGACCTCATCGGGGAAGGGAGGATAGCCGTACATGAGGGGGAGGGGAAAGTTCCCACATACGTGCGGAGTGGATGAAACCTATGGAAGCGTTAGAAAAGGACAGCGGAAAGGTCGGGGCAGTACTGGTGGTAGGGGGCGGAATTGGGGGAATGCAGGCATNNGTTTATCTCATTGATGACTCTCCCACTATCGGCGGATATATGGCCCAACTAGATAAGACCTTTCCTACCAACGATTGCTCCATGTGCATCATGTCCCCCAAGCTGGTGGAGTGTGGAAGGCATATTAATATTCGAGTTATCTCCAATTCAGAGGTGGAGTCCGTGGAGGGGGAACCAGGGAACTTCAGGGTCACCGTCACCAGAAGGCCTCGATACATTGATGAGGAGAAGTGTACCGGATGTGCCGAGTGCAGCAAGCACTGCCCCGTCAGCGTCATCGATACGTATAACGAAGGGATGAGCCGGAGGTCCGCCATTTACATTAAATACCCTCAAGCCGTTCCCAAGGTCTTTGCCGTCGATCGGGAACAGTGTATCGGGTGCGGCCTCTGTGAGAAGGTTTGTTTGGCCAAGGCCCTGAATTATAGCGACCAGGAAAAAATGGAGACCATAGAGGTCGGCAGCATTATCCTCTCTCCGGGNNGCGACCAGGAGAAGACAGAGGCTATAGAGGTCGGCAGCATTATCCTCTCTCCGGGGTATGAAGTCTTCGATGCCGCAAAGAAGCCGGAGTTTGGATATGGTGTCTTTGACAATGTAATCACCAGTATTGAGCTCGAAAGGTTGCTCAGCGCTTCAGGTCCGTACAGGGGCCACCTCTTGAGGCCCTCCGATGGAACCGTGCCGGAGAAGATCGCCTTCATTCAGTGTGTTGGGTCGAGGGATGCCACATGCGGCAACGACTACTGTTCCTCCATTTGCTGCATGTATGCCACCAAGGAAGCCATCATCGCCAAGGAACACGCGGGTTTTATAAAACCCACCATCTTCTATATGGACGTGAGGGCTTATGGGAAGGGCTTCGACGTCTATTACGAAAGGGCGAAGGATGAGTACGGCGTTCGGTTTATCCGTTGCATGGTCTCCCGGATAAGGGAGCGCTTCAGGTCGAAGGATTTGGTCATCACCTACATCGACGAGGGGGGAGAGATCAGGGAGGAAGAGTTCAATCTGGTGGTGTTGTCCGTGGGCATGGTTCCATCCAGAAACGTGGTCGAATTAGCCCAAAGGATAGGGGTGGAGGTTGATCGATACGGGTTTTGTGCGACGAATGCCCTCGCCCCTCTCTCCACTTCCAAGCCAGGGATTTATGCCTGCGGTGCCTTTCAGGGTCCAAAGGATATTCCGGAGACGGTAGCCCAGGCCAGTGGGGCTGTGGCCTGCGCTTCGGGGCATATATCGGAGGCTAGGGGTACCCTAACGATTAAGAAGGAGTACCCGGAGGAGTTGGACGTCCGAGATGGGGAGCCCCGTATCGGCGTCTTCGTCTGTCATTGTGGGATCAACATCGGCGGCTTCGTAAATGTCCTCGAAGTGATGGAGTATGCGCGTTCCCTTCCGAACGTGGTGTTTGCCGACCAGAACCTGTATACGTGTTCTCAGGATACCCAGGAGACAATTAAGGGAGCCATCGAGGAGCATAGACTAAACCGGGTCGTCGTTGCCTCCTGTTCGCCGCGGACCCATGAGCCGTTGTTTCAAGAGACCATACGGGAAGCCCAATTGAACAAATTCCTCTTCGAGATGGCCAATATTCGGGACCAATGCTCCTGGGTCCACATGCGCGACAAAACGGCTGCTACAGAGAAAGCTAAGGACCTGGTTCGCATGGCGGTGGCCAGAGCTCGATTCATAGAACCCTTGGCCGAGCAATCCCTGGAGGTTATCCAGAAGGGGTTGGTCATCGGTGGAGGGATAGCGGGAATGACGGCCGCCCTTAAGCTGGCCGAACAGAGCTTCGAGGTATACTTGGTTGAAAGGGAGGCCGAGCTGGGGGGAAATCTGAGGAATATCTTCTTTACCCTTGAAGGAGAAGATGTGCAGGCGTTTTTGAGGGAAACTATTTCACGGGTTCGTGAGAATCCATTGATCCACGTGATCACCAATTCCCTAGTGGTGGACTTCAGCGGATCCCAGGGGAATTTCTCCACGGGCTTGATAATCGCTCCGGGTATGACATACCGGAAGATCGAGCACGGCGCCGTCATCGTCGCCACAGGAGCCGAGGAAGCCAAGCCCCGGGAGTATTTGTATGGGCAAGATCCAAGGGTCATGACTCAAATGGAATTTGAAGAACTGATGGTTAAGAGGCCCGAAGAGCTCGCTGAAAAGAGGCAGGTGGTGATGATTCAGTGCGTGGGCTCGAGAGATGAGGAACGGCCCTATTGTAGCCGAACCTGCTGCAGCACAGCCATCAAAAATGGACTTAAATTGAAGGAGATCAATCCCCAGGCTGAACTCTCCATAGTCTATCGGGATATGCGAACTTACGGCCTCTTGGAGGAACATTATGCTAGGGCAAGGTCAAATGGAATTCGATTCTTCCACTATGAGCCGGAGAATAAGCCCGAGGTTCGAATCGATAGAGATTCACTCGTGGTCTGCTTCGTGGATCCAATTCTCAAGGACAAGATGGAGATCAGTCCAGATTTCGTCGTATTAAGCTCGGCTGCTGTTCCGAGGGAGAACGAGGAATTGGCCAAATTACTCAAGATCCAGAGGACAGCGGAGGATTTCTTCCTGGAAGCCCACATGAAACTCAGGCCTGTAGATTTGGCTTCTGAAGGAATGTACGTCTGCGGGTCTGCCCACGCCCCGAAGCTCATTAGCGAAACCATTTCGCAGGCAAATGCAGCGGCTGCAAGGGCCTCAACGTTGCTCTCCAAGGAGATGATTACGGTAAGCGGCGTCGTGGCCCGGGTTGAAGGAGAGAAGTGTGCAGCTTGTCTAACGTGTGTTCGGATTTGTCCCTACGAGGTTCCGATAATCAACGCCAAAGGAGAGGCTGAAATCGAGGTGGCCAAGTGTCATGGATGCGGTTGTTGTGCTGCGGAATGTCCGGCAAAGGCGATACAGTTGGAACACTACCGCGATGATCAGATCCTGGCCAAATGCGAGGCTTTCGCATTTGAAGAGGTGCTGCGATGAATGGGTTTGAGCCGAGTATCCTGGCCTTTTGTTGCGAACACTGAGCATATTCAGCGGCGGACCTGGCAGGTTCGATGCGTTTAGACTATCCCACTAACATCAAAGTGGTTAAGGTCCCTTGCACAGGGAAAGTGGATCTCTTGCATATCTTGAAGGCCTTTGAAAGCGGTGTGGACGGCGTCTACATGGCGGGATGTTTGGAGGGAGAGTGTCACTTCCTGACAGGAAACCTCAGGGCAAAAAAGAGGGTAATGTATGCCAGAGAACTCCTTGAGGAGGTAGGAATCCGGGGGGAGAGGGTTGAGATGTATAATCTTTCCGCCGCTGAGGGAGGACGGTTTGCTCAAATCGCGAGGGAAATGACGGAGCGTATCAGAAACCTTGGTCCTTCCCCCATCAGGACAAAGCAGGGAAGGGAGTTGAAAGAAGGGGATGAAGGAGAGGAGGAAAGTAAGGCGCAAGGGGGATAAGGGAAATCCGGTTTCCGCCCTCGATGCCCCATTCTCTCCCTCGGGAAAGAGGCGTGAGTGATGATCGTTGCCAATCGGAAGCCACTGAATGAAATCGAAGAGATGATTAAGGACTATCATAAGATCATCCTCGTTGGGTGCAACGAATGTGTCACCGTCTGTGCTGTTGGCGGAGAGAAGGAGGTGGGGATCCTCGCTTCGGAGCTGAGGCTCTCTCGGAAGAAAGATGGCAACGAAATCGAGATCAAAGAGGTGGTTTTAGAGAGGCAGTGCGACCACGAATATATCGAACAACTTCGGCCCTTTGTGGACGAATACGATGCCATCTTGTCCATGGCTTGTGGAGCAGGAATCCAATTTGTAGCCGAGAAGTATCGGGGAAAGCCAGTTCTTCCCCTTGTGAATACGACCTTTTTGGGTGTAACGGAAGAGCAGGGCGTCTGGACCGAGAGGTGTCAGGGGTGCGGCAATTGTGTCTTGGATCAAACGGGAGGCATCTGTCCCATCGCCCGGTGTTCCAAGAGCCTGCTCAATGGACCGTGCGGCGGCTCCACCAATGGAAAGTGCGAGATCGATAAGGAGATCGACTGTGGCTGGCAGCTCATTATCGATCGGCTTAAAGAGCTGAATCAGCTGGACAGATATGAGGAGATCACCCCCGTAAAGGATTGGTCAACGAGCCGAGATGGTGGACCACGGAAGCGGGTCAGGGAGGATCTGAAGTTGTGACGAGCGACAGCCGTTTGGAGAGGGTTCTGGGGGGAGGGGAGTTTGCCGTTACGTCTGAGTGCGGTCCTCCCAGGGGAGCCGATTCCGAGGTTATCAGGAGGAAAGGGGAACTTTTGAAGGGCTACGTGGATGCGGTGAACGTCACGGATAATCAGACTTCAGTAGTTCGGATGTCCAGTGTCGCCTCGTGTATCCTCTTGAAGGAGATGGGTTTTGAACCCATCCTCCAGATGGTCTGTCGGGATCGAAACCGCATCGCGCTCCAGAGCGATATCCTGGGTGCGGCGGCCCTGGGGATTAATAATATCCTATGCCTCTCCGGCGACCATCAGAGATTCGGCGACCATTCACGTGCCAAGAACGTCTTCGACATAGACTCAATCCAATTGATCCAGACAATCAAATGGATGTGCGATGAAGGGAAGTTCCTGAGTGGAGAGGAGTTAAAGGGCGTCCCAAAACTCTTCATCGGTGCGGCGGCCAATCCCTTTGCAGACCCCTTCGAAATTCGCGTGCCGAGATTGGCCAAGAAGGTGACCGCTGGAGTCCAATTCATCCAGACCCAGTGCATTTATAACCTAGATAAATTCGAACAGTGGATGGCGATGGTGAGGGATCGGGGGCTCCACGAAAGGGTACACATCCTGGCCGGAGTTACACCCTTCAAATCCGTCGGGATGGCCAGGTACATGAAGAATATGGTTCCCGGTATGGATGTCCCCGATGAGTTGATCGAAAGGCTGAAGGGGGTGGACAAGGAGAACCAGGCTGAGGAGGGGATTAAAATCTGTGTGGAGTCCATTCAGACGCTGAAGAACGTTGAGGGTGTCCACGGGGTCCACATCATGGCCATCGAATGGGAAGAGAAGGTTCCGGAAATCGTCAAACGGGCGAATCTCCATCCGAGGCCATCGGCTTAGAGAGCGTGCCTGGTCTTCGTGGATCATGGCGCCATTTCACTCGTCAGAGAGCTAAACAGAGAAGGGAGGAAGTGGACATGTCAAAGATCTTAATCGTTGACGATGATCCCGATTTGGTCGAGGCTGTTACGATGATACTGGAAAGTAAGGACTACGACGTCGTCGCCGCTTACGGCGGATTCGAGGGGCTTGAGAAGGCGAAGACCGAGAAGCCGGACCTGATTGTCCTGGACGTTATGATGCCTGATAAGGACGGATATGCCGTTTGTAAGGAGTTGAAGGCCGATCCGAAATACAGAGAGATCCCTATTCTGCTCCTTACTGCAGTGGTCTCTCAAATTCCCAAGTCGTCCCGCTGGACGCATCAGATGGGTCTGGAAACGGAGGCAGAAGACTACATCGATAAGCCCGTCGAGCCAGCTGAGTTGGTGAAGCGGATCGAGGTTCTGTTGAGCCGAGGCGCCTAAAGAGAGTTGCCTCGCTAGGGGAGAGAAATGGCCACTAGTGCACGAATTTTGGTGGTCGACGATGAACAGATCATGCGGGACGGTTGCACCCGAATCCTCTGCAAAGAGGACTGGGAGGTGGTGACGGCGGAGGACGGTGGGGCAGGTCTTGAGGCCATCAAAGAGGGCGATGGTTTCGATCTTGTGCTCTTGGATGTCATGATGCCCGGCATCAGCGGGATGGATGTATTGGAGGCTGTGCAACGGATCGATGCAAATCTCCTGGTCATTGTCATTACGGGTTATGCCACGGTTGAATTGGCCGTCGAGGCCATGAAGAAAGGGGCCTATGATTTCATCCCCAAGCCCTTCACCCCGGACCAACTTCGAATCGTGGTCCAAAGGGCCTTGGAAAAGAGGGCCCTGCAGAGGGAGATGGAGGTCCTGAAGTTCGAGAGGGATAAGAGCTTACGGGATGTCGCCACAGAAAAAAGCAGGATTGGAACGATCATCAACTGCATGGGAGATGGGGTTTTGGTATGTGACCGTGATAGCTGTGTAGTTTTGACCAATCCGGCGGCCGGGCGCATGTTGGGCATACAGGAATCCTCATTGATCGGGAGGTCATTGTCCAAATGCAACATCGACGGGACATTAACTGAAACCATAACGGAGAGCTTGAGATCCACCGACACTGCTTTCGTCACGGTTTCCCAAGAACTATGCCCTACTGACTCGCCCCTTACCTACCTGAGGGCTCACACTGCTCCGGTAAAGAACGATTTGGGGGAAACCTTGGGAGCAGTGACTGTGTTGCAGGATATTACGGGCTTGAAGGAATTGGACAGGATGAAGTCGGATTTCGTGGCCATGGTATCCCACGAGCTGAGATCACCGGTGACTTCGATCCAGCAGCAGTTTTCAGTCATGCTCGAAGGCCTTTCAGGGGACTTAACTGAGAGGCAGATGAGGATGTTAACACGGGCGAAGCAGAGAGCTGGTGGGCTTCTGGATCTGATTAACGACCTGTTGGATCTGTCAAAAATCGAAGCTGGGATGGCTGTCCAGTACAAGGAGCCCTTGAAATTGGAGGAACTTCTCGCAAGGGTCTACGAACAAATGCTGCCCGAGGCCAAAACAAAGGGATTGAAGCTGAAGCTCCATGTTAAGTGTCCCCTCCCCCCCGTCAATGGAGACAGAAGCAATCTGGAAGGGGCATTTACCAACTTAGTCAACAATGCCATCAAATATACCCCAGAGGGTGGAGAAATCACGATCCATTTGAAACAGGATAAGAAAAACGTCAGGGTAGAGGTCTCCGACACGGGTATCGGCATATCTAAAAAGGATCTTCCGAGGATCTTCGACCGGTTCTGTCGCGTCAAATCGGAAAAAACGAGACAGATCATTGGAACCGGCTTGGGCCTTTGCATCGTGAAGCATATCGTTGAAGCGCACCTGGGCACGATATCCGTTGAAAGCCAAGAGGGGTGCGGGTCTACTTTCACAGTAGTCTTGCCCGCAGGACCTGTACAGGGAAGCTCAGGTTCATAGCCTTGTCATTGAAGGTGAGGGAACTTTTCATCTTGTCCTGCTAACTTCCTTGTGTCTCGCCCTGACTCTCGTGGGTCTTCCACTTTCTTTGAGAACTCGCCAATTGCTTGAAAAGAGAAGAAACAAGTCGATGAATTTTCCGATACTTAGCCTGACGGGTTCGCCCTATTCGGTATATTTAAGTCGTAGCGATACATAGTGCGTTAAGCGAATCCCTTTAAGGTTAAGATCTCTGCAATATATCTTGCATCTTGATTCTGCTTGAATATCCAACATATGGCTTTCATAT